>Ga0081540_1000554_pt1 | contig 36225 bp, 40 predicted proteins | sample TabmetS2T1R1_FD_71024 | JGI IMG/M metagenome (GOLD analysis project Ga0081540, IMG submission 71024) | Tabebuia heterophylla rhizosphere microbial communities from the University of Puerto Rico - S2T1R1 | ecosystem: Host-associated > Plants > Roots > Rhizosphere ...
GTGTCGGGCTTGCGCGGCCAGCGGATGCACCTCCCCGGCGACATCGTCGTCGTCAATGACTGCTACAACGCCAACCCGATGTCGATGCGTGCCGCACTCGACGACCTTGCCGCGTCCGAAGTCATCCCGCCCGCCCGCCGCGTCGCCGTGCTCGGCGACATGCTCGAGCTCGGGCCCGACGAGGCGCGTTTTCATGCGGAGATCGGCGCCCATGCCCGGGAAACCGGCGTCGATCTGCTGATCGCGGTGGGGCCGCGGGCGGCGCATTTCGCGGACGGCTACGGCGACGTCGTCGCGCTGCCCGACGCGCAGGCGGCGGCCGAGACCGTCCCGGGGCTCCTGCAGCCCGGCGACACGGTGCTCCTCAAGGCCTCCCGTGGCGTGGGGCTCGAGGCCGTCGCGAGGGCGCTGGAAACCGCCTGATGGGAGAGGTGCTCATCGCGGGGACGGCGGCCCTGCTCATCTGCATCTTCCTGTCGCCGCGCTTCATCACCTTCCTGCGCAACCGCGAGTTCGGGCAGTTCATCCGCGAGGAAGGGCCCGAGGGCCATCACGAGAAGGCCGGCACGCCGACGATGGGCGGGATCATCATCTTCACGGCGATCTCGGCGCCGTTCCTGATCCTCAGCGACTACGACTGGCGCTCGGTCGGCGTCTACGGGGCGGCGATGGCCTGCGCGCTGCTGGGCTTCGCCGACGACTACACGAAGATCGTCAAACGCCGCTCGCTGGGGCTGCGAGCCCGCACCAAGCTGCTCGTGACCATCGCGGTCTCGCTCGGCCTGTGGTGGATCGCCACGCAGAAGGCCGGGCTCAGCGACACCCTGAGACTGCGCTCGATCGACGCCACCGTCGACCTCGGGGTCTTCTACCCGCTGCTCATCTACCTCGTGGTCGCCGGCACCACGAGCGCCGTGAACCTCACCGACGGCCTCGACGGCCTCGCCGGCGGGTGCGCGGCGATCGTCCTGCTCGCCTACATCGGGATCACCTTCATCACCGGCGGGATGCGCGACCTCTCGCTGCTGTCGGGCTGCCTGGTCGGCGCGTGCGTCGGGTTCCTGTGGTTCAACGCCTTCCCCGCGACGATCTTCATGGGCGACACCGGCTCACTCGGCTTGGGCGGCGCGATAGCCGGCCTGGCGGTGATGACGAAGACCGAGGAGCTCCTGATCGTCCTCGGCGGCATCTTCGTCGTCGAGGCGCTCAGCGTCCTCATCCAGGTCTTCTCCTTCCAGACCTTCCGCAAGCGCGTCTTCCTTATGGCCCCGGTGCACCACCACTTCGAGATCCTCGGCTGGTCGGAGACGAAGATCATCCTGCGCTTCTGGATCGTCGCGGCGGTCTGCGCGGCGATCGGCTTCACCGTGTACCAGCAGTCGGTGACATAGCGGCCACGAGGCGCGCCGAACGCGCTCCCGGCGGGTTCATCGACGCGATGGCCGGCGGCTGGCGGCGTCCTCAGCGACGCCGATGGCGCTGCCATCGGCGCCGCCTGCGTCCTTGCCATCCTTGGCCCTGACGCCGATGAACCCCACCGGTCCCGCATCCGACACCCCTCGTGGCCGCCACCTGCGCCCGCCGCTGCCGCCGGGGCCGTGGCTGGTGGTCGGGCTGGCGCGGTCGGGGCGCGCCGCGCTGGAGGTGCTGACGCGCACGGGGGAGCGGGCCCGGGGCGTCGACCGCCGCCAGGGCGACGACGACCCGGCGGCGCTGCAGGGGGTGCGCGCCGTGGTCAAGTCGCCCGGCGTGCCCGCGCAGGCGCCGGTCGTCGCCGCGGCGCGCGAGCGGGGCCTGCCCGTGCTCGGCGAGGTCGAGCTCGCCTGGCGGCTCATCCCCAACGAGTTCATCGCCGTGACCGGCACCAACGGCAAGACGACGACGACCGAGCTCATCGGCCACATCCACCGCGAGGCCGGCCTGCCCGTGGCGGTGGCCGGCAACGTCGGCACCGCGCTGAGCTCGCTCGTCGACGAGGTCGCGGCCGATGCGACGGTGGTCTGCGAGGTCTCCTCGTTCCAGCTCGAGGACACGGTCGAGTTCGCCCCCGAGGGCGCGGTGCTGCTCAACCTCGCCCCCGACCATCTCGACCGCCATGGCACGTTCGAGGCCTACACGCGCGCCAAGCTCAACGTCTTCGCCCACCAGGGCAACGACGACGTCGCTGTAGCGCCTCTCGGCCTCGGCGTCGAGGACCTCGGGGGCTGCGCGCGTCGCGTCTGCTTCGGCGACGGGCCGCAGGCCGAGCTCTCCGACCGCGCCGGGCACCTGTGGTGGGACGACGAGCCGCTCATCGACGTCGAGGAGCTGTCGCTGCGCGGGCTGCACAACCGCCGCAACGCGATGGCGGCGGCGGCGATCTGCCTGGCCCGCGGGGTCGACCCCGACGCGGTGCGCGCCGGGCTTGCGACCTTCGCCGGCGTCGAGCACCGTCTCGAGGACGTCGCGACGATCGGCGGCGTCCTCTACGTCAACGACTCCAAGGCGACCAACGTCGACTCGACCCTGGTCGCGCTGCAGAGCTTCGACGCGCCGATCCACCTGATCCTCGGCGGGCAGTGCAAGGGCCAGGACTTCGAGCCGCTGCGCCGGCCGGTGGCCGAGCGCCGCGTGGGCGTCTACCTGATCGGAGAGGACGCCGAGGCCATCGGCGCCGTGGTGGGCGGCGAGCGCTGCGGGACGCTCGCGCGGGCGCTCGACGCGGCCGCGGCGGCGGCCAAGCCGGGCGAGGTGGTCCTGCTCTCGCCCGCCTGCGCCTCGTTCGACCAGTTCGAGGACTTCGAGGCCCGCGGGCGGGCGTTCAAGGAGATGGTGGGCGCGCGGCGAACCTAGCCCTGATGCGCGTCGCCGCCCGCGCCAGGCCCGCGAAGGCCAAGCTACCCCTCGAGTACAACCTTCTCCTCACGGCGACGCTGTGCCTCTTGGCGCTGGGCGCGGTCATGGTCTACAGCGCGTCGAGCGCGCGGACCCTGCTGCAGGGCAACGGCGACGGCACGACCTACCTCGTGCGCTACCTCGTCTACGGGGCGCTGGGCTTCGTGGCGCTGCAGGTGATCGCGCGCGGCGGACTCGACGCGGTGGTGCGCTTCACCGGCCCGCTGCTGGCCTTCTCCTTCGTGTGCCTGATCGCGGTGAAGCTGCCCGGGCTGGGGGTCACCGTCAACGGCGCACGCCGCTGGCTGGGCGCGGGCCCGCTGACCTTCCAGCCCTCCGAGGTCGCCAAGCTCGCCCTCGTCCTCTACGCGGCGAAGTTCCTGGCCCAGAAGTCCGGGCGCGTCCGCTCGCCGCGCAGCGTCTCGCCGCTGCTGCTGATGACCGGGACGATGGCGCTGCTCGTCGCCTCCCAGCCCGACCTCGGCACCACGCTGGTCATCGCCTTCACGCTGACCGCGATGCTGGTCGCGGCCGGCCTGCCGGTGCGCTACCTGCTGATCGGCGCCGGCGTCGCCGCCTTCCTCGTCACGGTGTACGCGCTCTCCGAGCCCTACCGGCGCGCGCGGCTGACCACCTTCCTGGACCCGTGGAGCCACGCCGGCGATGCCGGCTTCCAAGCCGTCCAGGGGCAGATCGCGCTCGGCTCGGGCGGCCTGTTCGGGCGCGGGATCGGCCAGTCGGTGCAGAAGATCTTCTACCTGCCCGAGGCCCACACGGACTTCATCCTCGCCATCATCGGCGAGGAGCTCGGGGTCGCCGGGATCGCCGTCGTGCTCTTCCTCTACGGCCTCGTCGCCTACGCCGGGCTGCGCGTGGCCAAGGCGGCCCAGGGCGCCTACGCCAAGCTCCTGGCCGCGGGCATCACCTCGCTGATCCTCAGCCAGGCCTGCCTGAACGTCTTCGCGGTCCTCGGCCTGGCCCCGCTGACCGGCGTGCCGCTGCCCTTCATCTCCTACGGCGCGACGAACCTGACCGTCCTGCTCGGCGGGATGGGGCTGCTGCTCAACGTCGCGAAGGGCGGCAGTGCCCATCTGAAGGTCGTGGCAGGATCCCGCCGCCATGGCTCCGACGATCGTCATCGCCGCCGGCGGGACAGCGGGGCACGTGGTGCCGGCGCTGGCCGTAGCCGACGCGCTGCGGGCTGACGGCGCTCGCGTCGTCTTCGTCGGCGGCGAGCGCGCCGAGCGCGAGATGGTGCCCGCCGCCGGCTACGAGCTGCGCACGATCAAGGTCGAGGGGCTCAGCCGTACGAACCCGCTGCGGGCTGCGCGGGCCGCTGCGCGCGCGGTCGGCGCAGTTGGCGCCGCCCATCGGATCCTGGGCGACGTGCGGCCCGGGGCCGTCCTGGGCGCCGGCGGCTACGTCGCCGGTCCCGTGGGTGCGGCGGCGGTCGTGCGGCGCGTGCCGATGGTGCTGGCCGAGGCCGACAGCCACCTCGGCCTGACCAACCGCGCGCTCGCGCCCTGGGCGCGGCGCGTCTGCCTGGCCTTCCCGATCGAGGGGCGCACCGGCGATCGCTATCTGGTCACAGGCCGTGCCGTGCCCCCGCCGGCCACCGACCGCCCGGCGGCGCGCGCGCGGTTCGGGCTGGGCGAGGGGGAGACGTGCGTGCTCGTCTTCGGCGGCTCGCTGGGGGCGCGGACCATCAACGACGCGGCGGTGGAGGCGCTGCCGGGCGCGCCGTTTCGCGTCCTCCACGCCTGCGGGGCGCGCGACTACCCGGCGCTGCGCGAGCGGCTGGGCCCCGACCCGCCGGCCAACTACGACCTGCGCGAGTACATCACCCCGTTCGGCGAGGCGCTCCTGGCCGGCGACCTGTGCGTCGCGCGCTCGGGCGGCTCGATCTTCGAGATCGCCGCCCACGGCCGGCCGGCGATCCTCGTGCCCTATCCCCACGCGACCGCCGACCACCAGACCGCCAACGCGCGCTGGATGCAGCGCGCGGGCGCCGCGGTGGTGGTGCCCGATGCCGAGCTCACGCCCGAGCGGCTGCGCTCGGAGATCGATGCGCTGCTCGGCGATCCGGCGCGGCTCGAGGCGATGGGCCGGGCGTCGGCCTCGATCGGGCGCCCCGACGCCGCTCAGCGGATCGCCGGCGAGGTGCTGGCCGCCGCGGCGCCCTCGCCACCACCCCGAACGTCCCGGAGGTGACAACAGGGGTGTGACCTCGCGGACGTTCGCCGCGGTAGCTTGCCCCCGCGATGGCGGACGAGCGACCCTGGGCCGGCCGGAGGCTGCACCTCATCGGCCTCGGGGGCGCCGGGATGAGCGGCTATGCCCGCGTCGCGACGCAGCTCGGGGCCGAGGTGTCCGGCTCGGACCGCGCCGACTCGCCGGGGCTGCAGGCGCTGCGCGACCTCGGCGTCGACGTGCACGTCGGCCACGACGCCGCCAACGTCCCGGAGGGTGACCTGGAGGTCGTGCACTCGACCGCGATCGCCCGCGACAACCCCGAGCGCGCCGAGGCTCGCCGTCGCGGGCTGCCCGACCGCCCGCGGGCCGACCTGCTCGCCGATCTCACCGCGCTGAAGCGCACCGTCGCGGTCGCCGGAGCGCACGGCAAGACCACCACGGCGTCGATGGCCGCCCACATCCTGCTGCGCAGCGGCCTGGAGCCCGCCTACCTCATCGGCGGCGCGCTGACGACCACCGGCCTGAACGCCGACTGGGGCGCAGGGGACTGGCTCGTCGTCGAGGCCGACGAGTCGGACCGCTCGATGCTCTCGCTGCACGTCGACGTCGCGGTGGTCACCAACGTCGAGCTCGATCACCACGCGACGTTCGGATCCCTGGCCGAGGTCCGCGAGGTCTTCCGCGAGTTCCTCGCCGAGCCTGCCAGCGCCGTCCTCTGGGACCGTCCTGACGTCACCGCGCTGCGCGACGGGCGTCCGTTCGTCGCCTTCGACGTGCCCGGCCCCGAGCTCGACGCGGGCGGCTCGACCTTCGCCTGGCGCGACCAGGAGGTGCGCCTGCGCGTGCCCGGCGCCCACAACGCCCGCAACGCGGCGGCGGCGCTCGAGGCGGCGCTGCTCGCCGGCGTCGACACCGCCCGGGCCGCCGCCGCGCTGGCCGACTTCGCCGGCGCCGGGCGGCGCTTCCAGGAGCTCGGCACCACCATCGAGGGCGCCCGCGTCGTCGACGACTACGCCCATCACCCGACGGAGGTCGCCGCCACCATCGACGCCGCGCGCACCCAGGACCCGCGCCGTGTCGTCGCCGTCTTCCAGCCGCACCTGTACTCGCGCACCCAGCGCCTGGCGCAGGAGTTCGGGGCGGCGCTGGCCCGCGCCGACGTCGCTGCGGTCCTCGACGTCTACCCCGCGCGCGAGCGCGCCGAGGACTTCCCCGGCGTCACCGGCCTGCTCGTGGCCGAGGCCGCGGCGGACGCCGCGCGGGGGCGCCAGGTGCTGTGGGTGCCCACCTTCGATCAGGCCGAGCGGGCGCTGCACGCGGTGCTGCGCGAGAGCGACCTGTGCCTCGTGCTCGGGGCCGGCGACATCGACGAGCTCGGGCGGCGGCTAGCCTCCACGTGATGGCGTACGTGACGGCAGAAGCCAGGCAGCAGCTGCTCGATGCGCTCGCGACCGCGACCGACGACATCGGTGTCGCTCTCGGCGCGCTCGGCGACGCCTACGAGCAGCTCGACGAGGCCAGCGCCGACGAGCTCGAGGAGCTCCTCTTCGGTCCCGTGCAGGTCGCCTACGGCAGGGCCAAGCGCACCCACGCCGAGTTCGCCGACCGCCACGGGCTGCCGCGGCGCACCTTCGCCTCGCCGCCATCCGGCGCGCCCTCGCGCGGCGTGCGGGGCTTCATCGACCAGGCTGTGGGCGCCGTGCTCAAGGCCGACGCCGAGCTCGGCGAGCTGCAGGACTCGATGCTGCCCGTCGAGGTCGGCGACGCCGAGCTGCGCGACGGCATGTCCGAGGTGCGCCGCCGGCTCGGCGACGTTGCCGGCAACGCGCGTCACTTCGTCAGCCGACTCGGCCGCTAGCCTGCGGTCCGTGGCCGAACGCCGCGGCACGTCACGTACCGACCTCACCGTCGCCTGCACGCTGCGGCGGCGGACGGGCTCGGAGATCAGTGTGCGAACGATCAACGTGGGGCCAGGCGGGATGTGCGTCCTCACGCCGCGTCCGCTGGCCATCGACGAGGTCCTGCACTTCGACCTGCTCGCCGGCGCCGAGCACCTCGACGGCCGCGCCCGAGTCGTGCGCCAGGAGCTCCCCGACCGCTACGCCCTGCGCTTCGAGGGGCTGCTCGCTCCCACCCTCGAGCGCCTGCAGGCCTTCACCGAGACGGGCTGACCGGCTCCCACGCGTGCCCGACCAGCACGGGCTCGGGCATCAGGTCGACGCCGAACGCGTCGTGGACGCCGCCGGCGATCTCGTGGGCGAGGGCCAGCAGCTGCGTGGTGGTGCCGTGGCCGCGGTTGGTCAGCGCGAGCGTGTGCTTGGTCGAGATCGCGATGCCGTCGGGGTCCCCGTCGCCGCGGTGGAACCCGGCGCGCTCGATGAGCCACGCGGCCGAGGTCTTCACGCGCCCGTCGCCTTCCGGCCATGACGGCGGCTCGAGGCCGGAGCGCAGGCGCTGTCGCAGCGCCGCATAGCCATCGCGATCGAGGATCGGGTTGGTGAAGAACGAGCCGGCCGAGCGGGTGTCGGGGTCGGCGTCGTCGAGGACCATGCCCTTGCCTCGCCGCAGCGCGAGCACCGCCTCGCGCGCCTCGGCGAGCGGGGCGCGGGAGCCGAGCTCGACGCCGAGCGCGCGCGCCAGCTCGGCGTAGCGGACCGGACTCGACAGCCGCGACCGCTGCAGTTGCAAACGCACCGTCAGGACCACCCAGCGCCCGGGTTCGCGCTTGAACGCGCTCGAGCGGTAGGTGAAGCCGCAGTCCTGTGGCCCGAGCTCCTCGACCGCCCCGGTGCCGCGGTCCAGCACGCGCACCGCGGCGATCGTCTCGGCGACCTCCTGACCGTAGGCGCCGACGTTCTGGATCGGCGTCGCGCCCACAGAGCCCGGGATGCCGGCCAGGCACTCCACTCCGGCCAGCCCGTCGGCCACGCACGCGGCGACGAGCGGGTCCCACGGCTCGCCGGCCGCGACCTCCAGCGTCACGCTCGCGCCGGCTGCCTCGCGGGTCACGCCGCGCGTGGCGATCCTCAGCACCGTGCCGGGGAACCCGGCGTCGGCGACGACGAGGTTCGAGCCGCCCGAAAGGAGGAGCAGCGGCTCGCCCGCGGCGTCGGCCGCGCGCACGGCCTCGACGACCTCCTCCTCGCAGGACGCCTCGACGTAGCGCCCGGCAGGTCCGCCCAGGCGCAGGGTCGTCAGCTCGCTCAGTCGCACCGCGCCAGAGTAGGGATCACGCGCCCGGCGTCGAAGTGAGCAGCCGGATGCACGTGCCTCGGCCGCCGCGGGTCCGCCGTCCGCCCATCAGGGCCGTTGCCGGGTGCGCGGCCGTGCTCGTGCTGCTCGGCGTCGGTTGGCTGTGGGTGCGCGACTCGAGCCTGGTGGCGGTACGCCAGGTCAGCGTCACCGGTCTCACAGGGCCCGACGCGCCGCGGGTGCGCGCCGCGCTGCAGGACGCCGCGCAGTCGATGACGACGCTGCACGTCCGCAACAAGCAGCTGACCACCGCCGTCGAGCCCTTCCCGGCAGTCGAGAAGATCGAGGCCCACGCCGACTTCCCGCACAGGCTGCGCATCGTGGTCCGCGAGCACGCGCCGATCGGCGCGATCTCGGCGGGCTCCCAGCGCCTGGCCATCGCGGCCGACGGGACGCTCCTGCGCGACACCCCGACGCGCGGGCTGCCCGTCATCGCGATCCCCGCCTCGCCCGGGGGCGACCGCCTGACCGACCGCGCCGCCCTGCGCGCCGCGGCGCTGCTGGCCTACGCCCCCGAACCGCTGCGCTCGCGGATCCGCCGCGTCTACCTCGGTCAGCGCGGCCTCACCGTCCCGCTGCAGAACGGGCCGGTCCTCTACTTCGGCGGCGCAGACCGCCTGCGCGCGAAGTGGACGGCGGCCACCGTCGTCCTTGCCGATCGCAGCGCCGCGGGCGCCACGTACGTCGACGTCCGCCTGCCCGAGCGCCCGGCGGCCGGCGGGCTCGAGTCGAGCACGCTCAGCGACGACGCCGACGGAGAGCAGGAGCCGAGCGCGGCCCAGACCCCGGCGCCACAGACCCCGGTCACGCCGGCGCCGCAGTCGCAGACCACCCCTCCGGGTGGGGCCACGGCCCAGCCGCAATCCACCCAGCCCGCGAACCCCGCCACCCAGCCATGACCTGAGTCTCAACTTGTGGTCGAGGGTGCACTCCGCCACAAATCTCCTGCACAACTTGAGGGTTCTGGAAACTGCAAGGAACCTTGCTGCCCTAGACTGCGCGTTGACAGCCTTCCTTCGCGGTGCATACCGTGCAAGCGCGCAGAGGCTCGACCGAGGCGCGCAAAACCCTGAACGTTAGATCGAGGCTCGGTCGGAACCATGGAAAGCAGCGGCAGCTATCTCGCGGTCATCAAGGTCGTCGGCGTCGGCGGCGGCGGGACCAATGCGGTCAACCGCATGGTCGACGCCGGCCTGCGCGGGGTCGAGTTCATCGCGGCGAACACGGATGCGCAGGCGCTGCAGATGTGCGACGCCGACATCAAGCTCAACATCGGCCACGACCTGACCAAGGGCCTGGGGGCCGGCGCCAACCCGGAGGTCGGCTTCGGCGCGGCGGCAGAGTCGCGCGACGACATCAAGGAGGCGCTCAAGGGCGCCGACATGGTCTTCGTCACCGCCGGCGAGGGCGGCGGCACCGGCACCGGCGCTGCGCCGGTCATCGCCGAGATCGCCAAGAACGAGATCGGCTCGCTCACGGTCGGCGTGGTCACCAAGCCGTTCGACTTCGAGGGCTCACAGCGGATGCGCCAGGCCGACGAGGGCATCGCGCGCCTGCGCGACGTCGTCGACACGCTCATCGTCATCCCGAACGAGAAGCTGCTGAACATCGTCGAGCGCCGCACGACCATCCTCGAGGCGTTCCGCGAGGCCGACAACGTCCTGCGCCAGGGCGTCCAGGGCATCACCGACCTCATCACGATCCCCGGCCTCATCAACCTGGACTTCGCCGACGTCCGGACGATCATGACCGACGCCGGCTCGGCGCTCATGGGCATCGGCCAGGCCGGCGGCGAGAACCGCGCGGTCGAGGCGGCCAAGCAGGCGATCGCCAGCCCGCTGCTCGAGGAGTCCGTCGAGGGCGCCACCGGGATCCTGCTCAACATCACCGGCGGGCGCGACATCGGCCTCTTCGAGATCAACGAGGCGGCCGAGGTCGTCCAGAGCGCGGCCGACACGACGGCCAACATCATCTTCGGCTCGGTGATCGACGAGCAGATCGGCGACGAGGTCCGCGTGACGGTCATCGCCACCGGCTTCGATCACGGCCGCGCCCGGCCTCGCGCCGCGCGCGAGGAGACCCGCGACCGCGCCACCCGCCGGGACCGCAGCCCGCGGGTGGGCGAGCCCGAGCGGCGGTCGCTGGAGATCTCCGACGACGACATCGACATCCCGCCGTTCCTGCGCGACCGCTAGCGGGTGCCGGAGCCGCCCATGTGGGCGGCGGAGGCGGGCCCCGCTTCGGACTCGGTGCCGGAGCCGCCCATGTGGGCGGCGGAGGCGGGCCCCGCTTCGGACTTCGCTGAGAGGGTCCGTCCGGCGTCGAACGGCCGCGTCTGCGGACGAACGCCGAACTCACCACTTCTGGGGAAGGACTGGCCGGATGTCGGGTCAATCGCCTGGCGCGTTGGCCGTATGCTCGGTCATGGAGTCCGACCAGCCTGGGGGGAACATCGTGCCCGAGATGACCGCTGAGGACCTGGCGCAGCACCTCGAGGCGCTGGCCGAGTCCACCGAAGAGGATCGCGACCAGCTGCTGCACGACCTGCTGGTCCAGGTCTACCCGACCAAGCGCACGCAGGACTGCTGAGGGCGGACTCACCCCGGTGCGCACCGGCGCGCCGTGCATGGTGGCGGTAGTGTGGCGAGGTCCCCTTCGACCACGCCGCTTGCATGGGTCCCGAGCGCACGCCCAGGCTGGACGAGGCGGCCACGCTCGTGGCTCGCGAGCAGTTCGCCTGCACGGGGACGGCCGGGACCGAGCTCCCCCGGCTCATCCTCGAGTCATGGTCGCGCTCGCGGTCCTGCGGCGTGCCGCCCGATCGCCGCGAGGCGCGTTTCGCGGGCCGGATCGCGCCGTCGCAGACGCGGCTGGCACACACCGTCGGGCCGGTGCTCGAAGGCGTCGCCGGCCGGCTGCGCGGCACCGACACCGCGGTCCTGCTCAGCGACCGCAGCGCGCGCATCCTGCGCCGCTGGACCGGCGACACCCAGATGGCGTCGCTCATGGACCGCGTCCACGCGGCGGAGGGCTTCGTACTGGCCGAGGAGCAGGTCGGCACCAACGGTGTCGGCACCCCGCTGGAGGCCGGTGAGCCGGTGGCCGTCGTCGGGACCGCGCACTACAACGAGGTCTTCGACGAGGCGGCGTGCGTGGGCGCCCCGATCCGCCACCCGATCACCCGGCGCGTGGAGGGCGTGATCAGCCTCACGTGCCGCACCGCCGACGCCAGCCCGCTGCAGCTGGCGATCGTCCTGGGGGCCGTGCAGGAGGCCGAGCACCGCCTGCTCGAGCAGGCGACCGCGCGCGAGCGCCGGCTGCTGGCGTCGCTGATCACCGCGCGCCGGCGCACCGCCCAGCCGCTCGTGTGCGTGGGCGAGGACATCGTGCTGGCCACGCCGGCCGCGGCGCGGCTGCTGGAGGGCGTCGACCAGGGGGTGCTGTGGGATCGCGCGCGGCGCACGCTGGCCGACGGCCGCGGCGAGCGCTCGCTCGCGCTCGACGACGACGCGCCGCTGCGCGCGAGCTGCGAGGCGGTGCTCGACGACGGCGCCGTCGTCGGCGTCCTCATCGAGGTCACGCAGCGGCCCTCGGCTCGCCGCCGCCCGCCGTCGCGGCCCGAGGCCCGCCTCGGCGACCTCGTCGGCACCAGCCCGGCATGGCGCCGGGTGACCGAAGACGTCCGCGCCGCGGCCGCCGCCGGCGTGCCGCTCGCGCTCGTGGGCGAGCCAGGCACCGGCAAGCTCGCGCTCGCGCTCGCCGCCGCGCAGCTGCGCGGCGGCGAGGTCGCCGTCGTCGACTGCGCGGACCGCACGCCGCGGGTCCCCGCGACGGCCACCATCGTCGTGCGCCACGCCGACGCGCTGAGCGAGCGCGCAGCGCGCCGCCTGGCTGCACCGGCCTGGGTCGTCGCCACGGCCACCGACCCCGCCGCGCCGGCGCTGCGCGCGCTCGGCACGACCGCCGTCGAGGTCCCGCCGCTGCGCCTGCGTCCCGACGACGTTCCCGTCCTCGCCCGTGCGCTGGCCCGCCGCCATGGCTCGCCGACCCTGCACCAGGGCGTGCGGCCCGAGGCGGCCCAGCTCCTGGCGCGGCTGCCCTGGCCGGGCAACGTACGCGAGCTCGAGAACGTCATCCGCCTCGCGCTCCAGCGCCGCCACGTCGGCGACCTGCGCATCGAGGACCTCCCGGCCGACACCCGCCCCGCCGGCGTGCGCAACGCCGCCACCGCGCTGCAGCGCCTGGAGGCCGAGGCGATCGTCGAGGCGCTCGCCGCCGCCGGCGGCAACAAGCGGCGGGCCGCGCAGGCGCTCGGCGTCTCGCGGTCGACCCTGTACCGCAAGCTGCGCGCCTACGGCATCGAGCTCGACCGCCTGGCCTATTAGGCAGAGATCGCCTGGGGGCCCGCCTGAGGCAGCCATGTGGCTGCCTCCGGCACCCCTGGGGGTGTCCCAAGATCGGACACGGCGCGGCCCCGGGCCGCGTCTAGCGTCGCACCCGTCCGTAGAAGATCGCCCGGGGTCCGCCTCAGGCGGCCATGTGGCCGCCTTCGGCACCCCTGGGGACAAGGAGGGGTTCGATGGCAGAGATGCGCGGATGCGACCTTCTGGTCGACTACCTCATCCGAGACAAGACGCCGTACATCTTCGGCTACGCCGGTCACGGTGCGGTGGGTCTCCTCGACGGCGTCTACCAGCGCCAGGACGAGATCAAGGTCGTCTGGCCGCGGATGGAATCGGCCGCCGGCTTCATGGCCGACGCCTACTTCCGCGCCACCGGTGTCCCGCTGCCGGTCTACACCTCGACCGGTCCCGGTCCGATGCTGCTGACGGTGGCGATCGGCAACGCGATGGCCGACTCGTCGTCGTTCGTGGCCATCACCGGCCAGGTCGCGACCAACCAGTTCGACAGCGGCGCGCTGCAGGAGGAGCACCACCACTTCTCGGCCGACTTCCCCAGCGTGGTCAAGCCGATCACCAAGCGCAGCTTCCAGGCCCACAGCGTCGAGGATCTCGCCAAGATCATCCCCAAGGCGTTCAAGCTGGCCCGCGACGGCCGGCCGGGCCCGGTCCACATCGACGTCCCCTACGACCTGTGGATCCGCACGGGCGACGTCGAGACGCCCGACCCGCAGGAGTGGGCACACCACACGAGCTGGCGCACGCCGGGCTCGCCCGAGGCCGTCGAGCGCGCGCTCGACCTGCTGATGAGGGCGCGCCGGCCGCTGATCCTCGCCGGCGGCGGCGTGATCCTCTCCGATGCCTCCGAGCAGTTGCAGGCCTTCGCCGAGCACGTCAACGTCCCGGTCTACAGCACCTTCATGGGCAAGGGCGCGATGTCGGCGCGCCACCCGCTGCACCTGGGCATCGCCGGCTGCTGGGGCGAGTACCCGGCCACCGAGGCCGCCCGCAACGCCGACGTCATCCTGGCGCTCGGCGCGCGCTTCTCGGACATCCACTGCTCCTCGTGGGTGCCGGGCTACACGTACAACATCCCACCGACCCGCCTGATCCACATCGACCTCGACCCGACCGAGATCGGCCGCAACTACCCGACCGAGCTGGGCATCGTGGGCGATGCTCGCGAGGTCCTCGTCCAGCTGCTCGAGCTCGCGCAGAAGCGCGGGCCCAAGCGCGAGGACTCGCCGTGGACCGAGCAGGTGGCGGCATACAAGACCGAATGGCAGGACTTCATCGAGCCGTTCAAGGCCTCCGACGAGGTCCCGATCGAGCCGCGGCGGCTCATCGGCGACCTGCGCCGGGCGGCGCCCGACGACACGCTGATGATCACCGACACCGGCAACCACCAGACGTGGGTGGAGCAGTACTGGGACGTCTACGAGCCGCGCAGCGTGTTCACGCCCGGCGGCTTCGCCGGCATGGGCTTCGGTACCTGCGGCGTGCTCGGGCTCAAGCTCGCCAGGCCCGACCGGCCGTGCGTCTGCGTCACCAGCGACGGGAGCTTCTCGATGTTCCCGCACGCCGTCGCGACCGCGGTCGAGTACGACATCCCGGTCACCTGGGTGATCCTCAACAACTACACGATCGGGGTCATCCGCGACCTGCAGCGCTTCTACATGGACGGCCGCGAGATCGGGACCAGCTTCCGCAAGCAGGCCACCGGGGAGCTGTGGAACCCCGACTTCGCCAAGATGGCCGAGTCCATGGGCGCGGAGGCGTACTCGATCGACCAGCCCGGCGAGATGGCCGAGGCCTTCGAGGCCGCGCTGGGCTCCGGGCGCCCGTCGGTGCTCGACATCCGCGTCAACCGCGACACGGCCGTCCCGCTCATCGGCACGTGGCAGTTCCCGCCGATCGTGCAGGCCGAGCCGACCTTCGGACGGCGGCTGGTCCTCACGTAGTGCACCGGTTCCCGTTCACCGCGATCGTCGGCCAGGAGCGCCTCAAGCAGGCGCTCCTGGTCAATGCGGTGAACCCGGCCGTCGGCGGTGTCCTCGTCAGCGGGCCGACGGGGACGGCGAAGTCGACCGCGGTGCGCGGGCTGCTCGACCTGCTCGGGGAGATCGAGGTGGCCGCGGGCTGCCCGTTCGGGTGCGATCCGGCGGCGCCCGAGTGCTCGATCTGCCTGGCGCGCGTCGACGGCGGCGAGTCGCTGATTGCGCTGCGCCGGCGCCGGCCGCTCGTGACGCTCCCGCTCAACGCGACCGAGGACCGCGTCGCGGGCTCGCTCGACGTCGCACGGGCGCTGAGCGAAGGCGTGCTGGCCCTCGCGCCGGGGCTCCTGGCCGAGGCCAACCGCGGGATCCTCTACGTCGACGAGATCAACCTCCTCGACGACCACCTCGGCGACATCCTGCTCGACGCGGCGGCGATGGGCATCAACGTCGTCGAGCGCGAGGGGATCTCGGTCGAGCACCCGGCCCGCTTCCTGCTCGTGGGGACGATGAACCCCGAGGAGGGCGATCTGCGCCCTCAGATCGCCGATCGCATCGGGCTACGGGTCGGCGTCTCGGCGCTCGCCGATCCGCGCGAGCGCGGCGAGGTCCTGCGCCGGCGGGAGGCCTTCAACGCCGATCCGGCGGCGTTCGCGGCGTCGCGCGCGGGCGCGCAGGCCGGCCTGCGAGCCCGGGTCGGCGAAGCGCAGGCGCGGGTGGCGTCGCTGCGCGTCGCCGCCCCGCTCTACACCGCGATCGGGGCGATGGTCACGCGCCTGGGGGTGACCAGCCATCGCGGCGACGTGACCGTGCTCGAGTGCGCCAAGGCGCTGGCGGCGCTCGAAGGCCGTGGCGAGGTCGCCGCCGCCGACGTGCGCGCGGCCGCGACGCTCGCGCTCGACCACCGCCGCTCCGCCGACCCGCTGCAGCCGGTCCCGCCGCTGACCGACGAGGAGGTGCAGCACGCGCTCGAGGCCGCGCTCGAGCTTGGCGACGAGATCCCAAAAGCGCGGGCGCGCCCGGCGCCGAGGGTCCCGGCGCAGGGCGCGCGACCCTGAAGGCCGAGCCGCCGCCGATCGCCGAGCACCCGGTCGACCCGCGGCCGGTCTACGCCGACCGCCGCCGGCGCGACGCGATCGAGCGGGCGGCGGCGGGGCGCGGAGCGCGCTCGCGGATGAGCCACCGCGGGACCTACGTGCGCCACCGCCTGGCCGGCGGAGCCGCCGCCGACATCGCCTTCGACGCGACGCTGCGCGCGGCGGCGGCGCGGGGCGAGCTCGAGATCACGCCGGCCGACCTGCGCCGCAAGGTCCGCGAGCAGCGCGCCCCCCTGCTCGTCGCGCTCGTCGTCGACAACAGCTACTCGCTCGCCGCCGAGGCCATGCTCGAGCACGCCAAGGGCGTCGCCTTCGCGCTGCTCTCCGAGGCCGCGCACCGTCGCAACCGCGTGGCGATCGTCGCCTTCAAGGGCGGCGGCGACGCAGCGACCGTCGCCCTGGCGCCGACGCGCAGCGTGCGGCTCGTGCGCGAGCGGCTGGAGGACGTGCCGCTCGCCGGCCGCACGCCGCTGGCAGACGCGGTCCGCATCGCCCACCGTCTGCTGCGCCAGGCCCGCCACCGCCATCCGAGCGCGGTCCCGCTCGCGGTCCTCGTCACCGACGGCCGCGCGACCGTGCCGCTGCGATCCCGCGGCGACGCCGAGGCCGACGCGGTCGCGCAGGCGCAGCTGCTCGCCGCGGCCGGCGTGCGCTGCGTCGTCGTCGATACCGCCGTGCCCGGCTCGCCCGAGGCCAAGGCAGGCGGCGCCCGCGAGCTGGCCCGCGCCGCCCGCGCCGAGCTCGTGCCGATCGCCGACCTCACCCCCGACGCGATCATGGAGGCCGCCGCATGACCGACGACCTGCGCTCCCGCCCCGTCGAATGGGCCGACGGCCTCACGCGCGGCGAGCTCCTGGACCGCTTCGCCGCCCACTGCCGCGACGACCTCGACGACGTCGAGCTGCTCGCCGCGCAGCCGACCCGGCTCGAGCTGCGCTGGCGGGGCGGCGAGGGCACCGTCGAGCTGCGCGACGATCTCCTCGGCGCCCAGGGGCTCGGAGCAGGCGTGCAGCTCATCCTCGGGCCGATCGAGGAAGCGGTCGTCGGCCGCTTCCTCGACGACGAGCAGCTGCGCGGCCGCATCGCCGTCGTCGACGTCGATCGCCTCGAGAAGATCAACGCAGTGCGCAGCAGCCTCTGCGTCTACTTCGAGTGGTTCGTGCGGGAGGAGTTCGGAGCCCGAATACTTCCGGCCGAGGCCTTCACGGCAGGCCTGGTGCAGCGCGGGATCCTGTCGCTCGGCATGGGCTGAGCAACGACCATCAGCGTTGCTAACGTCCGCCCAGGTGGCCGCCGCCTCCTCCTCGCAGACGCTCAAGCGCACGCCCCTGTTCGACCGACACGTCGACGCGGGCGCCAAGCTCGTGCCCTTCGCCGGATGGGAGATGCCCGTCCAGTACACCGGCATCCGCGAGGAGCACCTCGCGGTGCGCAACGCCTGCGGGATCTTCGACGTCTCGCACATGGGCGAGATCGAGACCAGCGGCCCGCACGCCGAGGAGCGCCTGCAGCGGCTGCTCTCCAACGACGTCGACGCACTGCAGATCGGCGGCGCGCAGTACTCGGTGCTCTGCCGCGAGGACGGCGGCGTCCTCGACGACCTCTTCACCTACCGCCTCGGGCCCGAGCAGTTCCTGACCGTCACGAACGCGGCCAACCACGAGAAGGACCTCGCATGGTTCCAGCGCCATGCCGGCGACGCGGTCACCGACGCCCACGACCGCTACGCGATGCTCGCCGTCCAGGGGCCGCGCGCGCGAGAGATCGTCCAGGTCCTCGCCGACGCGCCGCTGCCGTCGCGGATGACCACCGCGCGGCGCACGCTCGCCGGCCGCCAGGTCCTCGTCTGCGGAACCGGCTACACCGGCGAGGCCGGCGTGGAGGTCCTCTGCGAACCCGGCGACGCCGGCCCGCTGTGGGACGAGCTCACGCGCCGCGGCGCGATCCCGTGCGGCCTGGCCGCGCGCGACACGCTGCGCCTCGAGGTCTGCTTCCACCTCTATGGCAACGACCTCATGGAGGAGCGGGGCCCGATCGAGGCCGGGCTCGGCTGGTGCTGCAAGGAGGACACCGGCTTCATCGGCTCGGAGGCAGTGCGTGCCACCCGCAGCGGGGGTCCCGCCGAGAAGCTCGTGCCGTTCGTTCTGACCGGCCCCGGGATCCCGCGCCAGGGCAACCCCGTGGTCGGCGGTGGCGAGGTGACCAGCGGCACCATGTCGCCCTGCCTGGAGGTCGGCATCGGCATGGCCTACGTGCCCGCCGACCGCGCCCAGCCGGGCACCGAGCTTCAGATCGACGTGCGCGGGAAGCTCCGCGCCGCCGAGGTGCGCACCAAGCCGCTCTATCGCAAGGAGAACGATGGCTGACGCCAGCTACCCCGAGGACCTGCTCTACCACGCCGAGCACGACTGGGTCCGCACCGATGGCGACATCGCGACCTTCGGCATCACGTGGTTCGCCCAGGACGCGCTCGGCGAGGTCGTCTTCATCGACCCGCCCGAGGTCGGATCGCGGGTCACGAAGGACGAGCCGTACGCCGAGGTCGAGTCGGTCAAGGCCGTCTCCGACGTCATCGCGCCGATGTCCGGAGAGATCGTCGAGGTCAACACCGCGCTGGCCGACAAGCCCGAGACCATCAACGACGACCCGTACGGCGACGGCTGGCTCGTGCGGGTCAAGCTCTCCGACCAGAGCGAGAGGGACGGCCTCATGGACGCGGCTGCGTACACCGCGAGCCTGTCGTAGCGAAGTGAGCCGGTACACCTCCACAACTCCCGACGACCTCCAGGCGATGCTGGCCGAGATCGGCGTCGGCTCGCTCGAGGAGCTCTTCGATCGCCAGATCCCCACGGCGGTGCGCTTGCAGCGCCCGCTGGACCTGCCCGCCGGCATGTCCGAGCACGAGGTCTACGCGCACCTGCGCGAGCTCGCCGCGCACAACACGAGCGCCGAGGACGAGCTGACCTTCCTCGGCGCCGGCATGTACGACCACTACGTGCCCGCGGTGGTCGACATGCTCATGGAGCGCTCGGAGTTCCTGACGCCCTACACGCCCTACCAGCCGGAGATCTCGCAGGGCGGGCTGCAGGTCATGTTCGAGTACCAGACCGCGATCAGCGAGCTGACCGCGCTGGCGGTCTCGAACGCCAGCGTCTACGAGGGCCCCAGCGCGGTCGCCGCGGCCGCCTACCTGGCGAGGATCGCCAACGGCAAGCCGAAGATCGTGGTCTCGCGCGGCGTGCATCCGCATGCCCGTGCCGCACTGCGCACAACCGCGTCCGCGTACGGCGGCGAGGTGGTCGAGGTCGCCCTGCGCGACGGCGTCACCGATCCCGACGCATGGGCGTCGGCGATCGACCAGGACACCGGCGCGGTCATCTTCGCCCAGCCCAACTTCCTCGGCGCGGTCGAGGACGCGGCCGCACTGGCCCAGGCCGCGAAGGACGAGTCCGCCGGGGGGCCCGCCTCCGACGGCCACGTGGCCGGCTCCGGCACCCCACAAACGGCAGTGGTGGTCGGCTCCTACGACCCGATCCCGCTGGGGATCCTCAGGCCGCCCGGCGAGTGCGGCGTCGACGTCGCCGTCGGCGAGGGCCAGTCGCTGGGCAATCGCCTGGACTTCGGCGGCCCGTCGTTCGGCTTCTTCGCCGCCACCGAGGCCTACCTTCGGCGCATGCCGGGCCGGATCGCCGGCGAGACGCTCGACGTCGACGGCAAGCGCGGCTTCGTGCTGACCCTGCAGACCCGCGAGCAGCACATCCGCCGCGAGAAGGCGACCTCGAACATCTGCACCGCCCAGGCGCTCAACGCGCTCGCCGGCGTCGTCTACCTGTCGTGGCTGGGCCGTCGCGGGCTCGTCGAGCTCGGCGAGCTGCTGCTGCAGCGCACCCACTACGCGCGCACGGCGCTGACCTCGGTCGACGGCGTCGAGGCGCTGCACGAGCAGCCGGTCGTCCGCGAGTTCGCGGTCCGGCTGGACGCTCCGGTCGACAGGGTCATCGCCCGCTGCCAGGACGCAGGGATCAATCCCGGCTTCGCCCTGGCGCGCGAGTACGACGAGTACGCGGACGGCCTGCTCGTCGCCATCACCGAGCAGCGCTCCAAGGCCGACATCGACCGGCTCGCCGACATCCTCGGCGCCGCGGTTGCCGCCGAGAGCCACCCGGCGGGGGCGCACGCGTGAGCGACACGCTGACCATCTTCGAGAAGGGCGCCCCGGGCCGGCGCGCGTTCACCTGCCCCACCCTGGATGTGCCCGAGGTCGACGGGCTCCTGCCCGAGGCCTTCCGGCGCGGGACGGAGCCGCGCCTGCCCGAGGTGTCCGAGCCCGAGCTCGTGCGTCATTACGTGAACCTCTCGAAGAGGAACTTCGACCTGGACTCGGGCTTCTATCCGCTGGGCTCGTGCACGATGAAGCACAACCCGCGGCTGCACGAGCGCGTCGCCGCGCTGCCCGGGCACGCACGGCTTCACCCGCTGCAGACGCCGGCGCGGGCGCAGGGCGCGCTCGAGCTGATGTGGAACCTCGAGCGCGCGCTGGCCGAGGTCGCCGGGCTGCCGCACGTCTCGCTGCAGCCGAGCGCCGGCTCGCACGGCGAGCTGGCCGGCGTGCTGCTGACGCGCGCCTTCCACGCCGATCGCGGCGACGTACGCACCAAGGTCCTCACGCCCGACACCGCGCACGGGACCAACCCGGCCACGGTGACGATGGCCGGCTACGAGGTGGTCAAGCTCGGGACGAACCCCGACGGCGGCATCGATCTGGACGACCTGCGGGCCAAGGCCGACGAGGACGTCGCCTGCCTGATGCTGACCAACCCCAACACGCTGGGCGTCTTCGATCACAACATCGAGGAGATCGCCGAGATCGTGCACGAGGTGGGGGCGACGCTCTACTACGACGGCGCCAACCTCAACGCGATCATGGGCATCTCGCGGCCCGGGGACATGGGCTTCGACATCGTGCACTTCAACCTGCACAAGTCGTTCACGCAGCCCCACGGCGGCGGCGGGCCCGGGTCCGGGCCGATCGCAGTCGCCGACCGCATCGAGCCGTTCCTGCCCCGCCCGGTGATCGTCCGCGGCCGCGACGGCACCTTCGACCTCGACGACGAGCGGCCGAAGTCCATCGGCAAGCTGCGCGGCTTCCAGGGCAACTACGGCTGCTTCGTGCGCTCCTACGCCTACATCCGCTCGCTCGGGGCCGAGGGCCTGCGCGACGCCAGCGAGACCGCGGTGCTCAACGCCAACTACCTGCTCGCGCGGCTGCGCTCGCTCGGAGTGGCGGACGAGCTGCCGCTGGCCTTCGGCGAGCTTTGCATGCACGAGTTCGTGCTGTCGGGCGCGCCGATGAAGCGCGACCTGCAGATCCGCACCCTCGACCTCGCCAAGCGGCTGCTCGACCACGGCTTCCACCCGCCGACGGTGTACTTCCCGCTCCTCGTCGACGAGGCGCTGCTCATCGAGCCCACCGAGACCGAGACGCGCGAGACGCTCGACGCGTTCGCGGAGGCGATCGCCGAGATCCTGCGGGAGGCCGCGGAGGACCCGTCGATCGCGCGCGAGGCGCCGTACACCACGCCCGTTCGCCGTCTCGACGAGGCCGGCGCGGCGAAGCGCCCGGTCATCCGCCAGGCGCTCTAGCAGGCGACGCACCGGAATGCGGAGGACGACGCCCGCAAGGGCGATGGGTTGGTTTTCGACATCGGCCGCGCTGCATCCGAACGTTCTGAACGGCCCGTCAATAAGGTGGGATTGAAATGCCTGGGGCGTGGGCATAGGGGTTGCGTCGCCAACAGCGACCCGGCCGTCATCGCCCCCCAGGCCGGCTTGAGAGCGGGAGCCCGCTCCGGCGACCTCGATGTCATTCGCCCCCCAGGCGTCGAGGGCCCGCCGGAGCGGGGCTCCCGCTCTTCTTCCTGCGGCCTCACGGCAGCCCGGAGCACGCCCCGGTTACGGTGTCGGACCGTGCGCATCTTCTCCGGCATCCAGCCCACCGGACGCAAGCACCTGGGCAACTACATCGGCGCGATCCGGCAGTACGTCGAAGGCCAGGACCGCGGCGATCCGGCGATCTACTGCATCGTGGACCTGCACGCCATCTCGGTCCCCTACGACCCGGCGGAGCTGCGCGAGCGCGTCTACGACACGACGGCGATCCTCGTCGCCTCCGGGCTGGATCCGGATCGCTGCGTGCTCTTCCGCCAGAGCGACGTCAAGGAGCACACCGAGCTGTGCTGGCTGCTCTCGTCGGTGACCGCCGTCGGCGAGCTCAACCGGATGCACCAGTTCCGCGACAAGTCCGTCGCGCAGCGCGAGCTCGTATCCGGCGCGCTGCTCTTCTATCCGGTGCTGCAGGCCGCCGACGTGCTCGCCTATCGCGCGCACGAGGTCCCCGTGGGCGAGGACCAGCGCGAGCACCTCGAGCTCATGCGCGACGTCGCCCGGCGCTTCAACGCCCGCTACGGCGAGGACATCCTGGTGGTCCCCGAGCACCGCATCCCCGCGGTCGGCGCGCGGATCATGGACCTGCAGGAGCCGGACAACAAGATGTCGACCACCGGCGGCAGCGCCGAGGGCACCGTGCTCGTCCTCGACGAGCCCGCGGTCGTCGAGCGCAAGATCAAGCGCGCCGTGACGGATTCGGGCAGCGACATCGTGCGCTCGCCCGACAAGCCCGGGGTCACCAACCTCATCGACATCCTGGCCGTCGCGCGCGGCGTCGCCCCCTCCGAGATCGAGGCCGAGATGCGCTCGGCGCGCGGCTACGGCGACCTGAAGGCCGCGACAGCGGACGCCGTCGTCGCGATGCTGGCGCCGGTGCGCGAGCGCTACGCCGACCTGCGCGGCGACGAGGACCGTCTCGAGGCGATCCTCGCCGGCGGCGCCGGGAAGGCCCGCGCGATGGCGGCCGCGACCATGGCCGACGTCCGCGGGGCGATGGGCTTCGGTCCTCCGGCCTGACCCGCCGTGCGCCGGCTCGCCCTGCTCGTCGGTGCCATCGTCCTCGTCGACACGATGTTCTACGCGGCGATCACGCCGCTGCTGCCGCACCTCGCCGACGACCTGGGCCTCGGCAAGAACGGCGCCGGCGTGCTTGCCGGGTCCTACGCGGCAGGCACGCTCGTGGGCTCGCTGCCCGGCGGCTGGCTGGCCGCGCGCGCGGGCGTCAAGGCGACGATCCTCCTCGGCATCGCGCTCATGTCGGTCAGCGGCCTGGCGTTCGCGTTCGGCAGCTCGATCGTGCTCCTGGACGCCGCGCGCTTCGTGCAGGGCTTCGGGGGCGCGTGCTCATGGGGCGGCGGGATGGCGTGGCTGGCGGGCGCGGCGCCGCGCGAGCGCCGCGGCGAGCTCATAGGCGGGGTGCTGGGCGCGGCGATCTTCGGCGTCCAGCTGGGCCCGGTGATCGGCGCGCTGGCGACCGCGATCGGCCGCGAGGCGGCCTTCTCGACCGTCGTGGTCTTCGGGCTCGCGCTCGGCGCGTGGGCGTGGACGATGCCGGCGCCGGCCGCCTCGGAGGCGCTGACCACGCCGTCCGCGGCCCTGCGCGAGCGGCGGATGCTGCTGGGCATGTGGCTGACCGTGCTCCCGGCGGCCGCCTTCGGCGTCATCGACGTGCTCGCGCCGCTGCGCCTCGACGCGCTCGGCGCCTCGAGCCTCGCCCTGGGCGCGACCTTCTTCGCCGCCGCCGGGGCGGAGGCGATCGTCTCCCCGACGAGCGGGCGCCTGGCCGATCGCCGCGGGTGGCGGCCCGTCGCCTACGCCGGCCTGGCGGTCGGCGCGATCGCGCTGGCCGTCGTCGACCTCCCCGACACCGCCTGGGGGCTCGCGATCGTGGTGGTGGTCGTCTGCGGCCTGCTCGGCGTGCTGTGGGTGCCCGCGGGCCTGGTGCTCACCGGCGCGGCCGACCGGATCGGCCTCGACAGCGCCTATGCCTACGCGTTCTTCAACCTCGCGTGGGCCAGCGGCTTCACGATCGGCGCCGCGGGCGGCGGTGCGCTGGCGCAGGCCACGAGGGACGTCGTGCCCTACCTGCTGCTCGCGGGCGCCTACGCGGCCACGCTGGCGGCCGTCCGCGGGGCGCGCGACCGCCGGGCCCAGCTGGCCTGAGCGGCCACGCGCAGACGTTCTTCGGCCATTCGTCGCAAACTGCCCGGTCGACGGATGGCGACGACCGCGGGCGCCGTTACCTTTCGACCGGTGGCGCCAGCGGTGATCTCAGACCTCGAGCTCGATCTCGAGGTCTTCTCGGGCCCGTTCGACCTGATGCTGACCCTCGTCCTGCGCGAGGAGGTCGACCTGCTCGAGATCGAGCTGGCCGACGTCGTCATCGCCTACCTCGACTTCCTCGAGGGCCGCGGCGAGCTCGACCTCGAGGCGGCGACCGAGTTCCTCGTGCTCATCGCTGCGCTGCTCGAGCTCAAGTCGCGGCTCATGCTGCCCCGCGAGGACGAGGAGCTGCTCGACCTCGAGCCAGGCGAGGCGGCCGAGGAGCTGCTCGCCCGCATGCTCGAGGCCCGGCGGTACCGGCGCGCGGCCGAGCACCTGGCCCAGCGGCTGGACGACGAGGACGGCCACCGCTTCCGCTCAGCGCCCCTGCCGGGCTTCCTGCGCCGCGTCACCCACGACGACGCCGGCGCGGTCTACGACCCCGCCCAGCTCGGCGAGGCGCTCGGCGCGCTGCTGCGCATGCCGGCGCCGCTGAACCTCTCGCACATCACGGTCCAGCGGGTCACGGTGGCCGAGCGCCTGGCCCATCTGCGCTCCCTGCTGCGCCGCGGCGCGTGCTCGTTCGACGAGGCGGTGCGGGGCGCGGACCGCGTCACCGTCGCGGTCACGCTCTTCGCCCTGCTCGAGCTCTACAAGCAGGGCGAGGTCAGCTGGCGCCAGGACGAGCCGTTCGGCGACATCGCGATCACCGCCGAGCGGCGCAGCGGGCCGGACGCGGGAAGGGCGGCCTCATGACCCCGCTCGCGCGCACGCTCGAGGCGCTGCTCTTCCTCTCCAGCGAGCCGGTGAGCGGCGCCGACCTCGCCGAGGCGGCCGAGTGCGACGCCGAGGAGCTCGCCGACGCGCTCAACGAGCTGCGGATGGCCTACGCGCCCGGGGAGCGAGGCCTCGTGCTGCGCGAGCTCGCCGGAGGCTTCACGCTGGCGACGTCCCCGGAGACCGAGGTCGCCGCGCGCCGGCTCCTGGCCAAGCCACGCACGCCACCGCTGACCCCGGCCCAGTCAGAGACGCTGGCCATCGTCGCCTACCTGCAGCCGGTCTCGCGCCCCGAGATCACCCGGATCCGCGGCGTCAGCGCCGACTCGGCCACCGCCACCCTGCTCGAGCGCGGCCTCATCGAAGAGGGCGGGCGCTCGCAGTTCGGCGCGGTCCTGTACCGCACGACGCAGCTCTTCCTCAAGCTCTTCGGCCTGGCCGCGCTCGAGGACCTGCCCGACCCGGCCCAGTGGGACCCGACGCCCGACGAGGAGGCCGACCTGCGCGAGCGGCTGCTGAAGGCCGGCGAGGCCCGAGCCGGGGGCCCGGTGGCGCCACCTGCCGCGTCAGGCGTGGACGCCTTCTAGGAACGGCTCCAGCAGCTCGACCGTCGCGTCCGGGCGCTCCAGCGGGATGAGATGGCCCGAGTCGGGGACCTCGGCGCGCTGTGCGTCGGGGACCTCGGCGGCGATGCGGTCGGCGATCCTCGCGAAGTCTGGGAGGTCCAGGCCCGCGCTGACCGCGAGCGTCGGGACCGCGATCGACGGCAGATCGATGGGCAGCTCGCGCTCCTCGGCCTCGACGCCGCCCTGCAGCTCGAACCCGCGGCGCGCCATGTCGGCGACGAGCTCCTCGATCTCGGGGTCGCGGACCCACATGCGGAGGTTGAGGTCGACGGCGGCGTCGATCTCGCCGGCCTCGACCAGCCTCTCCTCCTGGTCCCAGAACTCCGCGATCTCCGGGGAAGGGGGAACGTCCCACCCCATGGAGCTCGCGAAGAGGGCCAGCGAGTTGACGCGCCCCGGCGCGGCAGTCGCGAGCTGCAGCGCCACGCGCCCGCCGAACGAGTTGCCGGCGAACGCAGCCGCCTCGACCTTGAGGTCGTCGAGCACGCCGAGGATGTCCTCGACGTCGGAGTAGGGCTCGGGCGGCATGGGCGTCGTCCCGTGCCCGCGCATGTCGGGCACGATGAGCCAGTAGCGATCCTGCAGGCGCTCGACGACGGCGCGCCACATGCGCCCGTCCATGCCGCCGGCGTGCAGCAGGACCACCGGCGGGCCGCCGAACCGCGGGCGGCGCCGGTAGAGGTCGCGCCTGCGCTGGCGCCAGCTCATGCCTTCGCCGCCAGCTGCCCGCAGGCCGCGTCGATGTCGCGCCCGCGGGTCAGGCGCACCGTCGCGCCGAGCCCGTGCTCCTCGAGCACGGCCTTGAAGGCGGCGATGGCGTCCCGGCTGGATCCCTCGTACATGCCGGTGGGGTTGTACGGGATCAGGTTGACCTTGAACAGCTTGGGATCGAGGACGCGCGCGAGCTGGACGGCCTGCTCGTAGCGGTCGTTGACGCCCGCGAGCATGACGTACTCGACGAAGACCATCCGCCGCTTGGCCGCGTAGAAGCGACGGCAGGCGGCCAGCACGTCGGCGAGGGGATAGCGGGCGTTGACCGCCATGATCTGCGTGCGCAGTGCGTCGTCGGCAGCGTGCAGCGAGAGCGCCAGGCGGATCGGCATCGGCTGCTCGGCGAGGGCGTCGATCCCCGGGATCCAGCCGACGGTCGAGATCGCCGTGCGGCGATGGGTGATGCCCAGGTCGGGCAGCCGCCGGCACGCGGCGAGCACGTTGGGCAGGTTCATCATCGGCTCGCCCATGCCCATGAAGACCGCGTGGTCGACATCGTCCATGCGCCGGAAGTGCAGGGCCTGGTCGACGATCTCGCCGGCGGTCAGGTTGCGCCCGAACTTCATCTGGCCGGTGGCGCAGAACGTGCAGGTCAGCGGGCAGCCGGACTGCGAGGACAGGCACAGCGAGCGGCGGTCGTCCTTGTAGCGCATGAGGACGGCCTCGACCGGCCGGCCGTCGCGCGTGCGGAAGAGGGCCTTGACCGTGCCGTCGCGCGCGTGGGCCTCGTGCTCGAGGGTCAGCGACGAGAACGGGACCTCGTCGGCCAGCCGCGCGCGCAGCGCGGCGGGCAGGTCGGTCATCTCGTCATAGCCGCCGGCGCCGCGCGCCGCCCAGGCCCAGACCTGGCTCGCGCGGAAGCGCGGCTCGCCGCTGGCCTTCAGGCGCTCGCTGAGCAGCTCGAGGTCCATCGCGCGGACAACGGTAGCGGCGACCGTGACGAGTCTCACAGGAAGAAGGACATGGCCGGGGCGTCAGCCAGGGCATGCGTGTCCTCCTGACCACGAAGCGCGGCGCTGGGCACTTCGGGCCGCTGATCCCGTTTGCGCGCGCGTTGCGCCGCGCCGGCGACGCCGTCCTCGTCGCCGCGCCCGCCTCCGCGGAGCCGATGCTCCGCGCGGAGGGCTTCCCGGCGCGCTTCTTCGACGACGCGCCCGACGAGGAGCGCGACCCGATCTTCGCCGCCGCGGCCGCGTCCCAGGCGCCCGCGTCCTACGTCTTCGCCGAGGCATTCGCCCGCGTCGACGCCAGGGTCGCGCTCCCCGGCGTGCTCGACATCTGCCGCGACTGGAAGCCCGACCTGGTGATCAGCGAGATCAGCGAGTTCGCCGGGCCGATCGTGGCGGCCAAGCTGGGGATACCGGCGATCAGCGTGGGGATCTCCCAGCAGGGGCGCAGCGAGGCGGTGGCGGCGGCCAGCGAGCTGCTCCCCGCGCTCGACGAGCTCGGCGCGCGCATCGGGCTCCCGCCCGACCCCGACGGCCGGCGCCTGCTCTCGCTGCCCTACTTCACGCTCGTTCCGGAGGCGCTCGAGGAGCCTGACCTTCGCTCGGCGCGCGCCGCCTGGCGCTTCCGCGAGCCCGACCCCCCGGCCGAGGACGCGGCGAGCGACCGCTGGGCCTCCGACGGGCGCCCGCTCGTCTACCTCACCTTCGGCTCGGTCGCGCCGACGATGGACCTCTTCCCGCACGTGTACCGCGGCGCGATCGACGCGTTCTCGGCGCTGCCGGTCCGCGTGCTCGTGACGATCGGCCGCGAGCGCGATCCGGCCGAGCTCGGCCCCGTGCCCGAGAACGTCGAGGTCGCGGGCTGGGTGCCCCAGCGCGACGTCATGCCGCATGCCGCGGCGATCGTCTGCCACGGCGGCTCGGGCACGCTCACGATGGGCCTGGCCGCGGGCGTGCCGATGGCGGTGGTGCCGCTGTTCGCCGACCAGTCGTGGAACGCCGAGCGGATCGCCGCGATCGGGGCGGGCATCGTGCTCGAAGGCGGAGCCGGTGCCGTGGCCGGCCTGGGCGACGCCGTCTCCAAGCTCCTCGTCGATCCCGCCTACCGCGCCAACGCCGAACGGGTGGCCGAGGAGATGCGCGCGCTGCCGGGCGTCGACGCGGCGCCGGCCATCGCCCGGGCGATCGCCGAGAACGGGGCGCTGGCGGCGATCGTCTAGCTTCGGGACGTCATGCGGCTCGGCAAGCACCTCGCCCATTCGGGCGTCGCCTCCCGGCGGGGCGCCGAGGCGCTGGTGGCCGAGGGCCGGGTGACGGTCGACGGCGTGGTGGTCACCGATCCCGCGCGCGACGTCACGGGCAGCGAGGCCATCGCGGTCGACGGCGAGCCGGTGCGCCTGGACGGCGCGCGCGTCGTCTACGCCGTGCACAAGCCCGGAGGCGTCGTCTCGACCGCGCGCGACACCCACGGCCGGAGGACGGTGGTCGATCTCGTCAGCTCCGCGCACCGCCTCTACCCGGTCGGCCGCCTCGACGCCGACACGACCGGGCTGATCCTGCTCACCAACGACGGCGATCTCGCCTACGCCCTGACCCATCCGAGCTTCGAGGTGCCGCGCACGTACCGCGCCCGCGTCGTGGGCCGGCCCGACGATCGGGCGCTGCGCGCCCTGCGCGAAGGCGTCGAGCTCGAGGACGGCCGCACCGCGCCCGCGCGCGTGCGCCGCGTCGGCGCCCACGAGGTCGAGCTGACGATCCACGAGGGCCGCAAGCGCCAGGTCAAGCGGATGCTGGCCGCGGTCGGCCATCCGGTGACCGCGCTGCAGCGCGTCGCCTTCGGGCCGCTGCGGCTCGGGGAGCTGGGCCCGGGCAAGCACCGGCGGCTGAGCGCCGCGGAGGTCGAGCGCCTACGCATCGCCGCTCAGCGGCGCGCGTAACGCCCGACGAGCAGCCCGCTGCCGCCCGCGCGCTCCTGGACCGCCGCCGCCACCGCGTCGGGCTTCGCCCCGGCGTCGAGCCCGCTCGCGCGCTGCAGCCAGTACAGACGGAACTCGTAGCGATGCGTGCCGCCGGGCGGGCACGGCGGCGTCCAGCCGCGCTTGCCGGCCGAGTTCTCGCCCTCGCGCGCGCTCGCTGGCAGCCCGCTCGACCCGAGCCCCCTCGTCCCGGCCGGCAGCCCGAACACGGTCCAGTGCACGAAGCCGCCCGCGTCGGGATCGACGACGACGAGCGCAAGCTCGGCCGCTCCCGGCGGCACCCCGTCGAAGCGCAGCGCCGGGCGCGCCTTGTCGCCGTCGCACGAGAAGCGGACGGGGATCGCGCCGCCGGACGGGAAGTCCGGGCTCGTCACGGTGAGCTGCCGCGGGGCCGACGGCGGAGGCGAGTCGAGCTTCTCCCCGCCGCCACATCCGACCAGGCAGGCGACCAGCGCGAGCGGCAGCGCACGCATGGCTTGGCATCATGGCGCGTCGATGCGCCTCTTCGCACTGCGCGGCGCCACCAGCGTCGACGCCAACGAGCCGACGGCGATCCTCGGGGCGACCGAGGAGCTCATGCGCCAGATCATGGACCGCAACGAGATCGGCCCCGACGACGTCGTCAGCTGCATCTTCACGCTCACCGACGACCTCGATGCCGAGTTCCCGGCGGTCGCCGCGCGCAAGCTGGGCTTCGATCGCGTGCCGCTGCTCTGCGCGCGCGAGGTACCCGTCCCCGGGGCGCTGGGCCGCGTCATCCGCGTGCTCATCCACTACTACGCCGACGAGCAGCACCGCGCCCAGCACGTCTACCTCGGAGCCGCACGCACGCTGCGCGCCGACCTCGAGTCCGCGCAGTGATCAGCCCGCGGCCAGGCGCTCGTCGACGCGATCGAAGAAGCCGCCCCAGCCCGACTTGGCGCGCTCGTAGGCCTCGGGGCTCATGTGCCCGCCGCGCTGCTCGAAGTACATCTCGGTGCGCCCGTCGCCGAGGTCGGTGAGCACGACGGTCACCACGTCGTAGATGTCCCCGGGCTGGTCGGACACGGTGAAGACGAGCCGCTCGGGCGCGATGACGTCGAGGTACTCGCCGTGCCAGTGGATCTCCACGCGGCCGGCCAGCATCGTCATCCGCCACGCGCCGCCCGCGCGCACGTCCATCGCGACGGTCTCGAGCGGGACCTCGCCGCTCGGCGCGCCGAACCAGTCGGCGAACGCCTCGGGCTCGGTCCACTCGCGCCACACGCGCTCGCGCGGGGCCTCGAAGACGCGGGTCAGCGAGATGTCCGGTTCGTCGTCAGCCATCTGCGCCGGGATTCTCGCCGTCGCGCAGCCGCCGGTCCAGCCTGTCGAAGCTCGTCTCCCAGAAGCCGCGATAGCCGTCGAGCCAGTCAGCGGCATCGCGCAGCGCCTCGCCGCGCAGCCGGGACGGCCGCAGCTGGGCGCTGCGGCCGCGCTCGATGAGGCCGGCGGTCTCGAGCACCCGCAGGTGCTTGGAGACCGCCTGGACGGTGATGGGGAAGGGCGCGGCGATCTCGTTGACGGTCGCCTCGCCCTCGGCGAGGCGGGCGAGGATCGCGCGGCGCGTGGGATCGGCGAGCGCGGCGAAGGTCGCACTGAGCTGGTCTGCCATTATTCAGCCTTGAGGTTGATAAACCGCAGGATTGAATACGATACCCGCCGGACAGAAGGCAACCGCAACCCAGGAGGCACGAGTGGGCGAGATCCACGTACACGAGTTCATGAGCCTGGACGGCGTCGTCGACGCCCCGACGTGGACGTTCGACTACGGGTTCGACCCGAAGATGGGGGAGGCGATCGGTGCGGTCACCAGCCGCGCGAAGGGGATCCTGCTCGGGCGGGTGACCTACGAGATGTTCGAGCCGGCATGGTCGACGCGCACGGTCGAGGACGACCCCGGCGCGCCCTTCTTCAACGAGACGGCCAAGTACGTCGTGTCCGGCACCCTCACCGACCCGACGTGGAGCAACTCGCAGGTCGTCGGCCCATATGACCCCGAGCGCATCCGGGCGCTGAAGGACGAGGTCGGCGGCGACCTCTACGTCAGCGGCAGCGTCACGCTGGTGCGGGCGATGCTCGCCGACGGGCTCGTTGACGGGCTGCACCTGTTCGTCTACCCGCTCACCCGCGGCGCGGGGCCGCGCCTGCTCCCCGACGAGGCCGACCCGCGCACCTTCGCCCGTGAGGCGTACGAGGCCTACGACAACGGCGTCGTCTACCTCGACTACCGACCCAACACCTGAAGAGAGGAGCCGAGCATGGGACGCATCATCGTCACCGAGTTCGTATCGCTGGACGGCGTCATGGAGGACCCGGGCGGATCCGAGCAGTTCAAGTACGGCGGCTGGTCGTTCGACTACGCGCGCGGCGAGCAGGGCGACAAGTTCAAGGTCGACGAGACCATGCAGGCCGACGCCCAGCTGCTCGGCCGCGTGACCTACGAGGGCTTCGCCGAGGCGTGGCCCTCGCGCGACGGCGAGTTCGCCGACCGCTTCAACTCCATGCCCAAGTTCGTCGTCTCCTCGACGCTGAAGGACCCCGAGTGGGCGAACACCACGGTCCTCGACGGCGACGTGAAGGAGGCGGTGAGCCGGCTCAAGGACGACGTCGACGGCGACATCGTCGTCCATGGCAGCGCGCAGCTGGCGCAGACGCTGCTCGACCTCGACCTCGTCGACGAGGTCAGGCTCATGGTCTTCCCGGTCGTCCTCGGCGCCGGCAAGCGCCTCTTCGGCGAGACGGCCGACCGCAAGCCGATGCGCCTGGCCAGCCACGAGGTCGTCGGCGACGGCGTGGCGATCATGGTGTACGAGCCCGCTCGCTAGCGGCGCCGTTCGCAACAATGGGCCGCATGGCCCTGGAGTTCTCCGAGCGCGTGCGGCGCATTCCGACCTACCCGGCCGCCGGCGCCTACGCCCTCCCCGAGGACGTCGCGCTGCTCGCGTCCAACGAGTCGCCCGATCCTCCACTGCCCGAGGTGGTGGAGGCGGTGACCGCCGTGCTCGGAGGGCTCAACCGCTATCCGGACCCGACGAGCTCCAGGCTGCGCCGGGCGCTGAGCGACCGCTACGGCGTGCCCAGCTCGCGCATCGCGGTCGGCAACGGGTCCTGCGACGTCCTGCTCGCCGCCGGCGAGGCGCTGCTCGAGCCCGGCGCCGAGCTCGTCTACGCCTGGCCGTCGTTCAGCGTCTACCCGCACCTGGCGGCGGCCTCGGGCGCGACCGCGATCACCGTGCCGGTCAACGAGCGCGACGAGCACGACCTCGACGCGATGGCGGCCGAGATCACCGCCGCCACGCGGCTGGTGATCGTCTGCAACCCGAACAACCCCACCTCGACCGCGGTCCCCGCCGACGCCGTCGCCGCGTTCGTCGCGAAGGTGCCGCGCCACGTCTGCGTGATCGTCGACGAGGCCTACTGCGAGTTCAACACGCTCGACGACCCCGACACGACCCTCGACCTCCTCAAGCGCCACACCAACCTCGTCCTGCTGCGGACCTTCTCGAAGGTCCACGGCCTGTGCGGCCTGCGCGTGGGCTTCGGGCTGTGCGGCTCGGAGGAGTTCGTCACCGCCGTCAACCAGGTCCGCCAGCCGTTCTTCTGCAACGCGGCCGCGCAGGCGGCGGCGATCGAGGCGCTGCGCCACCAGGACGAGGTCAACGCCCGGGTGGAGCGGACGATCGTCGCACGCCTGGAGGTCGAGGACGGCCTGCGCGCCCTGGGCATCGAGGTCGCCGATTCGCAGGCGAACTTCTGTTGGCTGCACCTGCCGGTGGCCGAGGGCGAGGACCCTGCCGAGGTAGAGGGGCGGATCGTCAGCGGCCTCGCCGACCGCGGCGTGCTCGTGCGCGCCGGCGGCGCGCTCGGGCGGCCCGGCTCGCTGCGCGTCACCTACGGCACGCCGTCCCAGAACGCCCGTTTCGTGGCCGAGCTGGGCGCTCTTCTGTAGCCGATCCCAAGTTTCCGACCGACAGGGCCCCTAGCGTTCCGGCTCCTGTCACCGAAGGAGGAGCACCGCTGTGAACAAGAGCGAGCTGGTCGAGCAGATCGCACAGCGCTCTGGCTTGAGCAAGGACCAGGCTGGCGAGGCGCTCGGCGCCACCATCGCCGCCATCGAGGACAGCCTGGCGGCCGGCGAGGAGATCGCGATCACCGGCTTCGGCAAGTTCTCCGTCGCCCACCGCAGCGCCCGTGAGGGCGTCAACCCCGCCACCGGCGAGCGGATCCAGATCGCGGCCTCCAAGGCACCGCGCTTCTCGCCGGGGGCGAAGCTGAAGGACGCGGTCAAGGGCTGAGCCCGGCTGCACGACGCGGTGACGGCCTGAGCGATCGCGAGCGGCGCGGCGCGGGCGAACGCCCGCGCAGCGCGGTCGGCGCCGAGCGCTGGGCCGATGTCGACGGCTACCTCGCCGACCGTCTCCTAGGCCGCGACCCGGCGTTGGACGCAGCGCTCGCCGCCGGCGCCATCGCCGGTCTGCCGGCGCACGACGTCTCGCCGCTGCAGGGCCGGCTGCTGGAGCTGCTGGCCAGGCTGCAGGGCGCGCGGAGCATCCTCGAGCTCGGCACGCTGGGCGGTGTGAGCACGATCTGCCTGGCCCGCGCGCTGCCCGGCGACGGGCGGCTGGTCACGCTCGAGGCCGACGCGGGCTACGCCGAGGTGGCGAGGCAGAACCTCGTCCGTGCCGGCGTCGCCGACCTGGTCGACGTGCGCGTCGGGCCCGCGCTGCAGACGCTCCCGGCGCTGGCCGCCGCACGCGCCGGCCCGTTCGACCTCGTCTTCATCGATGCCGACAAGCGCAGCAACCCCGAGTACCTGGGCTGGGCGCTGGAGCTCACCCGCCCCGGAAGCCTCATCATCGCCGACAACGTCGTGCGCGGCGGCGCGGTGGCCGACGGCGGCGCCGGAGACCCCAGCGTGACCGGTGTGCGTCGCTTCCTGGACCTCGTCGGCGCCGAGCCGCGTCTGATCGCCACCGCCGTCCAGACCGTCGGCGTCAAGGGCTACGACGGCTTCGCGCTGGCGCTCGTCACCTCCGGCAGCTCGTCGGAGAGCAGCACCGCGTAGGCGACCGCGAGCACGGTCGGCAGCTCGAGGCTCGAGCGCGGGTCGCCGGTCAGCGTCATGCGCGCGGCGGCGCCGATGCGCGACACGATCCGCATGACCGTCCTCCCGGCTGCGTCGCGAGCCACCCAGCCGCTCTCGACGACCAGCGTGCCCAGCCGCAGCGGCCCGCCGGACGCCGGCTCGACGTCGACCTCGAGCCACTGGCGGCGCGGCGCGATCGTCACGAGCGGCAAGCCGCCATGGTCGAGGACGACGAAGCGACCCGGTGCGGTGGCCGCGCGCCCCATCGCCAGCGCACCCGCCGCGGTGAGCGCCTGCGGTGCGAAATGCGTCGCCGTCAGGTCGTCGATCCAGGCGAAGGGCGGGTGGTCGCTGCGTTCGAGCAGGTGCCCGCGCCCGGCCACCCGCAGGGTCAGCCCCGCCGCCAGCGCATGCGGCTCCCACGGCACGAGGGCCAGGTCGCGTAGCCGGGCGGCGGGGTGCACGGATCGAAGCTAGCCGGGTCGGCGGGCGTATGCGACAATCAAGGCCTCGCATGGGCCCCGAGCTCGACAGCGCCACTCCTCGCAACAGCGCCGCGCTGTCCGGCTACGCCTACGCCTATCGCTACGCCTGGCGATTTAGCTAGGCGCTCGGCTCGCCCGCTCGCGCGGGTGCCCATCTTCGGCTGCAAGTGGCCGAGCGCCGCCCTCACTGGGGGTTCACGCCCCCGCAGGACCCTCACTCGTATCGTTCAGGAGCAGTAGAAAGGCACTCGCATGATGATCGTGATGAAGCAGGCGGCCACCGAGGACGAGATCCAGGCCGTCATCGAGAGGATCGAGTCGGTCGGCGCGCGCGCTCATCCCAGCCGCGGCGACGAGGTGACGGTGATCGGCGCGATCGGCGACCTCGAGCACATCGCCCGATTGGAGCTCGACGGGCAGCCCGGGGTCGACCGCGTCGTACCCATCCTCAAGCCCTACAAGCTGGCCAGCAACCAGCTCAAGCACGGCGAGCGAACCGTGCTCGACATCGCCGGGCGCAAGATCGGCGGCGAGCACTTCGCGCTCATCGCCGGACCGTGCACGGTGGAGTCGCGCGACCAGACGCTGACCACCGCTCACGTCGTCGCCCAGGCCGGCGCGACGATGCTGCGCGGCGGCGCCTACAAGCCGCGCACGAGCCCGTACGCGTTCCAGGGGCTCGGGCAGGAGGGCCTGCGCCTCCTCGCCGAGGCCAAGGAGCAGACCGGCCTTCCGGTCGTCACCGAGCTCATGGACGCTCGCGACCTCGAGCCGGTCCTCGAGGTGGCCGACGTCGTCCAGATCGGCGCGCGCAACATGCAGAACTACGCGCTGCTGTCCGAGGTCGGGCGCTCGGGCTGCCCGGTGCTGATAAAGCGCGGGCTGTCGAGCACGCTCGAGGAGCTGCTCATGGCCGCCGAGTACGTCCTCAAGGAGGGCAACGAGTCGGTCATGCTCTGCGAGCGGGGCATCCGCACGTTCGAGACCGCCTACCGCTTCACCCTCGACCTGACCGCGGTCCCGGTGCTCAAGGAGCTCAGCCACCTGCCGATCGTGGTCGACCCCAGCCACGCCGCCGGGCGCCGCGACCTCGTCGAGCCGCTGAGCCTCGCCGCCGCCGCCGCGGGCGCCGACGGCATCATCGTCGAGGTGCACCCCGATCCCGAGAACGCGATCTGCGACGGCCCGCAGCAGCTGCGGACCGACGGCTTCGCCGAGTACGCGGCACGCGTGCAAGCCGCGGCGGCGGTGGCGGGCAAGGCCGCGTTCGTCGGCGCTTGATCGTCGCGGTCGTCGGCGTCGGGCTCATCGGGGGCTCCGTCGGCCTGGCCGCGCGCTCGCGGCTGGGCGCGACGGTGCGCGGCGTCGACCCGCACGCACAGGCCGCGCTGGCCCGCGGTGCGATCGACAGCGCGCACCGCGACCTCGGCGACGCGCTCGACGGCGCCGACGCGGCCTTCGTGGCCGTGCCGGTCGACCGGCTGCCCGGCGGGGGGGCCGACGGGCTGCGCGCCGCTC
>Ga0081540_1000555_pt1 | contig 36186 bp, 41 predicted proteins | sample TabmetS2T1R1_FD_71024 | JGI IMG/M metagenome (GOLD analysis project Ga0081540, IMG submission 71024) | Tabebuia heterophylla rhizosphere microbial communities from the University of Puerto Rico - S2T1R1 | ecosystem: Host-associated > Plants > Roots > Rhizosphere ...
GCAAATACATGGTCAAACCCTCGAGCCCAATGCGCGTCCTAACCTCGATCTCAAGGCGTGCCATTGGCGCGGGAGGGAGCTGCCGGCGGGTGCCCCACACGCCCTTAAGCCCGGCGGCAACGGCTTGGCCCGGCCCTGAGATCAGTCGCCACGCGTCGGCGACACCACCGCCTTCCGCGTGCATGCACAGCTGTCGTCACGGGAGACCTTTTCAGCTCCCAACCCAGCTATAGGTGCGGCACGGTCGAGGGCGCTGCGGACCTTTGTCTAAAATCTATCGGACCAAGGGGCTGAATGTTGATAATGCTCAACTTTCCCTTGGGACTCGGGGTCGCTATCGCGGCGTTCGCATCGCCTGCAAACAGGTGGCGTGCCGCCTCGTCGAGCAGCGCGGATGCTGGGCGGCGCGGCTGGCGAGGGGGCTTATTCGGCGGCGATCTGATGCTCGGGCACGGCGTCTTGCGCGGCGCTGATTGGCACGACGGCGTGCACAACGGTTCCCGTTGGCTTGCAGCGGATCTGCAGGCTGCCACCCAGCTGCCGCATGCGCGCGGTCATGCCGGCAATTCCCACGCCGGTCGGCAGGCGTTCGCCTTGCGCCAGCGTGCCCGATGCCTTCAAGCCGATGCCATCATCGCTGACGACGACGTGCAGATGACCGCCGAAGCGCCGCAAATGCACCGTAGCGCACGAGGCCTTGGCGTGGCGGTGCACGTTGGCGAGCGCCTCCTGCACCACGCGCAGGATCGATTCCTGTGCGTGCCGCGACAGCTCCTCGATGCAGCCGGTCGATCGCAAGCTGACCGCCAGGTTGGTGCGCCGCCTGAAGCCTTCGACGTAGCGCGCCAGGGTGCCAATCAGGCCATCGTCGGCGAGCGCCGGCGGATGCAGCAGATAGGTGAAGGTGCGCAATTCCTTCGAGGCCTCCTCGAGCGAGTTCTCGATGTCCTCGAGCACGCTGCACGAGCCCTTCGAGCCTTTCAGCGCGATCAGATTGAGGCCGATCGCCGCCAGATGTTGCGAGGTTGAATCATGCAGGTCCTGGGCGATGCGTTGGCGCTCGTCGTCCTGAATACTCAAGACGCGCTGCGACAAGTGCTTGGCTTCCAGCTGCGCGATTTTGTAGTTGGTAATGTCGCGGAAAATGCCGCTCGCCCGCAGCGGTTCGCCGTTTTCGTCCAAATCGGTGCGCCCCCTCGCCTGCAGCCAGCGCGTCTCACCATTGGGCCAAACGACGCGGAACTCGCTCTCGCCATCGTTCAAGGTACCGTAGGTTGCCGCGCGGATCGAAGCCCTGGCGAGATGGCGGTCGTCGGGGTGCACCCGCGAGATTAAGGCCGCGGTCGTCAGCGGCTCGCGCACGGGCAGCCCCAGCATGGCGCGGCAGTGTTTCGACGACCACAGGCGCCGCGCTTGGATATCGTACTGCCATAGGCCGATATCGGCGGCGGCAGCCGCAAACCGCATGCGCTTTTCGCTGTCCTTAAGATTGGCTTCGGCGAGTTTGCGCCTGCCAATCTGCACCAGCAGCGCCATCAGCACCGAGGCCATGGCCGTAAACATGGCAATGGTCGCCGTCACGATCCTCGGATGGCTCTCCCACAGGGTTGGCGACTTGTGCGCAACGACGGCGCCGCTGGGAAGATCTTGGGTCGATAGACCCCAGCGCTCGAGTTGCCGGGCATCGACGCGAAAGGCCTGCGATGTGCTCTTGCGCGGCCCGCTGGCTACGGTTTCACGGCCTTCCAGAATGTTGAGCACCAGGTCGGCCGTTTGCGTGCCCATGCCTTCGAAGGTGTCCATGTAGCCGCCGACGATGCCGCGACCGAAGTAGGTGCTGTAGGGCGCGTAGATCGGGGCGTTGGCCGCGCCGATGATGGAGGCCGCATCGCCGGCGGTGCCGCGGCCGGGTGCCTCGGTCAGTTTGGACAACAGCACGATGATGGTGTTGCGCGAGACGCTCGCCAGTTCCCGTTGCACGGTTTCGTCCGGCAGGCCGACCAGATAGCGCGTGCTCAGCTGCTTTTCGACGTCGGCCAGCTGCTGTTTCGCGATCATGGCCCCCTTGCGGTCGAAGGCGGCCGCGCCGGCCACCACGACCAGGTCGCGGGCCTTGGGCTGCAGGCGCCGGGCAAGCGCAACCGTTTTGCTGACATCGTGCTCGCTGACAATGCCGGCCATATCGGGCTCGAAATTGACGGTGGTCCCCGCCGGGGGGAGCACGCAGAAGACAATCGGGGTCTTGGTGCCCAAGAGCTTGCGGTAGCTCACAGCGGCGTCGAGCGAATCCGCGCTAAAGGCCAAAATGGCATGCGGTTTGGCGTCGCTATATTTGTCGCTGAGATAGTGAACAAACCGATCCTTGTGTTCCTTGCCCGGAAATTGCGTGCGATCCAGAAACTCGGTGTGGGTTTGGACCATCGCTCCCGAAGCCAATTTGGAAAAGCGGCTGCGCACGGCTTCGCTGGCAAGAACCGCGGCATGACTTTCACTGCTATCTGGGTAAATGATGAGGAGCCGCTTTAGGCTTTCTTGTGCGGTTGCGGGCGTGCTGAGGCCCAAAAAGACCAGGGCTATGGCTAACGCCAACGCCTGCCACGCAGTTTCGCAGCGCCTGAAACGCGCCTTCGCATCGGGCTGCATATGGCCCGCTCCTTTATCCGTACTGCGGTTACGTGGGATCCGATGATGAATAGATTTCCGACCGAACGGTTAGGACATCCGGGATTATACTGAGGTGGCGCCGATAAGCTGTGTAGTCTCTCCGGCTCAGTTAACGTGAAGCTACCGCGCGCGGCTGAGCCAAACCTGCCGCAGCGGGCAAAGCCCCCTGACATAACGGGCCGGCGCGGCCGGGCCGCGCTAGGGGCCAAAAGCCGCCGCTTCCCCCGCAAGCACCGGTCTTTTGTTGGTGGTAGAGCCTGGGGGTGCTAAGCCCGCGGCTCCTGCCAGCCAGCGTCATTGGTGGTCGGCAAATGCCGGTCCCGCACCTCAAGGCGCCCCAAGGCCCCTCAGGGTCAGCGGGCGGCCTGCGACCATGTCGCGCGGGGCCACGCGGCGGGGGGCGCCCCGCCCGCCCAGGTCGCCTTGGCCCGGTTGCGACGCCGTGGCGCCTAGTGTTTGAGCTCCGATGGCACCTTGCCGCCGTGTTCGGCGAGTTTGATCATGACCTGCTTGTGCAGCCAAACGTTCATCGCCGCCGTGTCCTTCGTGCTCGCGGTGTAGGCGAGCTCGCTTGCCAGTTGCTTGCGCGCGGCAAGGCTGCTGTCGAGTTTGAGAAGCTTCATCATATCGACGATCGACTTGCGCCAATCGAGATCCTCGGGCGAGGCTTCCGCGAGTTTGTCCATGACCGCGGCGACATCCACTTGCACGGGCACTTGCCCGGGCACTTGCGCGGGCGCCGACGCCGCCGCGCCGCTGCGCGCTTGGGCCGATGCGGGGGTGCCGGCGCCGGGTTGGGCCGAGGCGGACGTTGCGCTGGCGGCGGTGGCACCGGTAGCGGTGGGACTGGAAGCTGTGGGATTGGGAGCCGCGGGATTGGCCGCCCGACCGGTGGTTGCCGGACCGGCAGCGGCGGGACTTCCTGCCGCAGCGCCGCCGAAAATCGACGACATGATGTTTCCGAACATGGACATCTTTTTCTCTCCCGATGCTCTGGGGCGTGCGTCTTCTCAGTGGCACCGGCCTTGCTGCGGCGCCTGAGGACGGTGGCAAGGATCGGCGAGCCCGCCAGAGCGGTCCATCGGGGCTATCCCCGAGATCGGCGCTGGGTTGACGCGCGGCAGGCATCGGCACAGTGTGACCATTTGCCGGCGCGCGTCGGCGCCGACAGCCCCGGAACTTTGTCCGGCCCTTGGCATTTTTCTATTTTTTAGCGCCTAGCGCGCGGCGGCGAACTTGGGGCTCGTGCGGCTTGTGCGCGCCCCAGGCGAGGTCAAGCGTACAAGGGTGCAGCCGATGCGGTCCCCCGCGCGCCTCCTTGCTGTGGGGGCGGGCGACTTTGGCCAGACGAGGTGGTTGAGATGTGGCGCGGAGATCGGGGCTTTGGCCTGTTCTTGCTGGTGATGCTGGTGGTGATCGCAGCCTTGTTTTATGAGCTGTTCCCGCGACACGGGGCGCAAGGCCAAATGGGTGAGGGCGCTTCGGCGCCGGTCAGCGCTCCCGCGCCGGGCGCCGCACAAAAATAGCTGAGGTGAGGTTACGGCAGCCCGGCCGCGGCGACCGTCGCGACCTCAATAGCCGCTGTAGTAGCGCCGGCGCGGCACAATTCGGCACGAGATCCCGCGGCAGCCGCCGCCGACCCAGGCGCACTGCGATTCCGCGAGACAGGCATCGCGGCTGCGCATGCTGCCGCAATAGGCGGCGATGGCGCGGGGATCGGGACATTCCTCGTCCACATAAATGACCGGTGACAGGCGCCTGATGTCCGTCGGTGGGGGTTCGGCATACCGGTCCGAATAGGACTCGGCGGCGCAGCCAGCCAGCATCAGCACCGCGAAGATGAGCCCCCAACGCATAACGCACGCATCCCTCAACACGTCGCGATGGGAAAACATAATGTCCGTGGCAGGGATTGGCTAGTGACGCACGGGACACAGCGGCCGTTATCGTGTGGACGATCCGGGACTTGTTGCCGCGCGTCGACACTTCGTACGGAAGCGGATTTATGGGCGTGCTGCCAGAGTCACGTGCCAGGGTCACGTGCCAGGGTCACCTGCACGGCCTCCCCGGAGGGCTGCTAGTGACGATGCGCGTCGGCCGCGGCCGGCGCTCCCACCACGACGTCGACGACGATCCGGCCCCCCACATCGAACTCCAGTGCCAGTTTGAAGGTCTGATGTTCCAGCAAGGCCCGCTTCAAGCCCACCATGGCCAGGTGTGGACCGCTGGCGCTGAGCACGAGATCTTCACCCGCGCCGATCATCAGGGCGTCGACCGGTTTGGGCCCGCTCGGATCGGTGCCGGCCGCATGAAATTCAACCTTGCTGGCGACCGGGCTTAGGGCGCGCATCAGACGATCCGGCAGGCCGGCGCGATTGCGGATGGTCAGGTAGACCAACTGCGGCTCCTGGCCGGCAGCCATGGCCGGCGCCCAGGGTTGCACGATTTCGATGGCGGAGGGACCATGGTCGTGCGCCATGACGGACGCCATGGCGCCCGCGCACCAGAAGAGCAACACCAGGGCACAACGCTGCATCACCGCGGCCAACTCCCCGCAGTCACCATGGCCTCGGGGCGGCGGTATAAGCCCCGGGTCACCCGCTCAAGCCGAGCCCAGCAATAGCCGCAACAGCCAAGCCCGGTCCAGGCCGGTCCAGTGCGCGTTGCTTGCAGCATGCGGGCGCAATCCTACTGCAAAGTCGGCCGTTTGCGGCGCGAGACCGTCTCGCTTTGCTGACGCACGTCGCGCCACAAGGAGCGGGCATCTTCGAGGCCGATGGCGTACGGGGGATCATCGTCGAATTTGATCAGCACCAAGCGCGCATCGGTGGCATGGCCGACCCTGCAGGTCTTGGGCATTTTGGTGAGGGTGGTGTCTCCGGCTTGCGCCTTGCTCTCCGTCAAGGACTGCAGCACGGGAACGAGATCTGCGGCGACGCCGGGCGAGAGGGTGAGGACGTGGCGGGCGCCCTTGGCATCGACAAAGGTCAGCTCGAACGCCGTGCGATCCCCGGTGGCGTTGGTTTCGACAAGCGATTGCGCATTGAACTTGTCCTGCATGTCAGCCCCCAGTGTCAAAGTCGACATGATGAAACTCGAGTCGGGCGGCTCACAAGGGCATTTGGGCCACGGCCGAAAGGCCGCCTCAGTCGACGGGCGCAAGCGAGCTCAGCGCCGCCGCCAGCGCGACGAGGGCAAGGCCGATGGCGTGCTCGGCGGCGATGGTGCGTTTCAGGGCCCGGATCTGGATCTTGGTCTGGGCCCGGCACTGGATCGGGGTCAGGGCTTCGGTCTGGCTAGGCCCGGTTTGCCGGCGCAGCCGGCGCAAGAAAACAAAACGGTTGGCGGCCGCAACGGCGAGGAGGATGGCGAACAGGGCGATTTTAGCCACGAGCACCTTGCCATAGGGGGTGCGGCCGAGGTTGCCGAAGCCCTGCATGGTGAGGCCGGCGCCGAGGATGCCGCTGGCGAGGATCAGGGCAACGGCGGCGAGCCCGAGCCGCGAAAAGCTTTCAAGGGCGTGGCATAGGGGCTCCGGGTCCCCGCCCGCCCCCGCCTTGGCAAGCGCAAAGCTGAGCGGCACGAGGCCGCCGAGCCAGGCGCCGGCGGCCAACACATGGCAGCCCAAGGCGAGGCTGCCGCCGAAGGCGTCCGCGCCCTCGCCGGCGCCGGCGTGGCCCACCCAGGCCAGGCTGACGAGCAGGGCGGCGCCGAGGGCGGCGTCGGCGTGCCCGCGGTTTGGTCCACCCCTGTGGCCGGCGACCCAGAGCAGCAGGATGGCGAGGCCAACCAGGCGCAGGAGCCAGACGCGGCCAAAGCCGGTTGCCAACAAAAACGCCTGCCAGCGGGCGGCGGAGAAGAGGCTTTCCACCGCCTCCGTCATGTTGACCAGCAGGGCCATGACGAAGCCGACCCCGGAGGCCAGCGCGATGCCGGCCAACCAGACCTTGAGTTTGCCGAGCGTCTCAGCGCCGCCGGGCGGGCTGCCGCCATAGATGGCGAACAGGCTGGCGCCAAACAGGGCGAGCAGCGACCACAGGTGCAATGCGCGCACGACGACCAGTGGCCAAAAGAGCTCCATGGGCCCCGTCACGCCTCTAGGGTCGCACCTGAAAGGTGAAGCTGCCTTTGACCTTGTGCGTATCCGCCGAAATCACGCGCCAGTTGACTTTGTAGGCCCCCGCTTGCAGGGGCGCGGTCAGGGGCACGATCAGCGTGGTCTTGTCGCTCGGATCGGCGGCCGCCGCGCCGACGGCAACGGCTTGGCCGGCTTTGGTTTCCACGCTGACGTGGGAGACGCTGGCCTCGATCGCCTCGTGGAACTGCAAGCGGATCTCGGTTGGTGCCGTGGCCAGCGTGGCGCCCGCCGCGGGAGCGGATTTCTTTAAATGCGTGTGGGCCTCTGCCACGCTGGCGTTGCTCAAGGCGACCAAGGCCAGGAGCACGCCGGCTCCGCCGCACCGTCGGATGCCGCACTGTCGGATCATGGGGGTGGTCCTCGTCAAGGTTGGCGCCAGCAATGGGCACCGGCCGCTGGGCACAGGCGCCGGTTGCGCGATGCTGGCGCGCCGGGTTGCTACTTCTTTGCTGCCTTCACACACTTGTGCTGGGCATCAAGGGCGTAGCCCTTTTTGCATTTGGGATGCGGGGCATCGCCGTGGGCCAGCGCTGGGGGTGCCCAGGCGGCCAAGCAGAGCGCGGCCAGCGCCGCCAGAACGTGTCGTTGCATTTTAAAAGTCTCCTGCCGAAGGTTGCTGCCGGCTCGGGGGCCCGGTGAGCGGCGCAATCTTGCTGCACGCCCGCCGTTGGCGGTGCTCCGGAACGGCGGCGCGCGTGCGCCGACGCCGGATCAGTGACCCCAGAGCGGAAAAAAGAGGGTTGTTTAGGCGCGCGCGGCGCCCGGCGGGGCGCGCGGCGAACAGGCCGCCCAGGCCCGGCGCGGTGGCAGTGGATCAGGGGCGCTCGCCGCCATGGCGGCATGGAGCTGGCGGGGCGGGGTCAGCACGCCGATCGGCACGGCGGCGATGCCCGGCAGCTGTGGGGTCTGACCACTGCTCAAGCCACACCAAGGGCAGCTCGGGTGTTCCGGGACGGGCGCCGGCAACGGCAGCCCGTCGGGGCCCAAGGCCATTCCCCCGTGCGCCGAGCAAATCGCCAGCTGCAGGTCCCCCAGCAGCATCGCCGTTGCCGTCGATGCCGACAGGGGCCGGGCGCGCGCCACCGGCTGGGCCGCCATCACCACGGCGAGGACCAGGACAAGCAAAGCGCTGAGCTGCCCGTTGAAGCGACGCATACCGAGCAGGAATTCACAATCCGCAGCCGCGGTCAATCGCTCAGGCTGCGCGTGCTTTCAAATCGGACGGGCACGGAACCGCAGCGCACGGCGCGCGTGGGGACTGCACTTGCACTGGGGGTGATGACAGGCCCCGGGGTTGACGGCGGGCCGCCGCGCCGCGATCTAACCAATCGGTTATATAACCTAGAGGTTAATTATGCGCCGGGCCGATCACTTGAGCTCCACCTTCTCCGCGCTCGCCGACCCCACGCGCCGCGCCATCCTGGCCCGCCTGGCCCTCGGCGAGATGAGCGTCAACGACCTTGCCAAGCCCTTCAAAATGAGCGGGCCGGCCGTGTCCAAGCACCTCAAGGTGCTCGAGCGGGCCGGCCTCATCACCCGCGGTCGGGCGGCGCAGCGTCGGCCCTGCCGCTTGGCCCCGGCCGGGCTCAAAAGTGTGGATGAGTGGCTCGCCGGCTACCGCCGCCTTTGGGCCGATCGCCTCGATCGCCTCGACGATTACCTCAGCGCCTTGCAGGCCAAACCCGGCAAGGCCGCCGCGCCTCTAGGTCCCAAACTTCCACGCAGCACGAAAGGATGACGAGGATGGCGTCGAACGTGAGCCTAAACCTTGACCAGGACCCCTGCGCGATCATCGCCGTGCGCGAGCTCGAGGCGCCGCGCGAGCTGGTGTTTGAGGTCTGGACCAAACCCGAGCACCTGGATCGGCTTTACCACCACCACCAGCGCCTGCGATTTGCGCGAGGGCGGCGTGTGGCGCTTTGTCATGCACGGGCCCGACGGCCGCGATTACCAAAATCGCATCACCTTCGATGAGATAACGCCGCCGCAGCGCCTGCGTTACCATCACGGTGGTGCCGACGACCTCGAACCCGTACAATTTCGCACCACCGTGACGTTTGAGGACCTTGGCGGTGGCCGAACGCGGCTCACGCTCCACGCGGTGTTCCCGTCCGCGGCCGAGCGCGAGCGCGTGATCAAGGCCTACCGTGCCGACCAGGGCGCGGTCGAGACGCTGTCGCGCCTCGCCGAGCATTTGGCCAAATTGATGCCTTAGGCGTGTGGGCTTTGCGACCCCAGCAAATGACCAGCAAAGGAGAATGATCGTGGCGCTAATACCCTACCTTTTTTTCGACGGTCGCTGCGAAGAGGCAATCGAGTTCTACAAACAGGCGCTCGGCGCCGAAGTGCAAATGCTCATGCGCTTCAAGGACAGCCCGGATCGCAACATGTGCGCACCCGGCAACGAGGACAAGGTCATGCATGCCTTAGTCCGCATCGACGGCATGCCGGTGATGATGTCGGACGGCCGGGCGCAGATGCAGCCCAAGTTCGAGGGCTTTTCGCTGTCGCTGGATGCCAAGGACGAGGCCGATGCGGAACGCCTCTATGCCGCGCTCGGCCAGGGCGGACAGGCGCAGTTGCCGCTCACCGAAACCTTTTTTGCCAAGCGCTTCGGCATGGTGGCCGATCGCTTCGGGGTGGGCTGGATGCTGATCGCTGGGCCGAAGAACCCCTAGCCGGCGCAACGGCGAGCGCTCAGAAGTCGCTTTTTGCGCCGCCGCATGGCGCGGCGGCGCAGGCCGGCTGTTGCCGCGCAGGTGGCGTCGGCGCGGCAGAAATTCGCGCCTTGGAGGGCATTCCTTCTGCGGTCAAGACCGTGGTATACCAGCGGGGCGATTAGAAAAACACGCTGCAAAAGCTGGTTTGGAGGAGGAGACCCCAATGACGAACGCGCAATCCTTGTCGCGCCGCAAATTTCTAAAATCGGGAACGCTGGCCGCCGGTGCGGCCGCCACCGCCACGGTTGCCATGCCGCAGGTTTCGCGCGCACAGACCGTGACCTGGAAGTATCAGTCGACGTGGCCCACCAAGGACATCTTCCACGAGTTCGCCGTCGACTATGCCAAAAAAGTCAACGACATGTCCGGCGGTCGCCTCAAGCTCGACGTGCTCGCCGCCGGCGCGGTCGTGCCCGCCTTTCAGGTGCAGGACGCGGTGCACTCCGGCGTTCTCGACGGTGGCCACGGCGTGACCGTGTACTGGTATGGAAAAAATAAAGCGGCCTCGCTGTTCGGCACGCCGCCCTCGATGGGGTGGGACGCCAACAGCTTGCTGGCCTGGTTTTATCATGGTGGCGGGGAGGCGCTCTACAACGAGCTCATCAACGACATTCTCAAGATCAACGCCGTCGGCTTTCTTTATTATCCGATGCCCAATCAGCCTCTCGGCTGGTTCAAAAAGGAAATCAAGTCCGCCGATGACTTCAAGGGCATGAAATACCGCACCGTCGGCCTGTCGGCGGATTTGTTCAAGGAAATGGGGGCCGCGGTCACCATCCTGCCGGGCGGCGAGATCGTGCCCGCCATCGATCGCGGCTTGATCGACGGGGCGGAGTTCAACAATCCCTCCTCCGATCTGCTGCTGGGCTTCCCCGATGTTTCCAAGAACTTCATGGTGCGGAGCCACCATCAGCAGGGCGAATGCTTCGAATTGAGCTTCAACAAGGCCAAATTCAATGCGCTGCCCGCTGAGCTCAAGTCGATTTTGCGCTACGCCGCTTTTGCCGCCTCGGCGGATCAGTACTACATGGCGCACGATCGCTATTCCAAGGATCTCGAGGCGATCAAGGCGCGCGGCGTGAACGTGGTCAAGACGCCCGACACCGTGCTGGAAGCCCAGCTCAAGGCCTGGGATACGATTGTCGCCGCCAACAAGGACCCCTACTTCGTCAAGGTGCTGGAATCGCAAAAGGCCTGGTGCAAGCGCGTCGTCCCCTACTTCCTGACGAACAACCTCACCACCGCGCAGCAAGAGGCGGCCTATAAGCACTTCTTTGGCTGATCCAAGCTAACGCCGTCGCGGGCGCGGCCCGCGGCGGCCTTCTCATCTCCCGAGCACACGCCATGGATTCCCTGTTTGCCCTCATCGGCGGGCCCAAGCAGCTGCCGCTTTATGTCTATTTGGCCACCGTGCCCATTGTCATTGCCGTCTTCATCGCCGAATTCCGCGATGCTCAGCGCCGAACGGCCAACGGCGCGCGGGGGGATCGGCTTCTCTACGTCGTCGATGCCTTGAGTTCGGCCATCGGTAAAACCTTCGGCTGGTCGATCGTGGTGCTGACGTTTTCGACCAGCTACGAGGTGTTTGCCCGTTACATGTTCGGTGCCCCCACGGATTGGGCCTTCGATACCAGCTACATTCTCTATGGGACCCTGTTCATGATGGCCGGCGCCTATGCGCTTTCGCGCAACGGCCACGTGCGCGGCGATTTCCTCTACCGCTCCTGGCACCCGCGTCGACAGGCGGGAATGGACCTGGTGCTTTACCTGCTCTTCTATTTTCCGGGCATGTTGGCCTTCATGTACTCGGGGTTCAGCTTTGCCGAACTCTCGCGCCGAATGAATGAGCATTCCTCCGCCAGCCCCAATGGTCCGATCGTGTGGCCCTTCAAGTGGCTCATTCCGATCGTCGGTTGCTTGATGGTGCTGCAAGGGATCGTCGAGATCATTCGTTGCATCAAGTGTCTGCAAACCGGTGAGTGGCCGCAGCGTCTGCATGACGTCGAGGAGCTGGAAAAAGTCATGCTGAGCGATGCCGAACAGAAGAAGGCGGCGGAAATGTCCGACGCCGAAGAGGTTGGCTTGCGCAAGGGAGACATTTGATGTTCGGCCTCGGCAATCCCGAGCTTGGCGTGCTGATGCTTGCGCTGTTCGTGGTTTTTATTTTGTTCGGATTTCCCATTGCCTTCACGCTGATGGCGCTGGGGGTGTTTTTTGGCTACTTCGCCATGGGGGATCTGATCTTCTCGTTGCTCGTGCAGCGCTCCTACTCCGTCATGACCAATGACGTTTTGATCTCGATCCCGCTGTTCGTGTTCATGGGCTACATCATCGAGCGCGCCAATATTCTCGACCGCCTGTTCAAGTCTTTGCAGCTTGCCGCCGGGCCGGTGCCGGCATCGTTGGCGCTCGCCACCATCGCCACCTGCGCCATTTTCGCAACCGCCACCGGTATCGTCGGCGCCTGCGTCACGCTGATGGGGCTGCTCGCCTTCCCGGCCATGCTGCGCGCCGGCTACGACGTCAGAATTGCCTCCGGCGCGGTGTGCGCGGGTGGATGTCTCGGCATCCTGATCCCGCCGAGCGTCATGCTGATCCTGTATGGGGCAACCGCCGGCGTCTCCGTGGTCAAGCTCTACGCCGGGGCGTTTTTTCCGGGCATCATGCTGGCCGGCCTATACATCCTCTACACGGCGCTGATGGCCCTGCTCAATCCGAAGCTGGCGCCGAAGTTGCCGCTGGAAGAGCGCAACATCCCTCTCGTCAAGATCTTGCAGGCGCTCGTCACCTCTTTCCTGCCCCTGGCGGCGTTGATCGGGGCCGCCTTGGGATCGATCATTTTCGGCCTGGCCACCCCTTCCGAGGCCGCGGCCATGGGCTCGCTCGGCGCCTTGCTGCTGGCCGCCGGCTACGGCGCGGACTATTCGAAGCCTTGGCGCGTCGTGGTCATGTCGGCATACGGCGTCCTCATGGCCCTGGTGGTGGCCTGGTCGGTCGGCCCATCGCTGCCCGACCTGTTGCCCTTTGTTGACCTGGCCCACCCGCCGCGGTCGATCCTCGTCGGTTGCCTGTTCCTGACCGGCATCATCATCCTGGTCATGCTACCCGGCAACAGCTTCCGCTTCGCACAGCTCAAGGAATCGGTGTTTCTCACCGCCCGCACCACGGCCATGGTTTGCTGGCTCTTTATTGGCTCGTTCACCTTCTCCGCCGTGTTCGCCTACCTCGGCGGTCACGAGCCGATCGAGAAATTCGTGCTGGCGCTGAACCTGTCCCCGCTCGGCTTCATGATCCTCGCGCAGATCATCATCTTTATCCTGGGCTGGCCGTTGGAGTGGACGGAGATCATCGTCATTTTCATGCCGATCTTCTTGCCGCTGCTCAAGCTGTTCGACATCGATCCCTTGTTCTTCGGTCTGTTGGTGGCCCTCAACATTCAGACCTCGTTCCTGTCTCCTCCCGTGGCGATGGCGCCCTTCTACCTAAAAGGGGTGGCCCCATCGTGGGTCAATATCAACGACATCTTTCGTGGCGTGCTGCCCTACATGATCATCGTCATCATCTCGATGGCGATGCTTTACACATTCCCGCAGATCGGTCTGTGGTTGCCCAACTACCTGTACCGCTAGAGGCTGCCGAGGAGGCGACACATGAACCTGTTGATCAGCGGCCTCGTCGTGCTGGCGGCGACGATCGCACTGCTGTGGGCCTTGCTGCCGCGCGGCGGGCGCACGCACCGGTTCGTCGACACCGAGTTTGAGCCCTATGTTGCGGTAGCCTTGACGGCGCTCGTCGCGCTATCCTTCACCTTGCTTTTGTCCGGCGTCCTCAACTACTTGGGATAGCCGCCGGCGAGGGATCGCCGATTGGCCGGTGATTAGGAGGTGCGCTTGGCTGACATGAAACTCTGCGAACTTGGGGCGGGCGCGGCGGCGGCGGCCATTGCCGGCGGCGATCTCAGCTCCGACGCCCTGGTGACGGCCGCGCTCGCGCGCATTGCCGAACGCGAGGGGGAGCTCCAGGCCTGGGCCTTTCTCGATCGCGAGCGGGCGCTGGCGCAAGCCAAGGCGGCCGACGAGCAACGCCGCGAGGGCAAGGGCATCGGCCAACTGCACGGCGTCCCCGTCGGCATCAAGGACATTATCGACACGGCCGACATGCCGACGGAGAACGGTAGCGCCTTTTTCAAGGGGCGCCAGCCGCGCCACGATGCGGCCGCCGTGGCGGCGCTGCGCGCCGCCGGCGCGGTGGTGCTGGGCAAGACCGTCACCACGGAGCTGGCCACGCTCACCCCATCCGTTACGCGCAACCCGGTGAACCCCGCGCACACGCCCGGGGGCTCCTCGTCGGGCTCGGCCGCCGCGGTTGCCAGCGGCATGGTGCCGGTCGCGCTCGGCACCCAGACCGGCGGCTCCGTCATTCGTCCCGCCGCGTTCTGCGGCATTTTCGGCTTCAAGCCGACGTTCGGGCTGATTGCGCGCCCCGGCGTGCTGAGCCAGGCCCCGTCGTTGGACACGATCGGCGTGTTTGGCCGCTCGCTCGAGGACGTCGCCCTCGTGGTCGATGCCATCCAGGGCTACGATGAGCGCGATCCCGCCAGCATTGCCAGCAGCCGGCCCAACTTGTTGGCACGCGCGCAAGAAGACTGGCCGCTGCCGCCGATGTTCATTTTCGTCAAGACCCACGCCTGGGCCGAGGCAGAGGCGGCGACGCGCGAGGCCTTCGGCGAGCTGGTTGAGCACCTGGGCGACAAGGTGGAGGAGATTTCGCTCGACTTCAGTACCGAACGCGGCGTGGCGGCGGCCAAGACCGTGCAAAACGTCGAGCTCGCCCATCACTACGGCCCGCTGCTCGAGCGCGCGCCCGACCTCATCAGCACGCGGCTGGCGAACCAGATCGAGGAGGGCCGGCGCGTCAACGGCATCGATTATTTTGCGGCGCTGGAAGCGCGCCATGAATTCAATGCCAGCGTCGAGGGCCTGATTGCCCAGCACGGATACATTTTGACGCCGGCGGCGCTCGGGCCGGCGCCCAAGGGCCTGGACAGCACCGGCAATCCCGTGTTCTGCGCCTTTTGGACCTACCTCGGCGTACCCGCGGTGACCTTGCCGCTGCTCGAGGCCGACGGCTTGCCGATGGGCGTGCAGCTGATCGGTGCGCGCCGCGACGATGGGCGCCTGCTGCGGGCGGCGCGCTGGCTGGTTCAGAACCTCGCCGAAGACGCTTAAAGGCGCAAAGAAGACCGCGGCGCCCAGCCCGCTTTAAGCGCCGCGCAACGCTTTGCATCGTGCTATCGTCGCGCCCATGCCGAACGCTGCTCAACTGCCGGCTGCGCCGCCGATGGAGATTTTGGCCGAGCTGTGGGCGCGCGCCGGCGGCGGCAGGCCGGCCTTGGATGCGGTGGCCCTGTCGGGGTGCGAGCCGGCGCTGCCCTCCTCGTTTCGGGTCGGGGCCATTGCGCAAGCCAGCATCGCTGCCGCCGGGCTCGCCGCCGCCGAACTGTGGTGTCAGCGCGGCGGGCGGCGCCAGACGGTGAGCGTCGACATGCGTCATGCCGCCGTCGAGTTCCGCAGCGAGCGCTACATGCGGCTCGATGACAAGCCGCCCGGGCCGACCTGGGACAAGATCGCCGGCGTCTATGACACGGGCGACGGTCGCAAGGTTCGCCTGCACACCAACTTTCCCCACCATCGCGAGGGCATCCTCAAGCTCCTGGGGGTGGCCTATGACCGCGCCGCCGTCGCTGCCGCGCTCAGGCAGTGGCAGGCCGAGCGCTTCGAGGCGGCCGTCGCGGCAGCGGGGCTGGTGGCGACCATGCTGCGCGCGCCGGCCGAATGGGCCGACCATCCCCAGGGGCGGGCCGTCGCGGGCCTGCCCATTTTCGAGATCAAAAAAATCGGCGAAGCCCCTGCCCGGGCGCTGCCCCGCAATCCCGAGCGTCCCCTGGCCGGCGTGCGCGTGCTGGATCTGACGCGCGTGATCGCCGGCCCGGTGTGCGGCCGCGCGCTCGCCGCGCACGGCGCCGACGTCATGCGCGTGACCGCGCCGCACCTGCCGGGGCTTGCCACGCTCGATGTCGACACCGGTCGCGGCAAGCTCTCGACCGCGCTTGACCTGCGCGCGGCGGAGGATCGCGAGCGGCTTGAGGGACTACTGCGCCAGGCCCATATTTTTGTGCAGGGCTACCGTCCGGGCGGCCTCGCCGCCCTCGGTTTCTCGCCCGAGGCCTGCGCGGAGCTGCGCCCGGGCATCATCGCCGTGACGCTGTCGGCCTACGGTCACGAGGGGCCCTGGGCGCTGCGGCGCGGGTTCGACTCGCTGGTCCAGAATGCGAGCGGCCTCAACGTCGCGGAAGCGGAGGCCGCCGGCGTGCCGGCGCCGCGCGAGCTGCCCGCGCAGGCCCTCGACCATGCGTCGGGCTACCTGATGGCCTTCGGCGCGATGATGGCGCTCGCCCGCAAGGCCGAGGAGGGCGGTTCCTGGCACGTGCGCGTTTCGCTGGCCCAGACCGGTCATTGGCTCGCTTGCCTCGGCCGCCTCGGCGACGGCTTTGCCGCACCCGATCCCAAATTGGCCGACGTCGCCGATCTGCTGGAGGCGACCGACACGCCGTTTGGCCGCTTGAGCGCGGTGCGGCATGCCGCGCTGCTGTCGGAGACGCCGGCGCACTGGCTGCGTCCGCCGGTGCCGCTCGGCACGCACGCGCCCGTCTGGCCGGAATGAGCTGGCCGGAATGATCTCGCCGGAGTGATCTGGCCCCACTGATCTGGCCTACTGATCTGACGCCCGAGGCAGCGGTGAGTTGCTGCTCTTCAGTTGGTGCAAAGGCCCAAGGCACGTCCGCCGACGCAGAGGCGAAAGCCCGGGCTCAGCGTTGGCTGTTCGGCGCCCTGCTGTGCCGCCGGCCGCCGGACCGTCTTTTTCTTTTCGGGGCGCGGCTTGGCCACACAGGTGCCGTTGACCTCGGTTTCGCCCTGGTCGCAGTCGAGGGGACAGATGCGTCCCATTTGCCCGGCAACGCTCTGCAGGGCGGCCTCGCTGGGCTCCCCGGTCGGCATCGACAGTTTGCTCAAGCGCTGAAATTTTTCGAGCGCCTGCCGGCTCTTCGCCCCCCAGCTGCCGTCGAGGGAGCCCGGATCGCAACCGACGCGCTTGAGCTCCGTCTGCAGCGCCCGCGCCAGGCCCTGCGGGCTGGTGCCGGGCGTGGGCGGCACCTCGGGAAGCCGCGAGGGCAGGTTTGCGACCTTGGCGGGCGCGGCGGCACCGCCGTCCGCTTTCAGCTGCTCGATCATGACGCGGGCGAGCCCGGCGAAGGTGCCGCGCGGAAAGCGGTCGAGATAGGTGGCAAGCACGGCCGGCGATTTGCTGCCTTTGACCGCATTCCAGAAGGCGATTTCCATTTCCTTGTCGTAGTCGGGCGGCAGCTCCCCGGTCGTGCTCGGCGCCGGCAGCGCGCCGGTGGGCGGCGCTGGACCGCCGCCGCCTGGCGGCGGCGATGTGGCGGCCGGGCGCAAGAACACCTCGTCGGTGAGCGCGGTGAATTCCCAGGGCACCTGCCTGCCCGCGGTCGCCTGCAGCACGTCATTGCGCACGGCAACCAGCACGCCGCCCACGTCCTTGCCGGGTGTTTCCATGTTTTTCAGGAGCGCGGTGGTATAGGGCGAGTTGCGTCCCACCCCTTCGAGCGCAATGTTGCCGGGTTGGGTCGAGAAGCCGACCAGCGTTCCCACACCCGCCCTCACCTCGGCCAGGCCTTGGCCGATCTGGCTGCTGCGCGTGCCCATGGCGCGCGCCAGGCCGCGCGCCAGCGGATTGTCGCGGGCTGCATCGAGCAGGACGATGCTGGTTTTGGCCTCGCGCTCCATTTGCCGCAGCACCAGCGACAGCGGCAGGGTCTCGAAATCGATATCGCCCTCGCTGCGCAGGCGGGCATCGATCGGCAGCAGAAAATTCTGGCCGCCGCTCTGCACGGCATGGCCGGCAAAGTAGAAGAGCGCAACGTCGGCGCGGGCGAGCTTCTGGGTGAAGGCGCGCATGGTTCGCTCCATGGCGCGCTTGTCGAGATCGCTGCCATCGACCACCTCGAAGCCGAGCCGCGTCAGGGCCGCCGACATGTCGGTGGCGTCGCTGGTGGTGCTCTTGAGCGCGGCGGTGTTCTGGTAGGCGGCGTTGCCGATCACCAGGGCAACGCGCTTGTCCGCCTGGGCGGTCGCGGGCAGCCCGCTTGCAAGCACAGCCAACGACAGCATGAGAAGGGCCAGACCGCACCGCATCGCCGCCTCGAGGATTGTGGAAGCCATACCCTAGCAGGGCTTTTTGACTGAGCTGTGATGGAAAGCACAAGGGGCGCGCGTGAGCAAGGTGACAGCCAAGCGAAAACAACACCGCGCGGGCCAAGGCGAGGCAGGGCGTGCTCAGCGCCGTCGCCGTTTTTTCTTGGCGTCCGCCCGCCGCCCCGCGGCAAGCGCGGCGTGGGCCCACGCCACCATTTCGTCGGCGTCATCGAATAGGCGCTCGGGCACGCGCCGGTAGCTGCCGATTTCCACGGTGCGGCCCTGCACCTGGTAGCTGAACGGTAGCAAGCCTTCGGCCTCGTAGGCGGCCCGATTGCCGTCGTCGACCTTGAAGTAGAGCGTGTCGCGCAGGATCAGCGCGAAAATCACCCCGTCGTAGTAAAGCCCGGCGCCCGAGAACATGCGCCGGCTGACGACGGCGCCGAGCGGCGCCATTTGATCCTTCACGAATTCGACGAACTCGTTCGTCATTGGCGCCGGCTTGGGGTTTGGCTGGCGCTGGCGAGACCGAGGGCGGCGATGATGGTCTGGGTCACGGCCTCGGCCGGTTGCGCAATCGAGACGTTGAGCGCGTTCTCCTCGGGCGTCGGCTCCTCGAGCACGTCAAACTGGTTCTTGAGCAGCGACAGGGGCATGAAATGGTCGCGACGGCGCTGCATGCGCTCGCCGATGAGTGCAAAATTCCCTTGCAAATACACCAGCCGCACGTCCGTGCGATCGCGAACGAGCCGGCGGCGGTAGCTTCTCTTCAAGGCCGAACAGGACACCAAGCCGGATTGGCCCTGGGCCAGTTGCGCGTCGATCCAGGCGGCAATGGCATCGAGCCATGGCCAGCGATCGGCGTCGTCGAGGGCAATGCCGCGGCTCATTTTGGCGATATTGGCCGGTGGATGGAAGCTGTCGGCATCGCGAAAGGGCCAATGTAAGAGCTGAGCCAGCCTGAGACCGATCGTACTTTTGCCGGAGCTCGACACGCCCATCAGCACGATCACCATTGGCGCTGGCGAGCTCATTTTGGTGCCTTGTCGGGCTCGAGGTGGCCAGGCTCGAGGTGGCCAGGCTTGAGGTGGCCGGGTTCGAGGTGGCCGCCGAAGCCCCTGCGCATGGCCGAGAGCACCTTTTCGGCGAAGGTGTGGGTCTGGCGCGAGCGAAAGCGCGCATAGAGCGCCGAGCTCAAGACCTCGGCCGGCACCGCCTCTTCGATGGCCGCCTGCACCGTCCAGCGGCCCTCACCGGAATCGGCGACGTGCCCGGAGTAGGTGGCGAGCTCGGGGTCCACGGCCAGCGCCGTCGCCGTGAGGTCCAGCAACCAAGAGGTGATGACGCTGCCCCGCCGCCAGACTTCGGCGACATCGGCGACGTCGATGGTCAGGCGCAGCTCTTCTGGAAGCTCGCTGGCGTTGGCGTGCTTCAGAATGTCGAAGCCCTCGGCCATGGCCTGCATCATGCCGTACTCGATGCCGTTGTGGATCATCTTGACGAAGTGACCCGACCCGTTCGGCCCGGCGTGTAGATACCCCTGCTCGGGGCGCCGATCGCGTCCAGCGCGCCCGGCGGTGGCGGCGATCTCGCCGGCGCCCGGTGCGAGCGTCGCGAAGATCGGATCGAGCCGCGCCACCACGTCCGCCTCGCCGCCGATCATCAGGCAGTAGCCGCGCTCGAGCCCCCACACGCCGCCGGAAGTGCCGACGTCGAGGTAGTGCAGGCCTCGGCTTTGCAGGGCGCGTGCGCGCTTGATGTCGTCCTTCCAAAAGCCATTGCCGCCATCGATGATGCAGTCGCCGGCCTGCAGCAGGCCGCTCAACTCGGCGATCGCCTGCTCCGTCGCCGTGCCGGCGGGCAGCATGATCCAAACCACCCGCGGGGGCGCCAGCGCCGCCACCAGCTGGCTGAGGCTCGCGCGCGCCTCGGCCCCCTCGTTGGCGAGTTCCGCCGCCGGCGTCTGGTCGCGGTCGTAGACAACGCAGGCGTGGCCGGCGCGTAGCAGGCGGCGCACGATATTGCCGCCCATGCGCCCAAGCCCGATCATGCCGATCTGCATCCTTGCCGCTCCTTTCAGGTTCTTGGCTCGCCGTTGGCGAAGAGAATGCGCGCCATACTCCGGGAAGGCAAATGCGTGTAGCGTGCTGGTTCTCAAGGAGTGCCGAGGATGCCAGCCATGGCCACCGATGCAATCGCCTTTACGCCCGCCGGCCGCCTTGCCGAGTTGATCTGGAGCAAGCAGGTCTCCGCCGTCGAGCTGATGCGGGCGACGTTGGCCCGCGCCGAGGCGGCGCAGGCCACGTTCAACTGCTTTATCACGCTGTGTGCCGACCGGGCGCTGAGCGAGGCCGCGGCCGCCGACCGGGCAGTTGCCGAAGGCCACGAGCTCGGCCCGCTCCACGGCGTGCCGTTCCACGTCAAGGACCTGGTCAATACCGCGGGCGTGCGCACCACGTTTGCCTCCTATCTGCACGAGCACAACGTGCCCGAGCGGGACGCTGTGTGCGTTGCCCGCTTGCGGCAGGCCGGCGCCATCCTGATCGGCAAAACCACGACGCCGGAGTTCGGGCACATGCCCTACACCGAGGCGCCTCTGTTTGGCCGCACGCGCAACGCCTGGAGTGCAGAGCGCACCTGCGGCGGCTCGTCGGGCGGCGCCGCCGTCGCCATCGCCGCCGGCGTCGCCCCATTGGCGGTTGCCACCGATGCCGGCGGTTCGACCCGGATCCCTGCCGCCTGCAACGGCGTGATCGGCTTCAAGCAGTCGGCCGGGCTCATTCCGCACGACATGTCGCCGGAGCTGTTTGCCAACGTCTCGAGCATCAATCCCATGACGCGCACGGTTGCCGATTGCGGCCTGATGCTGGAGATCATGGGTGGCGAGCACCCGAGCGATCCTTATAGCTACGGCGCGCCGGCGCGCGGCTTTATTGCCGCGGCGCGGCCGCAAGGCGACTTGCACGGCCTGCGCGTGGCCTGGCGTCCGCTGATGGCGAACCATGTCATCGACCGCGAGGTGCTCGATCTCACCGAGCGCGCGGGTCTCGCTTTGAGCGAACTCGGCGCCAACGTGGAGCCGATGGACGATGATCTCGAGCCGGTCGAGCCCGCCTGGTTTGCCTATGCCAGCGCGCTCTGGAATGCGCGCTTCGGCGAGCTGGTGCCGCGGTTGCGCAATCGGCTGAGCCCGACGCTGCTGGCCCAGATGCAGCTCGGCAAGGATGCGACCGGGACCGACGTCGGTTTGGCCTTGCTGCGTCGCAGCCAACTTTATGCGCAAGTGCAAGGCTGGTTTGAGCGCTTCGATGTGATCCTGACGCCGACGCTGACACGCACGGCGCTGCCCATCGAGGAGCGCCTGTTCGCGCCGATCGAGATCGAAGGCGAGCCGGTCGATACGGTGCGCCGCGCCTGGTATCCCTACACCCACCCCTTCAACCTGACCGGGCATCCGGCCGTGAGCCTGCCGGCGGGCTTGCATTCCGACGGCCTGCCCGTGGGCATCCAGCTGGTCGGCCGTCGCAACGAGGATCGACGCTTGCTGCGCGTGGCGGCGCTGTTTGAGGCGGCGCGGCCCTGGGACGCGCGGCGACCCTCCCTTTGAGGCCAAGGAGCCCAAGCTTCGGGGCTCGGCGGCATCGCCTGCCGCGCTCTTCGCCGCCGCGCATCGGCCGGGTCGTGGTCAGAGGGCTGCCGACGCACGCGGCCGGCGGCGACAAGAAAAGCCCCGCGGAACATGCGGGGCTAAGGGGGGCGAAGCAGACGCCGACCAGCACGGCGGGGCGGAAAGCCCTAGGGCTTGGTCGCCGGTGCCGGTGCCGTGTTGGAAGGCGCGGCATTTGACGGTGCCGTATCGGAAGGTGCGGTCGTGGAGGGCGGCGTTGTCGGCGTCGCTGCCGGCGGCGGCGCCGGCTTGGGGCTCGGGGTTGCCGACGGCGTGTGCTCGGACGTGGTCGTCGTCGGCGTCGTGGCGCTATTGGCAAAGAGCAGCCAAGCGCCGACCGCAAGCAGGGCGACCACGAGCAGCACCGGCACTAGGCTCCAGCTGCCATCGCCGCCTTGGGGGATGCGATCCCATTCGGTATTTGGCGGAACATCGCGGGGTCGTTGATCCATTCTCGGGCCTCCGGGTTCATCGGCTGTGTCGGCGGGAACGCCCCGTCGCTCCGTACGGTTCCGATCTTAATGGCTTGAGCTTGGGCGCCGCGGCGGCTGCCAACGGCGCAGATTGCGCCCAGAGGGCGCTAGACGCCGAGGTGCGCCTCGCGCAGGGCGGCATTGCCGGAAATCTCGGCCATCGGCCCGTCGTGGCGCACCTGGCCCTTGGCAATGATGTAGGCGCGGTCGGCGACTTGCCCGGCAAAGTTCAAGTTCTGCTCGGACAACAGCACGGCAATGCCTTCGTGTTTCATGCGGGCAAGGGCTTCAACCATCTCATCGACGATCACGGGCGCCAGGCCTTCGGTTGGTTCGTCGAGCAGAATGGCGTCGGGGTTGCCCATCAAGGTCCGGGCAATGCTGAGCATCTGCTGCTCGCCGCCCGACATCTGGCTGGCCTGGCGCCCGCGCATGTCGGCAAGGTTGGGAAAGATCGAAAACAGCCGCTCCGGCGTCCAGCGTCGGCGGTCCGCCGCGCGCGCGGCCTTGGCGCCGACCTCGAGGTTCTCATAGACGCTGAGGTCGGTGAAGATCCGACGATCCTCGGGAACATAGCCGAGGCCAAGGCGGGCGATGCGATAGGTGGGAAGGCGCGAGATCTCCTGGCCGGCGAACCGGATCGAGCCGGCCGCAACCGGCACTAGCCCCATGATGGCCTTGAGCGTGGTCGACTTGCCGGCGCCGTTGCGGCCCATCAGGGCCACCGTCTCGCCGCGCTCGAGCCTGAGCGAGATGCCAAACAGCACTTGCGCGCGTCCGTAGGCGGCCGCGAGGCCGTCGACGCTTAGAAGGCTCAAGGGCTGCTGCATGGGGAGACGACCTCAGGCGCTGGGGCCGGCCGCGGCGCGGCCAAGGTAGACCTGGCGCACGATGGGATCGGCGCGCACCTCGGCCGGGCGGCCGCGGGCGATGATTTCGCCGCGCACCAGCACCAGCACGGCGTCGGCGTGGTCGAATACGGCGTCCATGTCATGCTCGGTGAACAGCACGCCGATGCCGCGCTCGCGGGCGATGCTGCCGATCAAGGTCATCAACTCGGCGCGCTCGCCGGCGGCCATGCCCGCCGTCGGCTCGTCCATCAGCAGGAGTTTCGGCGCGCTGGCCAAGGCGATGGCGAGCTCGACGCGCTTGAGGGCGCCGTAGGCCAGCTCGCTGCAGGGCCGCTGCGCCTCGGCCTCGACCCCGAGGCGCTGAAGGAGGTGCCTTGCCTCCCCGGCATAGAGGCCGGCGGCGTCGGGCCAGGCCGCCCGCGTCCGGCCGGCCAGGCTCATGAGCGCCATCTGCACGTTCTCGATCACCGACAGCGACAGGAAGGTCTGCGCGATCTGGAAGGTGCGACCGACGCCGAGGCGCCAGATGCGGCGCGGCGGCAGGCCGGTGATGTCGGTGCCGGCCAGCACGATGCGTCCGCGGTCGGGACGGAGCTGGCCGCCCAGCATATTGAAGATGGTCGATTTGCCCGCGCCGTTCGGACCGATGACGGCGAGCAGGGCCCCGGCCTCCAGGGAAAAGCTGACATCAATTGCCGCCACCACGCCACCGAAGGATTTTGAGAGGCCCTCGACCGACAGCAGGCTCATGCGGGGTTGGCTCCCTGCGGACGTGCGGCGGCCAAATTGCGCAGGCGCGCCAGGCCGCCGACAATGCCGTGTGGGAACACCAGCACGAGCAGGATGATCGCCATACCGAGCAGGAGCCGCCAGAAATCCGTGAGCGGCATGACCAGATCCTTGATGGCGTGGAAGAACAGGGCGCCGGCCAGCGGGCCGGTGATGGTCTCGATGCCGCCGGCAAGGCTCATCACCAAAAAGTCGACCGACATCGGGATTGAGATCAGGGTTGGATCGATCGAACCCTTGGAGAATGCGAACAGGCCACCCGCCAAGCCGGCGGCGGCGCCGGCGATGGCAAAGGCGAGCCAGCGGTGGGTCTTGACGTCGATGCCGATAGCGTCGGCGCGCACGGCGGAATCGCGCGCGGCGCGCAGCGTATAGCCGAAGGGTGCGTAGATGGCGCGCCCGAGCAGGAAAATGGCGGTGCCGGCCAGCACCAGGGTCAGATAGTAGTAGGCCGCCCGGCTGGCGGCCCAGCGCGCGGGCCACACTCCGACCACGCCATTGTCGCCGCCGGTCACCTCCACCCACTGGAAGGCCACCGCGTAGGTGATCTGGGCGAAGGCCAGCGTCAGCATGGCGAGGTAGATGCCGCTTAGGCGCACGATGAAAATCCCGAACAGGGCGGCGCCCAGGCCGGCGGCGATCGGCGCCAGCACGAGTGCGCCCTCCATCGGCAGGCCCAGCCGTGTGCTGAGCAGTCCCGCCGCATAGGCGCCGATGCCGAAGTAGGCGGCGTGCCCGAAGCTGACGATGCCGCCGACGCCAACCAGGAAATTGAGGCTGAAGGCGGCTAGCGCAAAGCAAATGACCTCGATGGCAACCTTGGTCAGGTAGGCGCCGCCGGCGAGCGGCAGCAGCGCCGCCAGCAGCAGGCCGCCCGCGGCGCCGAGCCGGGCAGCGGGGCCAAAGCGGGGAAGTTGCAGAATGCCTTCCGGCAGCACCGCCCGCTGCTGGCCGCTCTCGGGCCTGCCCAGCAGGCCCCAGGGCCGGGCCACCAGCACCAGCGCCATCAGCAGGAACACCAGCACCAAGGTCACCTTGGGAAAGATCAGGATGCCGAAGGCCTGCAGCTGGCCGATGATCAGCGCCGACAAGAAGGCACCCGTAACCGATCCCATGCCGCCGACCACGGTCACCACAAAGGCTTCGGCGATCACCGAGATATCGAGCTGCGGGTTGGCCGCCGCTTTCGGGATCTGCAGGGCGCCGGCGAGGCCCGCCAGCGCCGCGCCCAGAAACAGCGTGCTGGTAAACAGCAGCGCCTGATTGACGCCGAGCGCGGCCACCATGTCGCGATCCTGGGTGGCGGCCCGCAGCAAGGCGCCAAAGCGCGTGCGGTGCATGGTGAGCCAAATTGCGCCCAGCACCAACGGCCCCATGCCGATCAGGAACAGCTCGTAGACGGGAAAGCGATGGCCGAAAATTACAACCGCGCCGCCGAGCCCGGGCGCGCGCGGTCCCAGAATGTCGAGCGGCCCCCAAATCTTGATGACCAGGTCCTCTACGATCAGCACCACGCCAAAGGTAGCAAGCAGCTGGAACAGCTCGGGGACCCGGTAGATGCGCCGCAGCAGCGTCAGTTCCATGACGACGCCGATCAGGCCGACGCCGATGCCGGCGGCCAGCACGCCCCCCAAGAACATCGGCAGGCTGCTGGCCACATCGAGCAGCCGCGGAACGATGCTGACCCCGAGATAGGCGCCCAACATATAAAAGGAGCCGTGCGCAAAATTGACGATGCGCGTGACGCCGAACACCAGCGTCAGTCCGGCGGCGATGATGAACAGCGTCGAGGCGCTCGCCAGTCCGTTCAACGCCTGCACCAGCAGGAAGGACACATCCATTAGCGCACCGTGCGCACTTGCCACCCGCGCGGCGCTTGCCTGGCTGAGCGCGGCACGCCGCTGCGCCGCCTGCGGGCCTGCCGAAGCATCGGGGCGGCTAATCCTTGCGCGCGGCCTTCACCTCGGCTTCGCTGAACATGTAGTTGGCGCCGTCCTGATAGCTCCAGTTTTTCATGGTGCCGACCTTGCCGTTCTTGGTGGTCTCGCCAACCCAGGCGCCCATGGTCGACTGCTGATCGGAAGCGCGCATGAGCACGGGGCCGACGATGGTATTGAAGCTGCCGCCGCGCAGCGCGCCCAGCATTTTCTCGGTCTCGGTGGCGCCGGCCTTGTCCAGCATGTCCTTCATCATGTAGCCCACCACGTAGCCCAGCACCGAGCCGAGCCGGGGCGCATCGTTCCATTTGGTGCGATAGGCGTCGATGAAGGCCTTGTGCGCCGGCTCGGTGATCTGTTCCCAGGGATAGCCGGTGACGATCCAGCCCTCGGGCGTCTCCTCGCCGAGCGGAATGATGTACTCCGGTTCCCCCGTCAGCATGCTGGCGACGGTGCGCTTTTCAAACAGTCCGCGCGTGTTGCCCTCGCGCACGAACACCGTGAGATCGGCGCCGAACAAGACGTTGAAAATGCCGTCGGGCTTGGCGTTCTCCAGCGCGGTGATGGTGGCGCCGGCATCGATCTTGCCCAGCGCCGGAAACTGCTCGGCCACGAACTCCGCCTCGGGCGTGGCGGCCTTGATCAGCTTCTTGAAGTTGGCGACGGAGGACTGTCCGTACTCGTAGTTGGGCGCCACCACCGCCCACTTCTTGACGCCCTTGGCCTTGACGGCTTCGACCAGCATCTTGGTTTGCATGTAGGTCGAGGGGCGTACGCGGAAGGTGTATCGGTTGCCTTGTGCCATGGTGATGGCATCGGTCAGCGGTTCGGTGGCAAGAAACAGCGTCTTTTTCTGGTTGGCGAAGTCGGCGACGGCGAGGCCGACATTGGAGAGAAAGGTGCCGGCCAGGAAGGCAACGTTCTCGCGCGTCAACAGATCCTCGGCGACGCGCACGGCGTCGCCGGGCGTGCCGCCGTCGTCGCGGAACACGATTTCCATTTTGCGCCCGCCCAGCACACCGCCCTTGGCGTTGATTTGCTCCTGCGCCAGTTGCATGCCGTTGCGATAGGGCACCGAGAACACCGCCATGCGGCTATAGGAGTTGAGCTCGCCGATCTTGACGGGCTCGGATTGGGCGCGCGCCGTCGCCGGCGCCAGCAAAACCAAGAGCAGAAGCGGGAGAAGGAAGGCGAGCGCGCGCAAGCTAACGCGCGTTGGGCGACCGGTGGCGTACATGCTCTCACTCCTCAAGCGAGCGCTCACGGCATCGATGCCGCTCGTCCGCGCGAATTCGAGTGCGCTCGACGATAGCATGCGGCGGCAGGCCGGCAACGCCAAACTGCGCCGACTTTAACGAGGCTGCGCTGCGAAAGTTTGCTCCGCGCAATGACGAGCGCTAGCTGGGGCACAAAGCAAAGGGCCGGCGCTCCAGCGAGCCCAGCCCTGTTTGCGCACGCCGCGTGCGGAAAAAAAAGCGTCGCCGCTTCCGGCTAGACCGATTCCTTCAGCTCCTTGGCAGCGCGGAAGGCAACCTTCTTGCTGGCCTTGATCTTGATCGCCTCGCCGGTGGCCGGATTGCGGCCCATGCGCGCGGGGCGCTTGCGCACCTGCAGGATGCCGAGGCCGCCGATCCGGATGCGGGCACCGCGCTTCAGGTGCTTGGTGACGGTGGTGACCATGTCTTCCAGCATCGCCACGACCTGCTTCTTCGGCAGCTCGTGCGACTCAGACAGCGTCTCGGCGAGGTGTTTCAAAGTGACGGTTTCGACCTTGGCGGTTGAAGCCGCAGATGTGGTAGCCATGAGCGGTGTCCCTCTCTTGGGTGAACGACAGCCGACTAGCACACATTGAAATTGATGCCAAAGCCCTTGTGTGCCGCCTACGCCGGGGAGCGGCGATATGCCCAGAATACCCCAATTTTCAGGGAAAAAGGGGGGTTATGACGCGTTGCGCGCAAATTTTATTGTATGCTGCCCCGGGCGCCGGGCCGACGGCGCCTCCCCTTCAGGAGGAGTAAGCATGGGTAAATATATCACCGTCGCGCCCGCCAATTCGTTCGACCGCTGGCCGCAAGGGTTGCGCCAGGAGTTGATAGCCAACGCCATGAACCCCGTGGTGGGCAGCGTGCTCGTCTCCGAAACCGACAAGCTGCGGGTGTGGCATCTGTTGGTGCCGGCGGGCCAGCGCTGCAGCTTCCACCGGCACGTGCTCGACTATTTTTGGACCTGCCACAGCCATGGCCGCGCGCGCGGCTACTACGAGGATGGCAGCATCACCGAGACCACCCACTATCCCGGCGACACCATGCACTTGAGCTACGCCGCCGGCGAATACCTGGTGCACAGCGTCGAGAACATCGGCGACACGGATCTCCTGTTCACCACCGTCGAGTTCCTCGACAGCGCCAACGCCCCGCTGCCTGTCCCCGCCGGCGTGCGCCTTGCGGCGGCGGCCTGACCAGCCGGCAGCGGAGAGGAGAGGAGGCATGTACGCACCCGCCGGCGTCAAGACCGCCGCCAATTTTCCGATCCCGGAGCGGATGCGCGCCTGGGTGCTGGGCGATCCCGGCGAACTCAAGCTCACCGACAAGCCGGTGCCGGTGCCGCGCGCCGCCGAGGTGCTGGTGCGCATCGATGCGGTGGCGATCTGTGCCACCGACCTCGACGTCATCGCCGCCGGGCCGCCGGCGCTGGTGCAAGGCGGAGCACCCTTCAACAAGAACTGGACGCCGGGGCACGAGTACATGGGCACCATCGCCGCGCTCGGGCCGAGCGTCGATGAGTTCGCCATCGGCGAGCGCGTGACGGTTGAGATTCACGCCGGCTGCGGCCAGTGCAAGCGCTGCCGCATGGGCATGTACACCGCGTGCCTGAACTATGGATTGAACTGGGGAGATCGCGACAAGGGCCATCGCGCCAACGGCTTCACCACCGACGGCGGCTTCGCCGAGTACGCCGTCAATCACATCAATACGCTGATCAAGATCGCCGACACCATGTCGGACGAGGAGGCGACCCTGGTGGTCACGGCGGGCACCGCCATGTACGGCTTGACCGAGCTCGGCGGTCTCGTCGCCGGCGAGAGCGTGGTGGTGATCGGTCCCGGTCCGATCGGCTTGCTCGGCGTCGCCGTGGCCAAGGCGCTCGGTGCCGATCCGGTCATCCTGACGGGGACGCGCGATGAACGCCTGGCCAAGGGCCGCGAGCTCGGCGCCGACCATGTCGTCAACGTCACCCGGGAGGATGCCGTCGCCGCGGTGCGGCGGCTCGCCGGCGGCAAGGGTGTCGACTACGTGCTCGAATGCTCGGGCGCCGAGGCCGCCATCAACGCCGCGCTCCATATGCTCAATCGCGGCGGCAAGCTCTGCCTCGCCGCCTTCCCGCACACGCCCGTCAGCGTCGACGTCGCCCACCTCGTCCGCAACAACATCTACCTGTACGGCATTCGCGGCGAAGGTCGCAGCGCCACGCATCGGGCGGAGGCGTTCATGCGCCGCAAGCAGTTCGACGCCCGCAAGATCCACACCCATACCTTTCCTCTGCAGGAGCTGCCGGAGGCCTTGCGCTACGCCCGCGACCGCGTCGAGGACGCCATCAAGGTGGTGGTCAAGACGCGTCCGGCCGCGGCGGCCGGCTGAGCCGGCGGCCGCGTCCCGGCCGCCTCGCCCCTTGCGCTGCCGCTTTTTTCGCCGCATTTCCCGCCCCTTTTTCCGGCTTGGGGGCTGCGTCCGGACCCCAGCGCCGATTAAGCCGCTGCGCCTCCGCTTCGAGCTCGGCGACAAAGGCGCGCGCCGCCGCCGTCATGGAGCGTTGCGAGGGCTCGATCAGCACCAGGTCGAGCCAGAACGGCGGCTCGGCCAAGGGATTGACGCGGTGCTGCGTGCCGTCGTCCAGCGCCATCATGATGCCCGGCAACACCGTCATCCAGTCGCTGCGCGCGACGAGATCGAGCGTGGCCAGCATGGCGTCGAGTTCGAGCAGGCGCTCGATGCTGACACCGTTGGCCGCGCAGTAGGTCTCGAGCGAATGGCGGCGCGTGTTGCCTCGGCCGGGCAGGATCAGTTTCACCGGGGACAGGCCGGCGAGCCGTACGGGGGCGCCGTGCGCGAGGCCCAAGCTGGGGTTGGAGACCAGCACCTCGGGCGTGCGCAGAAACAAGCGGCTCATCAAACCCGGCGGGCAGGCGAAGGCCGGCACGATGGCAAAGTCGATCTCGGCGGCGCGCACCTGTTGCGTCAGCGTGGCGCTATAGGCCTCGATGACGTTGATGGATACGTTAGGGTGGTCGGCGACGAAGCGCGCCAGCGCCGGTGCCAGAACCGAGCGCGTCATGGTTGGCATCAGGCCCACCACCAGCTCGCCCTCGAGACCTTTGCCGTAGCTCCGCGCCGCCTGCTTGGCGGCATCGTAAAGGCGCAGGATATCGATCGACTTGAGGTAGAGCGCATCGCCCGCCGGCGTCGGCTGCACCTCGCCCTTGCTGCGCGTGAACAGGCGCACGCCGAGCGTGTCTTCGAGCTTGCGAATATGCTGCGAAACGCCGGATTGGGTTGCGCCTTCGCGCTCGGCGGCGGCGGTGAACGAGCGCTGCTCGTAAACCGCGACGAACAAGGTCAGGTCGCGCACACTGCCCGGCATCGGTTGTTGCCATCTGGAATTGTAATCACCCCTGCCAGAACATATTATTTTGCCGAATGGATGCACTCAACGTATTAGGGTAGGGCAGCAGGCGTTGCCCCCCGGTGGGCGGGGCGGCGCGCGGTGCAGTGGAGCTCCGTTGGCATGACGCACCAGACCGTCTGTCGCAATGGGGATGTGCTGGACAGCTCCGGCCTGCGCCAGGCGCTCGGGCGCTTTGCCACCGGCGTGGTCGTCGTTGCCACCTGCACGCCGGAGGCCGACCTGGTCGGCCTCACCGCCAACTCCTTTGCCGCCGTCTCGCTCGACCCGCCGCTGGTGCTGTGGAGCCTCAACCGCAAGGCCTCCTCCTTTTCCGGCTTCATGCGCGCGGGCTTTTTTACCGTCAGCATCCTCGGTGCCGAGCAGGAGGCGCTGGCCCGGCATTTTGCCACGCGCCGGGACGACAAGTTCGCCAGCGTTGCCTTCACGCGCGGGCACGGCGGCTGTCCGCTGATCGCCAACAGCCTGGCAACCTTCGAGTGCCGCGCCGAATCGACCATGGACGGCGGCGACCACGTGGTGTTTTTGGGGCGCGTGCTGCACGCGACCTACCGCGAAGGAACGCCGCTGATCTTCAGCGCCGGCCAGTTTTTGAACCGCGTCGATTTTCCGACGACTTAAGGCAAGGGCCAGCACCCCCCGGGCACCCTGGCGCGCCCCCGGGCGTCCTGGGGGGCGCGCGGTGCAGCAAAAGGGCTTGCGTTTTGCCGCTTGAACGGCGCAGCTCCTGCCTTGGCCCTCACCCATGTCCTTTTTGCCCCTTATGCCTCTTATGCCCCCACACCTCCCCAAGGCCCTGCCGTTTGCCAAAGGCGACGGCCGTTGCCTGCCCCTCACCCCCTGACATGACGAGGCCTGCTGATGCGGAGTGAAGCCATGCTTGCCGACGCCAAAATCCTCGAAGCCCTGGGCTCAATTTCCACGGCGACGCTCACGTCGGTGCTGCTCAAAAAAGGCCTGCGCAACGTCTTTATGCGCTTGGTGCGTCCGCTCAATTTCGGGCAGCCGCGCTGCTGCGGGCGCGCCTTTACCCTGCGCTTCGTGCCGGCGCGCGAGGACTTGGCGACGGCCGCGGCGCTGGCCTCGGCAAGCTCGACCCGGGCGGCCATCGAGGCCATGCCCGCGGGCTCGGTTGCCGTCGTCGATGCGATGGGCCGCACCGACGCCGGCATCTTCGGCGACATTCTGTGCGCCCGCATGCACAAGCGCGGCGTCGCCGGCCTGATCAGCGACGGCGTCGTGCGCGACCTCGCCGGCGTGCTGGCGACGGGATTGCCGGTGTGGTGTCAGGGCAGCGCGGCGCCGCCCTCCTTCGCCGGCCTCACCTTCGTCGCCTGGCAGCAGCCGATCGGCTGCGGCGGCGTTGCCGTGCTGCCCGACGACATGGTGGTGGCCGATGGCGACGGCGCCGTCGTCATCCCGGCGGGGCTCGTCGCCGAGGTGGTGGCGGCCGCCGTCGAGCAGGAGCGGCTCGAGGCTTGGATCCTGCGCGAGGTCGAGGCCGGCGCCTCACTGCCTGGGCTCTATCCGCCGAATGCGGCCAACCAAGCCCGCTACGCCGCCGCGACGGCGGGCGACACCTCGGGCCCAGGCGCGGCCGACTGAGCGCACAGCAGCGCCGCAGCGGCGGTGGCGGTTTGCGCCCCGCCCGCAAGGAACAGGCGGGCGATGTCGGCGATCGGCCGCGGCGGGCTGAAGACGTAGCCCTGCATTTCGGTCAGACCCTCGCGCGTACGCGTTGCACCCGCTCGGAGGTTTCCACGCCCTCCGCCGTCGTGATCATGCCGAGGCTACTGCCAAGCCCGGCGAGCGCCCGCAGGAGCGCCGCCGGCCCCTGCGCGCTGGCGGAGAGATCGGCCACGAAGCAGCGATCGATTTTGATCTTGTCGAAGGGAAAGCGGCGCAGGTAGCCGAGCGAGGAGTAGCCGGTGCCGAAGTCGTCGAGCGCAATGCGCACGCCGAGCTCGCGCAGGGTGCGTAAGGTTTGCAGCGTCGCCTCGCTGTTTTCGAGCAGCACCGATTCGGTGATTTCGAGCTCCAAGCGTTGCGCCGGCAGGCCGGAGGCGGCGAGCGCGGACACCACGGTTTCGACCAGTTGGCGGTTCCTGAGCTGCACCGCCGAGAGGTTGACGGCGATCTTGATCGAGCCGGGCAGCTCCGCCGCGTCGAGGCAGGCCTGGCGCAGCACCCAGGCCCCGATCGGCACGATCAAGCCGTTTTCCTCGGCCAGCGGCACGAACTCGGCCGGAGCAACCGTGCCCCGCGTCGGGTGCCGCCAGCGCAACAGCGCCTCCAGCCCGCAGATGGCGTTGCGTTCCAGGTTGACCAGCGGTTGGTAGCGCAATTCGAACTGACCCTCGACCAAGGCCGTGCGCAGGTCCAATTGCAGGCGCGAGCGCGCCTGCCAGGAAGGCTGCGAACACGCCGCAGGTGTTGATGATCAAGGCGCGCATGCTCAGCGCAACATAAAGGCGGCCGTCGAAACGGAAGGCGCGAATGGGCGCGCTGACCGTGCGCTCCAGCCAGCTGGCCTGCCCGCCCTGGAAGTACATGAGCTTGCCGTCGCGGTTCGTCACCCAGGTCGCCACCACGGCGCTGCTGGCGATCGAGGTCGCCTGCAGCACATTGCCGGCGGCCTGGCTCAGCGAATCGCCCCTGAGCTGGAGCGAGAGCTGGGTTTCCAGGTGACGCGCCCCCACGGTGGCGTACTGCAAGGCCCGCTGCTCGAGGCTCCAGAGCGTCCAGGCGGCGTAGACCGCGGGCGGGCCGAACATGGTGAGGCAGGTGATGAGGAGGCCCATGCGGCCGATGAAGGCGCGGGCGGCGCCGCTGGTGCGGTCGGCCGCGCGCTGCGGGCGGCGACGGCAACGCCGCCAGGCCAGCCGCATCTCAGCGCGGGCTCCGCGCAAGCTCAGCCCGGCAACCGAAACCCGCATGGCCGCCAGCTCCCCGGACCGTTCGCATTCCCCTGGGGCGAAGCCTAAGATTCAATGCTAAAAAAACAGACAAACAGAGGTTTGCCAAATATTTACGGGGGGCGCGGCCCTGCGCTTCCTCTGAGCTTGAGGTCGCGCTTGGCGTGCCGTTTGGGATCGCGGCCGGCGTTCGAATTCGAGTTGCCGGCGGCGGCATTGGACGGCAGGCTCAGGTTCGCGCCCCAAGCCAACGGAGGACGCCATGACCGCCTCGACGCCGCACGTGCCCGAGCATCAAGCCCTCGCCAGCCTCGCCTCCCGCTATGTCAACGTCGCCGCCTTGCCCTGGCAGCCGACCAGGTTTGCGGGGGTCGAGCTCAAGATCCTGATGCAGGATCCGACGACGGGCCTGTTGACGGCGCTGACGCGGTTTCAACCGGGCGCCGTGCTGCCCGATCACGAGCACGTCGAGCTCGAGCAGACCTTCGTCCTGGAGGGCGCGCTCGAGGACGAAGAGGGGGTGGTGAGCGCCGGCAACTACGTGTGGAGACCGGCCGGCAGCCGGCATGCGGCGCGCGCGCCCAACGGCTGCCTGGCGCTATCGTTCTTTCTCAAACCCAACCGGTTCTTGGACAGCGACGCATCGCGCTGAGGCAGGCATGGGCCAGCATCACTCCCACGACAAAGCCGCCGATGGGCCGAGCCGCCGCGATGTCCTGGGCGCCGGCGCGGCCGCCGGCGCCGCCCTGCCGCTCACCGGTTTGGCCTTTGCGGCGGCACCCGAGCTCAGCGGCGCGATGGGTAGGGCAGCCGGCGCCTGGCTGGCATCGCTCGAGGCGCGCCAGCGCTCCCGCGCGCTGTTGGCCTGGGCCGATCCCATGCGCAAGGCCTGGCATTACGTGCCGCGCAACCGGCCCGGCCTCGCCTTGCGCGACATGAGCGCGGCGCAGGCGGCGGCCGCCTGGGAGCTGATCGGGACGTTGCTCAGCGCGCGCGGGCTCAGCCAAGCGCGCGCGCAACTGCGGCTGGAGCGCACGCTGGGCGAATTGACCCGCAATGAGAGCTTTCGCGATCCGGGCAACTATGCCCTCGTGCTGTTCGGCGATCCCTTGGGAACCGCGCCCTGGTGCTGGCGCTTTGAGGGCCACCACCTGTCGCTGACGACGGTGGTGGCACCGGGTTATGGGCTGGCCGTGACGCCGGTCTTCCTTGGCGCCAATCCCGCCAAGGTCCCCGCCCCTCACGCGCACGCGGGCTTTCGCCTGCTCGGCGCCGAGGAGGATCAGGCCTTTGCCCTCATCCGCTCGTTCGACGCCGGCGTGCGCGCTGCGGCGATCATCGCCGACCGGTCGCTGGGCGATATCGTGGCGGGACCCGGTCGCGAGCTGTCGCTCAAGCGCTTCGAGGGCATCGCGCTGTCGGGCCTGGCGGAGGGCCAACGCGACGGCGTCTTGCGAATTTTAGAGCTTTATGCGGGCACCATGCGCGAGGAGATCGCCGCCCCGGCCCTGGCGCGGCTGCGCGAGGCGGGCGTGGACAAGCTGCACTTCGCCTGGGCCGGCAGTCCGGAGCGGGGCCGGCCGCACTATTTTCGGGTGCACGGACCAACCGTGCTCGTCGAATACGACAATACCCAGGACGGGGCCAATCACGTGCACTCCGTTTGGATCGATCCGGACGCCGTGTTCGGTCGCGACCTGCTCAAGGCCCACTATCAGGGGGCGCACTAAAGCCAAAGCCGCCGTTCAAAGCGGCTCGAAGCCCAGGCGCGCGCGCAGGTCGCGGGTTGCGGGTGCCGTCAGCAGCGCCTTGAGCGCCCGGGCCGCCTCCGGCGCCGGCGCCCGGACGCTCAAGCCGACGCTATAGACGGTGGCAAGCTCATGGGGCGCGGGCAGGGGTCCGATCAGCCTCACGCCCGGCGTGCTTAGGATTTCGGTCGCCTGCGTGCAGCCGAGCGCACGGCCACCGCCGGCCTGCGCCAGGGCGCGCATTGCCGCCTTGCCGTTGGCATGGATGTTGGCCTTCTGGGCGAGCTCGGGTGCGGCGATGCCGAGCGCGGCCAGGACCTTGGCGAAGTGAATGCCGGCGGTGGCCTGCTGCGGATCGGGAAAAAAGAGGGCGCTGGCCGCGCGCACGCTTTGGCCCAGGGCTTCGGCGCTGTCGATCCTGGGGGCCTGCTCGCCGCTCGGCACGGCAAGCGCCGTGCGCACAACGCCGATATCCTCGGCGCTGGCCGCCTCCACCTGACCTTGGCGGGCAAGATCCGAGATCATGGCCGAGGTGAGGATCAAAAGGTCGGCGGGGCTGCCCGCCAGCAGCTTGGCGCGCATGGCGCCGACGGCGCCAAAGCTGCCGGCGATGCGATAACCCGTCTGCCGCTCGAACGCGTCGCCGACGGCCTCGAGCAGGCCCTGCGCCGCACCGCCGCTCAGCACGCTTATCTGCATGGTCGGTCTCGCCTGCTCGGGGCTAGCCCATGGCGGCGATGATGCGCTCGCGCGTGATCGGCAGATCGCGCACGCGCACGCCGAGGGCGTTGAAGACGGCGTTGCCGATGGCCGCCGCCGTGGGGCTGTGGGCGGCCTCGCCGGCGCCCAAGGCCTTCTGCTCAGGGCGGGCGAGGATCTCGACCTCGACGGCGGGAACTTGCGAAAAGCGCAGGATCGGGTAGTCCTCCCAGCTGTCGCTGGTAATGCGCGTTTTGTCGAAGCGCACGGCTTCCATCAGCGTCCAGCTCGTTGCCTGAATGGCCCCGCCCTCGATTTGATTGGCGAGACCGTCGGGATTGATGACTTCGCCCGCGTCGACGGCGGCCACCAGGCGGCGCACGCGCAGCTCGGCGGTGGTTTCGACCTCGGCCACGACGGCGCAATAGGCCCCGAAATTTTTGTAGCGGGCAAAGCCGATGCCGTGGCCGGCGCCGTCGCGCTGGCGCCAGGCGCTCCAGCCGGCGCGCGCCGCCGCCGCCTCGAGCACGGCGCGGGCCCGCGCGTCGGCGAGGTGGCGCAGACGAAAGGCTAGCGCGTCCTCGCCGCGTTCGGCCGCGAGCTCGTCCATCAGGGCTTCGATGGCGAACACG
>Ga0081540_1000556_pt1 | contig 36167 bp, 33 predicted proteins | sample TabmetS2T1R1_FD_71024 | JGI IMG/M metagenome (GOLD analysis project Ga0081540, IMG submission 71024) | Tabebuia heterophylla rhizosphere microbial communities from the University of Puerto Rico - S2T1R1 | ecosystem: Host-associated > Plants > Roots > Rhizosphere ...
CTGCCCCGGCGAGGTTCTCGCGCTTGCCACTCGAGAAGTCGTCGAGTACCAGGACCTCGTCCCCTCTCGCCGCCAAAGCATCGACCAGGTGCGAGCCGATGAAGCCCGCGCCCCCTGTCACCAGCGATCTCACGGAAGCCAGCCTAAGGCGCAAGCAAGGGGAAAATGACCCCCACGTAACAGGCTCCTGGGAGGGGAACCTCCGGGAAACGCCGAAACCCCCTGCTACTCTCGCCGACCGCATCGACCCTTTCCACGTATCACCAGGGGCCATATCCAGGGTCGCGGCTACCGTGGAGTGCCGACATGCGACTGATCGTCACTGAGAAGAACAACAGCGCGAAGAAGATCGCGGAGATATTGAGCGGTGGGAGCGCCTCCGAGGGCGCCTCCTTCAAGACGCCGTTCTACACCTGGGCCGACGAGTCCGGCGAACACATGACCATCGGGCTCAAGGGCCACGTGCTCAACCCCGCCTTCCCCGAGTCCTACAGCAACTGGCAGCAGACGAATCCCCGCGACCTGATCGACGCCGAGCTGATCAAGGAGCCGACCGACAAGAACGTCGTCCGGGCGCTGAAGAAGGTGGCCCAGGACGCCGACGACCTGGTGATCGCAACCGACTTCGACCGCGAGGGCGAGTTGATCGGCCTCGAGGCGCTCCAGGAGATCGTCGAGTCGAACCCGGACCTGGCCGTCAGCCGCAACGGCGACTTCGCCGACGTGAAGCGCGCCCGCTACTCCGCCCTGACCAAGGACGAGATCCAGGGCGCCTTCGGCACCCTCGACGAGCTCTCGATGCCCCTGGCGAACGCCGGGGCCGCGCGCCAGGACATCGACCTGATCTGGGGGGCGACGCTGACCCGGGCGGTCTCGATGGCGACCCGCCGCTTCGGCTCCAACTTCCTCTCGGTCGGCCGCGTCCAGAGCCCCACCCTCGGCCTGATCGTCCAGCGCGAGCTCGAGCGTCGCGCCCACGAGCCCGAGCCCTTCTGGGAGGTCAGCGCGACCTTCTCCCATCCCGACGGCAGCTTCACCGCCGACCACACCACGGACCGCTTCTGGAACCAGAAGGAGGCGGAGGCGGCGGTCGCCAACTCGAAGACCCCCGGCACGGTCAGGGAGATCTCGGCGCGGAAGAACACCCGCCAGCCGCCGACGCCGCTCAATACGACCGCTTTCACCACCGACGCCTCGAACCGGCTCGGCATCACCCCGTCGCGGGCGATGCGGATCGCCGAGGACCTCTACATGGACGGCTACATCTCCTACCCGCGAACGGACAACACCGTCTATCCGCGCTCCCTCGACACGAAGGAGCTGGTCAAGCAGCTCGTCGCTGTCGATGACTTCGAGGCCGCCTCGTTCCTGCTCGACAAGCCGGAGCTGGAGCCGACGCGCGGCAAGAAGGAGACAACCGACCACCCCCCGATCTACCCGACCCAAGCGGTCAATCCGAGACGGCTCGAGGCGCGCTCGGAGGCCCATCGAAGGGTCTACGAGCTGGTCACCCGCCGCTTCCTCGCCACGTTCTCGCCGCCGATGGTGAGCGAGTCGACCCGCGCGAACATCGAGACCGCGAAGGGGACGGCCGATGCCGAGTCCGGCGAGACCTACTTCGTGCGGGGCTCGGTCGTCCTCGACCCCGGCTTCGCCGCGATCTACACCTACGCCCGCTCGGCCGACACCGAGATCCCCAAGCTCGAGGAGGGCCAGGAGCTCGTGCTCGAGGGGGTGGAGCTGGAGGGCAAGGAGACGCCGCCGCCGCCGCGGATCAGCCAGGGCAAGCTGATCGAGATGATGGAGGAGCGCGGCCTGGGGACGAAGGCGACGCGCGCGGACATCATCCAGAAGCTCTACGACCGCGGCTATGTCTTCGGCAACCCGCCTGAGCCCTCGGAGACCGGCATCGCCATGTCGAAGGCGTTCGAGCACTACGTCCCACGGATGGCGACGCCCGAGATGACCGCCGAGATGGAGGCGGAGATGGATCAGATCGCCGCCGGCGAGATGACCAAGGACGAGGTGCTCAAGGACAGCCGCGACATGCTCCGCTCGGCCTTCGACGAGATGGGCGACGACGTGAAGACCGAGGACGAGGAAGCCAAGTGGCGGAAGTTCGCCCGCGAGGTCTGGGCCGGCATGGACCAGGACCGCGTCCTCGGTCCGTGCAAAGTCTGCGAGGAGGCCGGCCGCAAGCAGCCCGACGGCTCGCCCAACATGCTGCGGATCATCAAGGCGCGCAAGTCCGGCAAGCGCTTCGTCGGCTGCCAGGGCTGGGACGGAGACAACCCCGACTCACCCGATTCGTGCGATCAGACATTCCCGCTGCCCCAGCGCGTCAAGGGCCTCTACAAGATCGAGGAGGTCTGCTCGGTCTGCGGGCGCACCCCGCGGCTGCAGGTGATCCCCTGGCGCGGCCGCCCCTGGAAGCTCTGCCTGAACGACGAGTGCCCCTCGATGCAGGAGATGAAGCGCCGCCGCGAGGAGCGCGAGCGCGCAAAGGCGGAGAAGGAGGCGGCCGAGGCCGCCGCCAAGGACGGGGCGGACGGCGATGGCGCGGTGGATGAGGCCGAGAAGATCGCCGGCCAGGCTTCCGCCACGAAGGTCAAGCGGGCTCGGAACGGCTCCGGGTCGCGCTCCCGCTCGGGCAACGGGGCACGTGCGAAGAACGGCTCGCGCTCCAAGCCCCGCGCGAAGAGCTAGCCCTTTCCCTGTCCATTTCGGTGGGTTCCGTTCGTCGTTTGGGTAAACGGCGATAAGAGCGTTCTGCGCTTTGAAAGGAGAACGGATGCACGCCGAAAACAGCACCCAGAAGATCGCGGTCACCGGAGCCACGGGGCGGCTTGGGAGGCCCCTCGTCGAGATCCTCGAGGAGCGCGGCCACGAGGTCGTGCCGATTGCCCGCTCCGAGGGCGTCGACGTAGTCAGCGGGGAGGGTCTGGACGACGCGCTCACCGGGGTCGACGCCATCATCGATACGGCGACCTGGGCGACGCCCGACCAGGAGGAGGCGACGAGGTTCTTCACCGCTTCCGCACGGAACCTGCAGCGGGCGGGCGCGGCGGCCGGGGTGAAGCGGATCGTCGTCGTCTCGATCATCGGGATCGACAAGTTCGAGGGCGGCTACAACGCGGCGAAGGTCGCCCAGGAGCGAGCGCTCCTGGAGGGGCCGCTCCCGGTCCGGATCGTTCGCGCCACCCAGTTCCACGAGTTCTTCGATCAGTTCGTCGGCTGGATGACCCAGGACGGCGTTGCGCAGCTGCCCGAGATGCGGACGCAGCCCGTGGCCGCCCGCGAGGTCGCCGAAGCCCTCGCCGACGCGGTGGAGGAGCCGGAGATCGAGAACGGCAGGATCACCGAGGTCGCAGGCCCGAAGGATGAGCGCCTCACCGATGTCGCCGCGATGCTCTTCGCGAGCCGGGGCGACTCGATCGAGATCCGCGAGGGCCGCCAGCCCGATGACCCGGACGCGACCGCCTACGCGGAGGGAGCGGCCCTCCCCAACCCGGGTGCGAAGCTGGCCGGGCCGAGCTTCGAGGAGTGGCTCGCGGCTGCCTAGCCGCAGCAGACCGGAGCAGTCGAAAGGGCGGCCGTCCTGGCCGCCGTTTCGATTCATCGGGCCCCGTCTCAGGCGCTCTCCTCGCCGCCTTCGCACAGGTCACCCTCCCGGCCACCGTTCTCGTCGATCTGGTCTCCCCCCGCTACCCGGACCGGCGCCGCAGATAAACCGTCTCAGCGGCGGTTAGCCTGGGACCGAGATGTTCATCTCACTCGAGGGAATCGACGGGTCGGGCAAGACGACCCAGGCGAAGCTGCTCGCCGCCGCGCTCGGCGAGGAGGTCGTGCTGGTCCGCGAGCCCGGCGGCACCGAGACCGGCGAGCGGGTCCGCGGCCTGCTCAAGGATCCGAGCCTGGATCTCGACCCCCTCGCGGAGCTTCTGCTCTTCTGCGCGGCGCGCGCCGAGCTCGTGGCGCGCGTGATCGGGCCCGCCCGGGACGAGGGCCGCGACGTGGTCTGCGATCGCTTCAGCGACTCGAGCGTCGCCTACCAGGGGGTGGCGCGTGGCCTCGGCGTCGAGCGAGTCGAGGAGATCTGCGACCTCGCGACCGGCGGGGTGTGGCCCGACGTCACGATCCTCCTGCGCGCCGACCCGGATCTCGCCGCCACGCGAATCGGCCGGCGCAAGGCCGATCGCTTCGAGGGCGAGGGAATCGAGTTGCAGCGACTGGTCGCCGAGGGGTATGACGAGGTCGCGCGCCGCCACCCCGACCGAATCCGAGTCGTGGAGGCCGACGGGGACCGGGAGAGCGTCCACGCGGCGGTCCTCGCCGAGGTGAGGGGGGTTCGGGCCTGATGGAGTCAGCCGCCGTCCGGAATCCGGCCGTCCCCGAGGCCCTCGCAGAGGCGACGAGACACCAGCCCCGCGCCTCCTTCGCGCTGGCGGCGGCCCTTTCTTCTCCCGGCCACGCGTACCTCTTCCGCGGCCCGCGAGGATCTGGCAAGGCGGCCGCTGCGCGAGCGTTCGCGGCGGAGCTGCTCGCCGAGGGAGTCGCGGATCCGGGTGACGCCCGCAGGAGGGCGCTCCTCGATCCCTCGCCGCACCCCGACCTGGTCTGGCTTCGCCCGCCGGGCGCCCAGCACCTGGTCGAGGACGTCCGTGAGCAGGTGATCCGCGCCTCCAGCCTCAGCCCGGCCGAGGGGATGCGCCGGGTCTTCGTCATCGAGGAGGCCGAGGACCTGCGCGACGAGAGCCAGAACGCCCTGCTGAAGACGCTCGAGGAGCCGGCTCCGTTCGCGCATCTCATCCTGGTCTGCTCTGAGCCCGAGCAGCTCGCGGAGACGATCATCTCGCGCTGCGCGCCGATCGAGTTCGGGCCGCTGGCCCCGGACGCCGTGCTAGATGCCCTCGGTGCGGGGGCGGATGCCGACGCGGCCGCGCGGCTCAGCGGGGGCGACGTCGAGCTCGCGCGCCTGCTCACCGACGACCGCGGCGTCGCGCTGCGGGCCATCGCCGAGACGGCGGCGAGGGCTCCGCGCTCCGGCTCCCAGGTGGCGGAGCCCTGGCGCGAGCTCCTGGCAGCCGCGAGCGAGGCCGGCGAGGCCGCCGGGGCGGAGGAGGAGCGCCGGCTGCTCGAGGAGGCGGAGGTGACCGCCAGGCGGGGACGCAAGGGCAAGCTGACGCGCGAGGCGATCGAGCAGGTGCGCCGCACCGAGCGGCGGGCCCGGACCCAGGCTCTCGACCTGGGCCTGGCGCTGTGCTGCGACTGGTACCGCGACCTGGCGGCGATCGCTTCCGGCGCCCGCGACGTGGTGCTGAACACCGACCGCCGTGACGAACTCGCCGAGGACGCTGAGGGACTCGATCCGGCAAGGGCCCGCACCGCCGTGGAGTGGGTGCTCGATACGCGCCGCCGCCTGCGGGTGAACGTCTCCGAGGAACTGGCCCTCGAGGCGCTCTGGCTCCGCCTGAGCGCGACCCTTGCACCGGAAGTATGAGCAAGCGGTAACAATCTCCGGCAAGATGGCTGCAGAGAAGCGGGGAGGGGGACCAAGGCGCATCCCAATGGGCCTCTGGCTGGGTACGGCGTTCGCGCTGGTCAGCCTGATCACGGCTGCCTCCGTCTATGTCTTCGTCGACGATTCCTCGGGCCGGACGCTGCAGAGCGAGTCCGCGGACCTGGCGGTCGGCAAGACCGCCAGCCTGGCCGACGACCTCGGCCGGGTCGACAAGCTGCACGCGGCGAATGTCCTGGCGATGACGAACACGCCCACGTTCAAGGCTTGGGCGCTCAACAGGCACGGCCACCCCTTCGCACCCGGCCAGACCTTCACTGGACTGGACGCGCTCCAGCAGCGGCCAGAGGCCTTCAGGGTGGCGGTGAACGGCCGCCGCTACAACGCGAGCTCCGCCGACAACGTCACCGTCGCAGCGGCCCCGGTCTTCGGCACCGGCAAGGTGCCGGTGCGCGGGGTCGTGATCGTCCGCGCGGAGCCGCCCCCCGCCCTTACGCACGCTTTCGACCAGCTGCGCGGAGACCGGTTGCGCGCGCTGCTGATCGCGGTCGTGATCGGGATCCTCGTCGGCTTCCTCGCCTCGTCCGTGATCGCCACCCGGATCAAGCGCCTCGCGCGCTCGGCGGAGCGGATGGCCGCCGGCGACTTCGAGGCCCCGCTGCCTCCGGGCGGCGGCGACGAGGTCGGCGACCTGACCCGATCCCTGGACAAGATGCGCCAGGAGCTGCGGCAGACGTTCGGCATGCTGGCGACCGAGCGCGACCGTCTCTCCGCCGTCTTCGACGGTCTGACCGAGGCCGTGATCGTGGCCAGCGAGGACGGCGAGGTGCGCTTCACGAACCAGGCCGCCGGACGTCTGGTTCGCGACGGCAGGCCCGCCGCCGCCCTGATCCCGTCGCTGCGACGGGCGGCCGAGCACGGGGCCGATGAGATCCCCATCCTGTCGATCGACGGGCGGCTCTACGGCGTGCAGGCGCGCCAGGTGCCCGCGGAGCACGCGGTCCTGCTCGTGGTTCGGGATCGGACCGAGGAGCTGAAGCGGGAGCAGGCAGAGGCGGAGTTCGTCTCCAACGCCGCGCACGAGCTGCGCAACCCGCTCGCCGGCATCAAGAGCGGGATCGAGGTCCTCCAGTCGGGCGCCAAGGACGACCCCGAGGTCCGTGACCGCTTCCTCGAGCGCCTCGGCCACGACGCCGAGCGGATGACGCGGCTGGCCCAGTCGCTGCTGATGCTGGCCCGGGTGGAGGCCGCCGGCGAGCGAGATCCGACCCAGGTCGTGGATGTGACGCACGCCGCGGGTGAGGCGATCGAGGCGATCGAGGCGCCCGACGGGGTCGAGCTGATCGACGAGGCGGAAGACGACCTGGTCGCGGAGGGGGATCCCGTGCTCCTCCGCCAGGTGATGATCGGCCTGCTCAGCAACGCGTGCGCGTACACCCCCGCGCCGGGCACGGTTACCCTTCGCGCCTCTCGCGGGGCAGAGAACACCGTGACGATCGAGGTACAGGACACCGGGAAGGGAATCCCGCCCGAGGAGCAGGATCGGGTCTTCGAGCGCTTCTACAGGGGCTCGGGAATTCTCGAGGGCGAGGGCTTCGGGCTGGGCCTCGCCATCGCCAAGCGAATGGTGGACGTGATGGGTGGGCGGATCGGGCTCCGGTCCGAGCCAGGGGAGGGCAGCACGTTCTGGGTTCGCCTGCGGGCCGCCAAGCCAACGCCCACGCCCGTCGCATGAACCCCACTCCTCCCGCAGCCAATCGCATCCTGGTGGTGGACGACGAGCTCTCCGTCCGCGAGTCGGTCGGCTACGCCCTCGAGCAGGAGGGCTTCGACGTGACCCTGGCGGCCGACGGCGAGGAGGCCGAGGAGAGGCTCTCCGAAGGCACCTTCGACCTCCTCATTCTGGACATCATGATGCCCGGCAAGAGCGGGCTCGACCTCTGCCGCGAGGTGCGCTCGCACAGCCCCGTCCCGATCATCCTGCTCACGGCCAAGGACGCCGAGGTCGACAAGGTCGTCGGGCTCGAGGTGGGGGCCGACGACTACGTCACCAAGCCCTTCTCCGTGCGCGAGCTGCTCGGCCGCGTGCGGGCACAGCTTCGCCGGCGCGAGCTCGATCGCTCGAGCGACGGGCACGATGGCGCCGAGATCGTCGCCGGCCCGGTTTCGATCGACCTCGCCCGGCACCTCGTCACCGTCCACGGGGAGCCCACCAACCTGACCCGCTCCGAGTTCCAGGTCCTGCGTCTGCTCGCCGGCAGCCCGGGACAGGTCTTCTCGCGCAAGGAGATCATGGAGGAGCTCTGGCAGACCGAGTTCCGCGGTGATGTGCGCGCCTGCGACGTCCACATCTCGAACCTCCGCCAGAAGGTCGAACGCGACCCGCAGAACCCCGAGCTGGTCCTGACGGTGCGGCGGGTCGGCTACCGCTTCGCCGACGGCCCGGCCGCCTGACCGGCTAGCGGTAGCCCCGCAGCAGCCGCGAGGTGACGCCGCTGATGGTCGTCGCGCCGTACTCGAGGCTCGGGTCTCCCCTGGTCAGCACCGCGATCGAGATCCGGCGGTGGCCCTTGCGAAGCAGCGCCGCCTGGTGGACGCGCCAGCCGTCGTCGTCCGGGAACCAACCACCCTTGAAGAAGGGGGTCCAGCCCCGCGGGGCGCCCCGCGGGATGCCCCAGCGCTCGTAGGAGACGATCCGGCGCAGCAGCCCGAGGGCGTACTTGCGGTGGCGTTGCGGGAGCAGGGAGCGAATGCGCGCGAAGAACCGCGCCTGGTCGCGCGCTGTCACCTGGCAGCCGCCCCAGACCGGATAGGGGACGAACCGCCGCATCCCGGCCCGGTGGGCGAGCCGGCTCAACCCGCCCATCCCCACTCGCTCGTAGACGGCGCTGGCGGCATCGTTGTCGGAGACCCGAACCATCGGGCCGAGCAGATGGCGCTCCCCGGCGTGGAGATCTCGCCTCCTCACGTCACGGCGGTCGAGATAGGCCGTCAGGAGCATCGCCTTCACCAGACTCGCCGAGGAGTACTGGACGGACGCGCGGAAGCCGTGAACCCGCCCTCGCTCATCGACGGCGGCGAAGGACGCGCTGCCGACTCTTCCCGCCAGGAACCGGGTGGCCTCGCGGACCCGCTTGTGCCAGGGGAAGCCCTTGTGCTCGGCGCCGATCGCCGAGCCGGCGGGCAGTACGACCAGCGCGCAGGCGGCGAGGCAGGCGAGGCGCTTCAGACGTTCAGGTGATAGCCGCCGCGATAGCTCTTCGGGCCGCCGACGATCCTCGTGTGCGAAGACGAGCCGCGGCGGGACCGAGGGGCGAGGCCGGGAGTCGGATCGCCGGCTCGTGGTCGATCCACCTGCGTCAACGAGAGCCTCGCGTTCAGATTCTGAGTCGAGTTGGGTGGCATCCCGATCCACTTCTTCGCGGTCTTGCATCGCTCACCTTCTCGGACGTCTCGGGCGGCCACCCCGCCGAACCGACCAGACGAACTCCGGCCCGCCGGAAAGCGGGATGATGTCGGAAGCGCAACCCGGAGGAGGGTGACGATGAGCGCGACCGAGTCCCTGACGTACGAGCAGGCGCGTGAGCAGCACCGCTGGCAGGTCCCCGAGCGCTACAACATCGCGGCCGAGGTCTGCGACGGCCAAGCCGGCGAGAAGACAGCGATGGTCTTCGAGGACTTCCGCGGGAACGAGCGCGAGGTGAGCTGGGCCGAGCAGCGGTCGCTGGCCGACCGCGCCGCGAACCTGCTGGGCTCGAGAGGAGTGGAGCGAGGTGACCGCGTCGCCGTCTGCGCGCCGGCATCGCCCGAGACCGCGGCGATGTTCCTCGGCACCTGGAAGGCCGGGGCGATTCTGCTCTCGCTTTCGGTCCTCTACGGGGACGAGGGGATCGAGCACCGCATCCGCGACTCACAGCCGCGAGTGATCGTCACCGACGCGGAGAACGCGGAGCGGATGCCTGCCGACCTGGTGGAGGAGATGATCGTGCTCGATTCCGCCCTCCTGGCCGAGCAGAGCGACTCCTTCGAGACCGTGGACACCTCGGCCGACGACCCCGCCCAGATCTACTACACCTCCGGGACGACCGGCCTCGCCAAGGGCATCCTGCACGCCCACCGCTACATCCTGGGGCACGAGGAATTCGTCTACTGCCACGACGTCCAGGACGGGGAGCTCTTCCACGGCATGGGCGAGTGGGCTTGGGCCGCGGGCATCTGCCCCCTGATCGGCCCCTGGCGCTACGGCGCGGTCCAGTTCGTCTACGCGCGGGAGGGCGGGTTCGACCCGCACGAGCAGCTCGCGGCCCTCTCGAAGCACGGCGTCACGAACGTCTTCACGACCCCGACGGCGATGCGCTCGATGATGTCGATCGAGGATGCCGCCGAGCGCTACCCGCAGAAGTTTCGGCGCGTGTGCTCGGCCGGCGAACCGCTCAACCCGGAGGCGATCCGCTGGTTCCGGGACCAGTACGGCGTCACGGTGCTCGACTACTACGGCCTGAGCGAGTCCTATCCGCTCTGCGGGAACTTCCCCTTCATGGATGTGCGCGAGGGTTCGATGGGCAAGCCGATGCCCGGCTGGGACGTTCGGATCCTCGACGAGGACGAGAACCCGGTCGAGCAGGGTGAGCGCGGCGAGATCTGCCTGCGCGCTCGCTCGAACCCGCACTTTCCACTCGGCTACTGGCGGAATCCCGAGGCCACTCGCGAGGATTTCGAGGGCGAGTGGTTCCACACCAAGGACGCCGCCGAGCAGGACCAGGACGGCTACTACTGGTACTCCGGGCGGGCCGACGACGTGATCATCTCCGCCGGCTACCGCATCGGCCCCTTCGAGGTGGAGTCGGCCTGCATCGAGCACCCGGCGGTGCGGGAGGCCGCCGCGGTGGCCTCGCCGGAGGAGCGCCGGGGCAACGTCGTCAAGGCGTTCCTCGTCCTGGCCGACGGCTCGGATCCCTCCGATGAGCTGGCGGAGGAGATCAAGGGTTTCGTGCGCGGTCACCTCTCGGCCTACGCCTATCCGCGCCGGATCGAGTTCGTCGACGAGCTCCCCAAGACGCTGACGGGGAAGATCCGGCGGATCGAGCTCCGCGAGGCGGAGCGGGACCGGGCCACGTAACCAAAGGAGCGCGACGGGGGTACCCCCGAGGCAATGACGACCAAGGAAGAGTCGCTCAGCTCCGAGGCCCTGGACGTGGTCGTGAAGCTCCTCTTCGGGCTCGAGGAGGAGCGAGGCCTGGATGACTTCTACGACCGCCTCTGTGAGGCGATCTGCCTGCAGACCTCGATGGAGAGGGCGGTCATCTTCCTCTACGACGCCGAGCGCAGGATGGTGCTCCCCGCGGGCAGTCACGGCGTCTACCGCGAGTTCATCCAGCACGGCTACGGGACCCTCGAGGAGACACCGATCGCACAGCGCGCACTGTCGGAGGACCGCGTGGTCGAGACCACGGACCTGGAGCACGACGTGCCGGCGCGCTACAAGAACATGCCCGGCGTGGTGAAGCTCACCTGCACCCCGGTGGCAGCGGCCGGGCGCTGGCTCGGCGTCATCTTCGCGGACCGCGACGGGCAGCCATTCGCCACCACCTCACACGAGCGCTCCACGATGCACGCCCTCGGACGAACGGCGGCTCTGGCCAGCCACGTCAGGGAGGTCACCCGCCAGCTCGAGCGCAGCCGCCGGCTGTCTGAGCGGATCGACCTCGCTCGCGAGGTCCACGAGCGGGTCACCCAGCGCCTCTTCGGCGTCTCGCTCGCGCTCGGGTCCGACCGGCCGCTCGCCGACGAGGACCGCCAGCGCTGCGCCGCCGAGATCAAGGCGGCGCTCGGCGACCTCCGGGAGGCGCTGATCGGCTCCGCCGGCAGCTCCCTGATGGAGCTCGCCGACGGCGGTCTGCGCTCCGAGCTCGATCGCCTGGGGCGCCAGTACAAGCGTCTGCCGCTCGTGGTCGACTGGCGGGAGGGCACGGAGGTACCCGAGCGCTTCGAGCCGCTCGCCGTCTCCGTCCTCAACGAGGCGCTCCGAAACGCCGAGAAGCACGCCGAGCCGAGCGAGGTGCGGATCACGATCGACGGCCCGGACGGCGCCTTCCTGATGGAGGTCCGAAACGACGGCCTCGACGGTGGGGCACACCTCGGCGGCGGCTCGGGAATGGGATTGCGGCTGGCCTCCTACGAGGCCATGCAGCGGGGCGGAATGCTCGAGTACGGCCGCGAGGAGGACAGGTGGCGCGTACGCCTGGTGCTGCCGAACAGCTGAACGGCGACAAGCTGAGCGTCCTCGTGGTCGACGACCACGCCGTCGTCCAGTGGGGCTTTCGCCTGTTACTGGGGCGCCAGGAGTGGATGGGGGAGGTCGCCGTCGCCTCGACGACGGAGGAGGCGGTCGACACGGCGCGGCGGACCAAGCCGGACGTCGCGCTCGTCGACCTCTTCCTCGGCGAGCGCTCCGGCGCCGAGCTCTGCGAAGCCCTCCGCGAGGCCTCGCCGAAGACGCGGGTCCTGCTGATCTCCGGGGCGGGCTGGATCTCGCCCGAGGCCGCGAGGGCGGCGGGCGCCTCGGGATTCATCTCGAAGGACTGGAGCGCGGACGAGGTGGCCAACGCCGTGCGGATGGTCGGGCGGGGCATGACCGTCTTCGCGCGCCAGGCCGACGGGCCGGCCACCCCGCTCTCCCCGCGCGAGCGCGAGGTGCTCGAGCTGATCGGCGCGGGCGCGACCAACCGCGAGATCGCCGAGCGCCTCTTCCTCTCCCCACACACGATCAAGGATCACACCACCGCGCTCTACCGCAAGCTGGGAGTGCGCAACCGCGCCGAGGCCACCCGCAAGGCCGAGCAGCTCGGGCTGACGCGGGGCTGAAGCGACCCCCCGCCCTTCCCCCGGATCCCCCCCGATCGGGGGGCTCCAGCTTCGACCCCCTTCACTCGAGCCGGGTCCGCGGGTAGTGATGAAGCATGGACGCCAGTACCCAAGCTGTCCTCTTTCCGGGACAGGGAGTCGGGGACGCGTCGAGCCGCGAGCTGGTCGCGGCGGTCCGTCCCGACCTCCTTGACCTCGCGACCGAGCTGGCCGGCGAGGACCCCTTCGAGCGCATGTCGGAGGGCACCGCCTACGCCCAGCCCGCCGTCTTCTGCGCCTCCATCGCCGGCTACGAGCAGCTCGGCCGGCCACGGGCCGAGTACTTCGCCGGACACTCGCTCGGCGAGGTCGGAGCACTTGCCGCCGCCGGAGCGATCGAGGATGCCGATGGCGTCCGCATCGTGGTGGCGCGGGGCCGCGTCATGGAGGACGCCGCCGGCCGAGTCGAGGCCGGAGGGATGCTCGCGGTCGGCAGCGATCGCGCGGGTGCGGCAGCACTGGCCGAGGAACACGGCCTGACACTGGCCAATGAGAACTCGCCGCAGCAGTTCGTCCTCTCGGGCCGGCTGCACGCGATCGAGGAGGCCGAGAAGGCCGCGAGGGAATCCGGCGTCCGCGCGAAGAAGCTCGCCGTCGCGGGCGCCTTCCACACCGATGCGATGTCCTCCGGGATCGAGGCCTTCGGCGCCGCCCTCGAGCAGATCGACTTCCACGAGCCCGAGGCGCCGGTGATCTCGTCCACTTCGGCCGAGCCGTTCGGCGACGACGTCCGCGACGCGCTCGCCGCATCCCTGGTCAGCCCAATCCGCTGGACGGCCGTGCTGGGGCGGCTCGACGAGCTCGGAGTCACCCGTTATCTCGACGTCGGCCCCGGCAAGGTCCTCGCTGGCCTCGTGCGCCGCACGCTCGACGGAGCAGAGACGGAGACGCTCGCGAGCCGGGAGTCGGCTCTTGCCTGATCTCGGTCCAGATCAGCAGTTCGAGGTCGATGCCTCTCTGGTGGATCCGGACGGCCTGGTCGCCCGAGCCACGGGCGCGGCCAACGGCTCGAGGCGGACGCCGAGCCCGGGAATGGCGGCCGTGGCCTCCTGGCTCCCGGAGCGCGTCGTCGAGAACGAGGAGCTCGCCCAGCCCCTCGGCGTGAACTCGGATTGGATCTCCTCGCGCACCGGCATCCATCGCCGGCGCCGCGTCGGCGCGGAGGGCCTCGTGGATCTCGCCTCCGGGGCGGGAGCGAAGGCGCTCGCTCTGGCGGGCGTCGAGCCGGCGAGCCTCGACCTCGTCCTCGTCGCGACCTTCACATCCGATCAGCTCCTCCCGAACGCCGCTCCCCAGGTGGCCAACCGCCTCGGCGCGACCTCGGCGGGAGCGATCGACATCGGCGCCGCGTGCACGGGCTTCCTCTCGGCCCTCTCCCTGGCGACGGCGCAGCTCGAGTCCGGGCGGGCCCGGGCTGCGCTCGTCGTCGGCGCCGAGGTGATCAGCGGGGTCACGGACTTCACCGATCGGCGCACCGCCGGGCTCTTCGGCGACGGCGCCGGCGCGGCGGTGCTGGTGCCGGGTGGACCGGGCCAGATCGGCCCGATCGCGCTGCGCTCCGACGGCGGCCGTGGCGAGCTGATCCAGGCCGACCACCACGACCGGCTGGTCCGGATGGACGGCCGAGCCACCTTCCGCGCCGCGGTCGCCGCGATGAGCGACACGACGCAGCTGGTCGTCTCGGACGCCGGGCTCGCCCTCGACGAGATCGACCTCTTCGTCTACCACCAGGCCAACTCGCGGATCATCTCCGCGGTCGGCGAGCGGCTCGGCCTTCCCCCCGACCGGGTGATCGACTGCCTGGCCGAGTACGGCAATACCTCCGCGGCGAGCATCCCGATCGCCCTCTCCGAGGCCGCGTCGAGCGGACTGCTGGTGAAGGGCTCTCGCGTCCTGCTCTCGGCCTTCGGTGCCGGCCTCACCTGGGGCGCGGGCATCGTCGAGTGGGAGGGGAGCGCATGAGCTCGGTGGAGACCCAGCCCACGACAGAGCGGGCGACGCCTCAGACGACCGGTTGCGCCCTGGTCACCGGGGCCTCCCGCGGCATCGGCGCCGCCACGGCGCGGGCGCTGGCGGCCGACGGCTGGTCGGTGGGCGTGAACTACAGCCGCGATCGCGACGGGGCCGAGGCAGTGGCCGCCTCCATCGAGGAGGACGGAGGCACGGCCCGGGCACTCAGCGCCGACGTCGCCGACCGCGAGGCGGCCGACGAGATGCTCTCGAGCGTCAGGGAGGAGCTGGGCCCTGTGCTCGTGCTCGTCAACAACGCCGGCGTGACCGCCGACAACCTTTCGATGCGGCTCAGCGACGAGGACTGGAGCCGCGTGCTCGACGTCAATCTGACTGCGGCCTTCCGCCTCACCCGCGAGGCGATCGGCACGATGATGCGCCAGCGCTTCGGACGCGTGATCAACGTTTCGTCGGTCGTGGGTCTGCGGGCCAACCCGGGCCAGGCGAACTACGCGGCATCCAAGGCGGGGCTGATCGCGTTCACGCGGACGGTGGCCGCCGAGGTCGCTCGCCGCGGCGTCACGGTGAACGCCGTCGCGCCCGGCCTGATCGAGACCGAGCTGACCCGCGACTTCACCGGCAACGGCTCTGAAACGAACGCCTCCCGCGCTCTGCTCGACGCGATCCCGGCTCGCCGCACCGGAACCCCGGAGGAGGTCGCGGCGTGCATTCGCTTCCTGGCCTCGGACGAGGCGGCCTACGTGACCGGGGCTGTGATTCCAATCGACGGCGGCATGTCCGCCTGACCGCTGAAACGACCTGATCGACGAAAGGAGAACCATGGCAACCGCAACCAAGAACGAGGTTCAAGAGAGGGTGATCTCCGCTCTCGTCGAGTTCGGCGAGGAGCCGGAGAACGTGAAACCCGACTCTCGCTTCGAGGATCTGGACATCGACTCGCTCGACCTGGTCGAGCTCGCCCAGGTGGTCGAGGACGACTACGGCATCGAGGTCACCGACGCCGACATGGACAAGATCGCCACCGTGCAGGACGTCGTCGACTTCGTGGCGGAGCGGCAGCAGTCATGACCCGCCGCGTCGCGATCACCGGGATCGGCGCGGTCACGCCGCTCGGCGTGGGCGCCCCGGCGCTGCACGAGCGCTGGGCGGCCGGCGAGTCCGGGATCGAGGATGGCCTCGGTCGCTGCTCGGAGTTCGAGCCGACAGACCACCTCACCCGGCGCCAGGTCCGCAGGACCGACCGGTTCACCCAGCTGGCGCTCGTGGCGGCCGACGAGGCGATCTCCCAGGCCGGTCTCGACGATGCGCCCTATGACCGTGCCGACATCGGCTCGGTGGTGGGGACCGGGATCGGCGGGCTCTCGACGATCGAGTCCGAGCACGTCATCCTCCGCGAGAAGGGCCAGAGGGCCGTCTCACCGCACTGCGTGCCGCAGATGATGGCCAACTCGGCCGCCGGCGCGCTGGCGATCCAGCACGAGTTGCGAGGGCAGTGCTTCGGGACCGTGTCGGCATGCGCCGCCGGCGCCCACGCCGTCGGTGCGGCAACCCGCATGGTCCAGCACGGCGATGCCGTCGCCTGCGTGGCCGGCGGCAGCGAGGCGGCGATCACGGACCTGGCGACGGCCGCCTTCGCGGAGATGGGAGCCACTTCGCCCAGCGGGATCTCCCGCCCGTTCGACAAGCGACGAGACGGTTTCGTCATGGGCGAGGGCGCGGGCGTGCTCATCCTCGAGGACGCCGAGACCGCCGAGCTGCGGGGAGTGCAGATCCTCGGCTACGTGGACGGCTATGGCGCGACTGCCGACGCCCACCACATGACCGCCCCCGAGCCGAACGGGGACGGAGCGGCACGCGCGATCCGCAAGGCCCTGTCGGACGCGGAGATCGAGCCGGGCCAGCTGGCCTACGTCAACGCACACGGGACGTCGACGCCGCTCAATGACCGCTCCGAGACCGAGGCGCTCAAGACCGCTCTCGGGGAGCGGGCGGGCGCCATCCCGACCTCCTCGACGAAGTCGGCGATCGGCCATCTGCTCGGTGCCGCAGGCGCCGTTGAGGCCGTGGCGACCCTGCAGGCTCTGCGCGCGAAGACGGCGCCTCCGACCCTCAACTACGAGGAGGCGGACGAGGGCCTGGATCTCGACTACGTGACCGAGGGTGCGAAGGAGCTGGACGTGAACGGCCACCCCGCGATCGGAATCAGCAACTCCTTCGGCTTCGGCGGCCACAACGTGGTCCTCTGCCTGGAGGCGGCTGCATGAGCGGCCGCCGCAGAGGGAGGACGGCATGAACCTGATGCTCGCCGAACGCGAGGCGACCCGCCGCGAGCGACTCACCCCGCTCGGCCGGCTCGAGGCACTCTGCGATCCGGGTTCACTCGAGCTGGTGCGAACGCGGATCGCCTCCCGCTCAGCGCGGTCGGCACCCGGGGACGGTGTCGTCGCGGGCGCGGGCACCGTCGGCGGACGCCCGGTGTACTGCTACGCGCAGGACCAGGGGTTCGCCGGCGGGTCGCTCGGCACGGCACAGGCGGAGACGATCGTGAGGGTGCTCGAGCTCGCGGAGCGGGCCTCGGCTCCGGTGGTCGGCTTCATCGCCTCCGGCGGGGCTCGCATCGACGAGGGCGCGGGGGCTCTGGGCGGCTACGGCGCGATCTTCCGGCGACACGTCGCTCTGTCGGGACGCGTGCCGCAGATCAGCGTCATCACCGGGACCTCCGCCGGCGGAGGTGCCTACTCGCCTGCGCTCACCGACTTCGTGGTGATGACCGAGGGCTCGAGACTGTTCCTCACCGGGCCCGCCGTCGTCCAGGAGGTCATGGGCGAGGACGTCACCAAGGACGAGCTGGGCGGCCCGCGCGTCCACTCGCGGAACGGCGTCTGCGACCTGGTCGCGGAGGACGACCACGCGGCCGCCGAGCTGGTCCGGGATCTGCTCGGACACCTGCCACAGAGCTCGTCGGAGCCGCCGGCCACCGCGATCCCGCAGGAGCCATTCACCATGAACCCGGGTGCGGCCGTGCCCTCCGATCCGCGCAAGGTCTACGACGTGCGGACGGTGATCCGCTCGATCTCGGACAGCAGCTCGATGCTCGAGCTCTCCCCACGCTGGGCGCGGAACATGGTCACGGCGCTCACCCGTCTCAACGGCCATCCCGTCGGCGTGATCGCCAATCAGCCCCACCACCTCGGCGGGGTGATCGATTCCGCCGCCTCCGAGAAGGCGGCGACCTTCATTCGCCGCTGCGACGCCTTCGGCCTGCCATTGGTCGTCCTGGTCGACACGCCCGGATTCCTGCCGGGGACGAAGCAGGAGGGGCTCGGCGTGATCCGCCACGGCGCCGGCCTGCTGCACGCCTTCTCGGCGGCGCGGGTGCCGAAGGTGACGGTCGTCCTGCGCAAGGCCTACGGCGGTGGCTTCATCACGATGAACTCGCGCGAGCTCGGGGCCGACCTCGTGCTCGCCTGGCCCGGCGCGGAGATCGGCGTGCTCGGGGCTCGCCAGGCGGTCGGGATCGTTCACCGCCGGGCCATCGAAGCCGCGCCCGATCCCGGAGCAGAGCAGGACCGCCTCGCCGCCGAGTACGCAGAGGAGCACCTGAGTGCCGACGTGGCCGCCGCCGCCGGCGACGTCGACGAGGTGGTCGAGCCGGCCGACACGCGCGGACGCCTGACCTGGGCGCTCTCCGTGCTGGGGACTTCCAACGAAAGGAGCCAGACGTGAATCCAGAGATCGCCACAGCACCGGCAGGACGGGCGGACGCCGCAGAACGGCGTGAGACGCAGGGACTCTGGCGCGAGGCGCCGCCCTACTTCGACGACCTGCGGATCGGCGATGCGATGGAGTCCTCGGGCCGCACCGTGACCGAGTACGACGTGGTCTCGTTCGCCTCGCTCACCGGAGACTGGCACCCGCAGCACGCGGACGCCGCGTGGGCGGCGGAGAGCCCCTTCGGGCGCCGCATCGCCCACGGGATGCTGGTGATCTCCTACGCGCTGGGCCTGCTCCCGATCGACCCCCGGGTGGTGCTGGCGCTGCGCTCGATCGACGGCGCGGTTCTCAAGCGCCCGGTCGGACTCGGAGACACGATCCGAGTGCGGGCGAAGGTGGCCGACAAACGGCCGCTCGGCGAGGAGACGGGTCTGGTCAGGCTGGCGGTGCGGATCGTGAACCAGGACGACGAGCTCGCGGCTCGCCTCGAGATCGTGGTCCTCTGGCGCCGTCAGGCGGCGGAGGATCCGCCGGAAGCAGCGGAGCGGCCTGAGACGTCCGCAGAGGACGAGCTCTCCCCATTGCAGGACGGAAGGCTGCTCGCGTGAACCTCGCCGGCAAGCGTCTCCTGATCACGGGTGTCCTGACGCGGCGCAGCATCGCCTTCGCCGTGGCCCAGGAGGCACAAGAGGCCGGCGCCGAGGTGCTCCTCACGGGATTCGGCCGCGCCCGGCGGATGACGGAGCGCACGGCTCAGCGCCTGCCCGACCCGCCTGACGTCCTGGAACTGGACGTGAACTCCGACGCCGATCTGGCGGCGCTCGCCACCGAGCTCCGCGATCGCTGGGGCGAGGTGGACGGCGCGCTGCACGCCATCGCCTTCGCTCCGGAGGATGCAATCGGAGGGCGCTTCCTCGAGACGCCGTCCGAGAGCGCAGCGCAGGCGTTCCAGACGAGCGCCTATTCCTTCGCGGCGCTGGGCCGTCATCTCTCCCCGCTGATGACGACTGGCGGCAGCCTGGTCGGCCTTGACTTCGACGCGTCGGTCGCCTGGCCGTCCTACGACTGGATGGGAGTCTCGAAAGCGGCCCTGGAGTCGGTCAACCGCTACCTGGCCCGTGAGCTGGGCCCAGCGGGAATCCGGTCCAATCTGATCTCCGCGGGCCCGATCCGCTCCGCGGCCGCCGGCGGGATCAAGGGGTTCGACAGCCTGGCCGACGGCTGGGACGACGTGGCACCCCTCGGCTGGGACATCTCGGATTGCTCACCTGTCGCGAGCGCCGTCTGCTTCCTGTTCTCGGACGCGGCGCGCGGGATCAGCGGGGAGCTGATCCATGTCGACGGCGGGGCGCACGCGGTCGCGGGCGTCGCGCCGGCCGGGGCTGAATCGAACGGCGGGTCGCCGGAGCCGGTCGGCTCAGGCACGGGCCGCGCATCCGGCTAGGCATCGCCTCGGCCACTGTGCGAATCAGCACAGTCGGCCTGGCAGCGTGCTGACCCCCACACTGCGGAGAACTCCCCGCGGCGAAGATGTCCCCATCGAGGAGAAGGGAGTTCGAGATGACGGATCTCTCGAGTGAGTCAAGGATTGAGGCGGCGCTGCGTTACCGGGGGCGGCGCCTGATGCTCGGATTGGTGGCAGCGCTGGCGACGATGGCGCTGGTGGCGCCCACGGCCTTCGCTCGTCCCGCAGGCGCCGGGTCGGGCGGCGGGCTCGCGGATCTCGCCGACCAAGCGAGCGGCGTGCCGACGGTTTCGGCCAGCGCCCCGTCCGCGGGTGAGCTCACGCTGCATCGGGACGGCTCGAAGGCCGTTCCGTTCCGGGCTTATCCAGTGGCCCCAGGGTCTTCCCACCAGGTTGTTCTGCGCCGTGACGGGTCGAAGGCCGATCCGTTCGTCGCGGATCTCGCGACGACCGGAACCCCGGCGGCAGCCGACGGCTTCGACTGGGGAGACGCGGCGGTCGGCCTCGGAGCCGGTCTGCTCGTGGGTGTCTTGGGGTTTGCCGCGATCGGTGCCTATGGAGGGCGCCGCGCGCAAACCGCCTAGCCGCGGCAACCCGACTGCGGAGAACCAAGGGCCCTCTGTCGAGGGCCCTTGGCCTCTGGTCGAGAGGCTTAGCCCGGGAGTCCGGCGGCTTCGAGGGCTTCGTCTCGGCTCTCGAACCATTGATCGCGAATCATCTTGCCGTCGCGGAAGCTGACGACGATCCAGTAGTCGACCTCGACGTTTACGCCGCTCTCACCGCCGCGCGCGTCGTTTCGCTGGTGGACAACGACCCTGTCGGGTCCGCCCTCCATGACCTCGATGTCGTCGCTGCCGGGCCGACGCTCGAACATGTCCGCGATCGTGACGTAGAAGTCCCAGGCTGCGTCGCGTCCGCGCACGTCCCCCTGGGGCCATTGGCTGCTGGTGATGACCTCGAAGTCGGTGTGCCTGGCCTCGAGCCAGGAAGCCTTGTCGCGGCGATCAAAGGCTTCCAGGGAGTCGCGGAAGGTCTCAAGGTTGTCCTCGGACATCGCCCGCCCAGTATCTCGCTGCGACCGCCCTAGCGACCCTTCCAGTTCGGCTCGCGCTTCTCGGCGAAGGCGGTCGCCCCCTCGATCGCGTCTTCCGAGGCGAACACGGGCGCCACCAGCTCTCCCTGCTTGGCCCAGAACGTCTCGTCGTCCCAGGAGAACTGCCTGTTGAGGATCGCCTTGGAGGCCCGCAGCGCGAGTGGGGCGTTCGCCGCGACCTGATCGGCGAGCTCGAGTGCGACGTCGAGTGCCTTCCCGGGGTCTGCGACACGGTTGACGAGACCCAGCTCCGCGGCTCGGTCGGCCGTGAGGGTCTCGCCGGTGAGGGCGAGCTCCATCGCGATCGCCGTCGGCACGCGACGGGGGAGCTGCCGCAGGGCACCGGCGGCAGCGACCAGGCCGCGTCTCACCTCGGGGATCCCGAGCCTGGCGTTGCGGGCCGCCACCACGAGATCGCAGGCGAGCGCGATCTCGAGTCCGCCGGCGACGGCGAAGCCCTCGACCGCGGCGATCAGCGGCTTCTCGGCCGGCTTCTGCACGATCCCGGCGAAGCCGCGGCTCTGCGACCAGGGCCGCTCGCCGCTGGCGAACGCCTTCAGGTCCATGCCGGAGCTGAAGCCCTTGCCCTCGCCGGTGATGACGCCGAGACTGAGCTCCTCACTCGCGTCGAGCTCGGTGAGGGCGGCGTCCATCGCCTCGGCCATCGCCAGGTTGACGGCGTTGCGGGCGTCCGGCCGGTTCAGGGTGATCACGAGGACGCGGTCGCGGCGCTCGGTGAGCAGCGGCAGATCGTTCACGGTTGGGGACCCTACAATCGCCGGGGACCAGACGAGCCGGCGTAGCTCAGCTGGTAGAGCACTTCATTCGTAATGAAGGGGTCAGCGGTTCGAGTCCGCTCGCCGGCTTTGACACGGGCTGTAGGGTGCCGTGCTCAGGAGAGGGATGTGAGCAGAGGGACCTCGAAGCTGGCAGTGGCATCGGCGCTGCTCGTCGCGGCGGCGACACCGCTGGTCGTCCTGCCCGCCGCCTCGGGCGCCGGCGGCCCGAAGGGGCGCGGCGCCAACCGACTGACGATTCTCGGGGCGACCCAGAACACGATCGTGAAGCGGGACCTCCGGGTCCGGCTGCCCGCAAAGCATCGACGTGGCCTCAAGGTGAAGGCCAGCTCGACGACCTTCGACGACCAATCGCCGGCGCGGCTCACGAAGGTGGCTCGGGCTCGTGGCCACAAGCGCGTCGTTCGCCTCAAGCTCACCGCAGCCGGGAAGGCGGCGATCAGCAGCTGCGAGGCGCGACAGATCGTCGTCCGGGCAGGCAAGCGGAAGGCGAGCACTGCCCTCGTCCGTGACAGCGCCGCGTGCAGCCCGAAGCCGATCGACCTGAGCCGGGCGGCGGACTGCGACTTCATCGGCCAGCAGCAGGGATCGCTCTGCCTGCTGCCGTTCCCCGACGACTACTACACGGTTCCCGACGCCTCCATGGCCACGGGCAGGCGCATCGACTTTCACCCCGCCGCGATGCCGAGAAATACGGGCGGCACGCCGATCGATCCAGGTTCCTATCTCCGCAACGACGGCTTCAGTCCGGGCGCGGGGATCGTGCTGAAGGTCCCGGGCCTGGATGGCGCCGCGGCCCTGGCGCAGACGGGCGCGTCACCGATCAACCACATCGGCCGCTACGCCGATCCCGACGCTCCGGTCGTCGTGATCGACGCCGCCACGGGGCAGCGCCAGCCGATCTGGGTCGAGATCGACTCCAATGGGGGCAGCCCGGCCGCGACCGCCCTCGAAATCCACCCGGCGGTCAACTTCGCCTCCGGCCACCGCTACATCGTCGCCCTGCGCAACCTGAAGGACGCGAACGGCCAGCCGATCCCGGCTCCCGAGGGCTTCCGCTACTACCGCGACCAACTGCCCTCGAACGACGCCCCGATCAACGCCCAGCGTGCCCGCTTCGAGTCGATCTTCAGCACCCTGCACGGTGCCGGCATCCGGCGCTCCAACCTCTACCTGGCCTGGGACTTCACGGTCGCGACGGACGAGAACATCGCCGCCCGCGAGCTCCACATCCGCGACGACGCTCTCGCCTCGCTCGGAGACTCCACCCCGGGGGACGGAGTCATGGACGGAGACGCGCCCCAGTTCGAGGTGACCCAGGTCGATGACTTCACTCCAGCCGCGGATCCCGAGATCGCCCGCCGGGTCAGAGGCACCTTCACGGTCCCCTGCTATTTGGAGCCGGACTGCAGCCCCGGCGGCCACTTCGGCCTCGGCGCGAACGGATTGCCGAGCCGGAACGCCGGCAACGACTGGACCGCCAACTTCGACTGCATCATCCCCCGCACCGCGATCGACTCGCCCTCGGCTCCGGCCCGCCCGGCGATCTACGGGCACGGGCTCTTCGGGAGCGCGTCCGAGGTGTTCAACGCCGACATCCAGCAGGAGCTCGCCAACACCTACGGCTTCGTGCTCTGCGCGACCGACGAGATCGGGATGGCGAACGGCGACGTTGGCAACACCGTGGGGATCCTCGGGGACCTCTCGCGGTTCAACCAGCTCGCCGACCGCCTCCAGCAGGGCCTGCTCGACGAGATCTTCCTGGGGCGCCTGATGGCGATGCCGAGCGGATTCGCCTCCAACGGAGCCTTCCACCTCGATGGCACGACCGGCAGCGACTCGGTCATCGACGACACCGAGCTCTACTACCAGGGCTCGAGCCAGGGCGGGATCATGGGCGGCGCTCTCACGGCGGTCGACCCGGACTTCACTCGCTCCGTGCTCAACGTGCCGGCGATGAACTACTCCGTGCTGCTGCCGCGCTCCGTGGACTACGACGAGTTCGCGGTGTTCCTCAACAGCTCCTACACGGACCCGCTCTCCAGGCCGCTGCTCCTCTCGCTGATCCAGATGCTCTGGGATCGCGGGGAGCCGGACGGCTACGCGCACCGCATGACCTCGAACCCGCTGCCGGGGACGCCCGCGCACAAGGTGCTGATGAACGTCGCGCTCGGCGACCACCAGGTGACGAACTTCCAGTCCGACGTCGAGGCTCGCACGATCGGCGCCTCGACGCACACGCCGATTCTCGACCCGGGCCGCTGGCCGGACTACGACATCCTCTGGAACGTCCCGGCGATCTCGAGCTATCCATTCGACGGCTCGGCGGTCGTCTATGGCGACATCGGTCCGGTCCGGCCCAACCCGAGTCCGCCACCGGCCGACATCGGCGTTCCGCCGCCGCCCTTCACCAACACCCCTAACCGCGAGGGGGAGGACCCGCACGGCGCCCCGCGTGGAGCCCCGCTCGCACTGCAGCTGATCTCGGACTTCCTGAAGCCCAACGGCGCCGTCACCAATCCGTGCGGGGCCAGCCCCTGCTACTCGGGCGGCTACACCGGCCCGTAGCGCTCAGAGGAGTCCGGCGGCGCGCCGGATGAACCCGAGCCTGCTCGACACGCGGGCGTAGATGCTGGGGCCGCCGAGGCCGCACGGGAAGGGCCCGGCGCTGACCACCCCGACCAGGCGGGGTCCGCCGGGAGTGCTCGCCACGATCGGGCCGCCGCTGTCGCCCGAGCAGGAGGTCGAGTGGAAGGGCAGGCGGCTGTGGAAGCGCAGGACCCGCTTGCCCAGAGCACAGATCATCGTCGCCTGCTGGAAGCCTCGGTCCTTGCCGAAGAGGCGGTCGCAGATGCGTCCGGGGAAGATGCGCTCCTTGGTCGCCTTGAGGCGGCGGGCGACGTTGAATCCCCAGGCGCTCCTCGTGCCGAAGCCACCTGTCCGGACGGTTCTCCCGGGCTTGGTGGCCGCCTTCGCCTCCCCCGGCGAGGAGAGCGAGATCGGCTCTGCCTCAGGCGCCCTCGCCAGGGTGAGGACCGCGAAGTCCCGCTCCACCTTGCGGCCGTTGTAGGTCGGGTCGACCACGACTCCCGTCACCTTGATCCGGGACGGGCGATTCTTCGGCGCGATCGACGCAGTGCCGGCGAAGACCGAGAGCCACTTTCGCTTGCCGCTCTTCGCGCAGTGAGCCGCGGTCAGGACCTTCGTCGGCGCGATCAGGGAGCCGGTGCAGATCAGCCGCCGCTTCTGCTCGAGGGCGACGGTGAACCGCCAGCCGGCGGCGTCCGCTTTGCCACCGCCGACGATCAGCGGCGTCGCCGCCTCGCCGCTCGCCAGCGAGGAGCCGGCGGCGGTCACGCAGAGGAGGGCCACACCGAGAGCCAGCCTCTTCAGGGCGCCTAGCCCTCCTGGATGGCGCGGTAGCGCTCTCGCATGAACTCGAGGCCGGCGCGTCGCTGGTCCGGCGCCGCGAGGAGCTCGGAGTAGGGCAGCTCCGCGCCGCTGAAGCCGGTCGCCCCCCAGAGCTCGCCGGAGGCCAGCTCCGGATTCGCTGGAGTCACGTAGAGATAGGGCTCTTCGTGCTGCTCGTCGCCGGGCGAGACCCCGAACGTCGCTCGCCTCCCGCGCCCCTCATTGCCGAGGTCCACCGCCAGGTCGAAGTGTTCGGGCCAGAGGACGACCAGGGACGGATCGCCATCCGACGCCTCGTCTGCTCGAAGCTGCTCGAGCACCGAACAGGCGAAGCCGTAGAGGTCGCCGAGCGCGCTCGCGGCTGTCCCATCCACCTCCACTGGGAGCGGCTCGGACGTCTCCTCGCGCCCGCGCTGGCGGATGAGCTGCCCGTGCGCGACCCTGACCTGCCACTCCGCGCCGGCCTCCTCGAAGAAGGGCGTTCCGAAGCCCCCGAGTGTGTAGCGAAGCGAGATCTCGTTCTCCGGCTTGCGCGCGGGCGCGACAACTCCCTCGGCGACCCGGTGGAGCGCGAGCCGCGTCTCGGCGAAAGTGGCGGGCAGCGCCTCGAGCCGCTTCCACGCCCCCAGCCAGCGCTCGGCGCACCAGGGGGCGAGATCCGGTTCCTCCCGCGCGATGTCGTCCCAGGTGAGATCGCCCCAGTCCTCGAGCGGCGAAACGAGCTCGCGTCCCTCCGGGACCTCCCCGGGCGCGACGGGGTCATCGGTCCACGGCTCATAGGTGATGGCGGGCGGTGAGGGCTCGAGGACGCGCGCCTCGTAGTCGCCGCCCAGCTTGTCCTCGGCTTCGGCCCGCGGGTTGCCCATCGCCCGAAACCCTAGTCGCCCCGCTGTTCACCAATAGGCTGCGCGGATGGCAGCGGGGGATTCGCCGGGTGGCGCGAGCGTCATCATCCCGACCACCATGCGGCGCGAGACCGTGACGCCCGTGGTCGAGGCCGCCCTGGCGGCGGTGTCGGAGCAAGGCGGCGAGGTCATCGTCGTCGTCAACGGCCCGACGGAGGGACGTCGGCGGCTCGGGGTCAGCTCGACGAACCTGAAGGTCGTCGAATGTCGGATCCCGCTGACGGCCGCCGCGCGCAACATGGGAGTCGCCGAGGCCGCAAACGACGTACTGATCTTCACCGACGACGACTGCCTCATCTCGCCGGAATGGGTGTCGCGGGTCACGGCACGGCTCGCCGGCGGCGAGGCCGCCGTCGCCACCTCGCTGAAGATGAAGCGAGACGGGCCGATCACCACCTTCATCGACTACCAGAGGATCTTCGATCCCCGGCCGATCGACGCGAGCGAGGTCCACTTCGCGATCGGAGCGAGCATCGGCGTCCGCGGCGATCTGTTCGAGGTCGTCTTCGACGAGGACCTGCCCGCCGGCGACGACGTCCTGCTCGGCGCCGCCCTGCGCGACGCCGGCCTGCCGACGAGGTACGTGCCCGATGCCCCTCCTCCACTGCACCTCGTGCCCGAGCGCCTCGAGTCGGTGACGGAGCGGTTCTTCAGATACGGAAGCAGCAACGCCCGGGTGCTCCTTGAAAAGGGCCGAACGGCGTCCGCGATCCCGTTCGCCCGCGGCATGTACGACGCGGTGTGCCGTAACGAGGTGGAGGCCCCGCGGCGATTCGAGGAGATCGCCGATCCGAACGTGCGAGAGGCCTTCGCGTCGCTGGATGTCTGCCTGGCCGCCTCGACACTCGTGGGCTACCTCGACTCAGCCGGCCGGATCCTGGGAACCGAGTTGGTCCGCCTGGACGAGGAGGGACTCGCGGCCGGCTGGGCCGAGGTGGAGAGGCGACTCGGGGACTTCGCCTGGGACGGCGACTGGCGGCAGCTCCCTCTGGAGTTCGATCGCTGGCGCGCGCTCCATGCGACGAGCCGTGCCGCGCTCGCACCGCTGATCACGGAGAACCTGGCGCGAAACGCCCCCCTCGTCCTTTCGGCCGAAGTCGACCCGGCGATCGACGCGGGCGGCGAGCTGGTCGCTCAGCGAGCCGAGGAGATTTGGAGGTGCGTCAACGGGATCTGGACTGAGATCAGGGACGGCCGGGTGGCGGAGGACGACGACGCGATCGCGATGCGCATGCGCGAAGACGGCATCAGCTTTCGCGACGGAATGCAGACGATGGAGACGATCGCGCTGGGAGCGGTGACGGAGAGCTAGAGCCGCACGAGCTTCTCGGAGGAGATCTCGCGTGTCACGCCGCGGAAGTCGAGGACGAGCGAGGAGCGATCGACGACGTCCCCATAGTCGATCGACGGATGGGCGGTCACGATGCAGACCAGGTCCGCCGACGCGAGGGACTCCTCCAGGGGCGCCGAGGACATCTCCAGGTCGATCAGCTCGGGCACATGCGGGTCGTGGTAGGAGACGTCAGCGCCGAGGGTTCTGAGCAGGTGGATCATCTTCAGCGCCGGCGACTCGCGGATGTCGCCGACTCCGGCCTTGTAGGAGACCCCGAGCAGCAGCACCTTTGACCCGTTCGTCGGCTTCGCGACCTCGTTCAAGGCGCGCTCGATCCGACGCACGCACCACTGCGGCTGGTTCTGGTTGATCTTCCCGGCCAGCTCGATGAACTCGGTGTAGAAGTCGTGCTCGCGAGCCTTGTAGGAGAGGTAGAAGGGATCGACGGGCAGGCAGTGGCCGCCCATCCCCGGCCCCGGATCGAAGCGCATGAAGCCGAAGGGCTTGGACGCGGCCGCCTCGACGACCTCCCAGACGTCCACCTCGAGGCGCTCGCAGAGCATCGCCAGCTCGTTGACGAGGGCGATGTTGACGGACCGGAAGATGTTCTCGAGCAGCTTGGTGAGCTCGGCCGCGTCGGGGGTGGAGACCTCGACGACGGTGTCGCACACCAGGCTGTAGAGCTCGACCGCCCGCGCCTGGCAGGCATCAGTGAGGCCGCCGACGACCTTCGGAGTGGTGCGGATGGTGTAGTCCGTCCGCCCCGGGTCGATGCGCTCGGGGGAGAAGGCGAGGTAGAAGTCGCGGCCCGCGGCGAGCCCGGACTCCTCGAGGATCGGACGGAGGCGCTCGCGGGTCGTCCCCGGGTAGGTGGTCGACTCCAAAACGATCAGCTGGCCCTTCTGCATCACGGCCGCCAGCGAGGTGGCGGCGTCGATCATGTAACTCAGGTCCGGTTCGCGCGAGTTCGTCAGCGGCGTGGGAACGCAGATGATCACCGCATCGCAGGAGCTCAGGTCCGCGTAGCGGCTGGTGGCATTGAGACGGCCATCCAGCGCGGCGATCTTCTCGGAGGGGACGTCCTCGATGTAGCTGCGCTTCTCCGCCAGCGCGTCGAGCTTGCGCGGATCCGCATCGAGGCCGACGACCTCATTGCCCTCCTCGGCAAAGGCGACCGCCAGCGGCAGCCCCACATACCCCAGCCCAACAACGCCGACCTTCATGCCGAGCAGTGTACGGAGCCGATCACCTCTGGCTGGATTTCTAGTTGCCTGCCTGGCTGTTCGTTTGTCCAGGCCGGGCCGGCACCGCGCTGTTGAGGATGTGGTCGACGTAGAGCTTGCAGGCGGAGGCCGTCGGCACCCTGTGGAAGCCGGTGCGGTTGACGGCCGTCAGGTTGCCGATGACCGCGGGCGCGTCCACCCCGAGCACCCTCTGCAGCAGGTTGACGTCATCCGCCTGGACGCTGAAGGTGACCGGGCCGCCTCGGCTAGTCACCTCCCCCGCCGGCCAGTACGGCCCCTGGTCCGGGCGATACGGGATCGCGGCGTCCATCCCGGCGGGCAGGTGGGTGTCGAGCCCGGGTGCCCTGACCTGGATCCCGGTGACCGGGCTGACGTACTGGATCGAGATCTTCCAGCGGCCGGCGGGCAGGCTGATCGTCTGGCTGGCCGTCTGCCCCGGCGAGAGGTTGTTGTCGAGAGGAGCCTGCTTGGCGGCGCTGACGCTTCCCTCCGAGACCACGCCGCCGGCAGATCCGGCCTTCCAGTAGAGACGCTTCGCGATCACCGGCCGCGGCCAGACGTCCGCCTGGCCGCCTCCCTCCAGGACCTTCTTGAACTTCTTGCGGTCGCAGCGGAAGATCCGCCCGGGTCTCGCCTCCTCCGCGAGGATCGCGATCGGCGGTGTGGTCCCCGTCCTCCTCCAGAGGTCGTAGGAGGAATTCGAGTCCGCCAGCGTCCACCCCGGCGGAGCCTGGCTCTGGTAGACGGCCCTGGTCGTCACCGCGTACGGGAACTGATTCAGGACGTCGAATGGGACGGTGTCGAAGTCGACGGGCAGCCGCTGGGTCTTGCCGCCGGTGGATGGGACCCTGATCTCGGAGTTGTAGGCGGGGCTGGAGACGGTGGCCGTGCGAAGCGCGTAGTCGGTGAAGCGGTCGCTGGTCAGGGCGAGCACCGACTCGCCCGCAACCCGGTCGCGGAACTCGGCCAGCTGCTCCAGGCGGTCCGTCGGGGCCACGATCGTGTCGCGTAGGGCCAGGAACGACGAATAGGCGGCGAGCGCGATGAAGAGGGCGGCGAACGCCTGCCTCGCCGGCCCCGCCCCTCGTGCCAGCAGCGCCACGATGACGAGGAGCATCACCACCGAGGCAGGGACCACAACGGCCTTGGCGAGGATGTAGAGGCCGCCATCCTCGACGAATTTCGTCAGCAGGTAGATGGTGAGCCCCGAGATCACCGCCGCTGGGACCGCGTAGTCGCGCCGTCCGAGCCACCAGGCGAAGCCGATGACGAGCGCCGTCAGACCAATCAGCCCGAAGAGCCAGTAGAGCCAGTCATGCGAGAAGTCGTGGGTCCCGAGCAGCCAGTCGCCGCTTGGCCAGACCCCGAGCGTCTCCAGCGGGGAGACGACGAAGCGAAGCTTCGAGTTGGTGTCCGCGACGTTGGCGATCGAGCCCGAGGTGACGAAGTCCAGGATCTTCGGGAGCTCGATCAGGCCGACGATGACCAGCACCACGGCCGCGGGAATCACGATCGGCCTCGAGGCGTGGATCGCCTGGCGGACCCCGGCGGGGCCGCTCTCGGCGCGGATCCGGAGGAGGTGCGCGAGCAGCCACACCCCCGCGGTGATCGCGAGCCAGCCGATCCCCGGGAGGCTGTAGACGGGGACCATCGCGGCCGTGATCAGCGCCAGCCCGACGACGGTCGCGATGCGGCCGTCGGGTTCGCGCTCGATCTCCCGGAGACCGATGGCGAAGGCGACCAGGAACATGGCGGCGATCAGCTCCTTGAACCCGGCGATCCCCAGCACCGACGCGCTGAGGTAGGCGAGACCCACCAGGATCGCCCCCAGGATGTGCCGCCAGCCGGGCAGCTCCCTGAGCAGCCCCAGCGAGGTGACGGCCGTGAGCACGGGCGCCGCGAGCAGCAGCCCGAGCCAGCCGTTGAGCGGCTCGGTGCCGAGCAGGTTGACCACCGTGGCCACCAGGCTGTGCGGCCCCAGGGGGTATCCGTTGACGAGGCTCTGGGGCTGCGGGCCGTGCGGATCGAGCAGGTAGTCGGTGTCGACCAGGTGCATCGCCAGGTCGTTGTTGAGGCCGACCCCCGGTATCCCGAGGTGGCCGCTGGCGATGAAGGGGAGCGAGACGAGCAGCCCGGCGATGAGGCCGACCGGCAGCGCCAGGCCGACGGCCGGGCCGAGGATCGCCTCCCGCCGGACGATCAGGAACGCGATCGACGGGAGGATGACGATGGCGCAGCAGACCAGGGACGTGGCGGCATGGCCCGGCAGCCGGATCGCGACGGTGCAGATCAGGATCAGGACCGCGAGCCCGATCGGCCCCTCGAGGAAGGTGGCCCGGTGGCGGCCCAGCCCCAGGAGCAGCGCGCGGCCGACGAGGAGCGAAGCGAGCAGGATTATCCCTGCAGACAGGTAGGTTCCGAAAAAGGTGGCCAAGTAGGTGGCGGGGGAGGATATGTAGTCGGCTCGTAAGCCGGACTAAGCGCTAGGAGCCCAGACGGTTGCGTTCGGACTCGCCACGCTCGCGCCCGAGCGTGACGAACTGGCCGACCGGATAGCCCCAGTTGAGGTGCCGCAACAGTCCCCAGTCCGACCGGCGGCGGAGCGAGTCGACGAAGCGCCCGCGCTCCCTGATGCGCTCTCGGTTGCCCGAGATCCAGCGATAGCTGTCGAGCTTCGCGCGCAGGAAGGAGGGGCCGCGCAGGAGGCAGTAGCCCCAGATCATCAGCTCGCTGAGCAAGAGCAGCGGCGAGAGCGCAACGCGAGTCGGGAGGCCGATGTCGGCGAGCAGCATCGACCAGCGGTTGCGCTCGAGCAGGAACAGCTTGTGGGGAAACATCGTCAGGTGGTAGTCGTGGCTGACAGTCGAGGCGGGGACGCAGTAGATCTCGGTGCCCGCCAGCTGCAGCAGCCAGGAGAGCTCGACGTCCTCGTGGTAGAGGAAGCCCTTCTCGTCCCAGCCGCCGATGGATCGGAAGAGGTCACGACGGATCAGGAAGGCCGCCCCGTGCAGCCCGCTGACGCGCAGCGGCGCGACCCCTGCGCGCTCCCGCGGCTGCTCCAGCCAGCGGTTGAAGCCGAGCCCCGTGACGTGCACGTCCTGCCCGGCGGCGTTGATGCGGCCGGGGTCGGACTCGAGCACGATCAGGGGGCAGGCCGCGCCCGCGTCCGGCGCCCAGCGGAGCAAGGAGATCAGCGGCTCCAGCCAGCCGGGGCTGACCACCACGTCCATGTTGAGAACCGCCACGAACTCACCCCGCGCCTCCGGCAGCGCGGCGTTGACCGCCCCCGCGTAGCCCCGGTTCGTCGGCGAGCGGAGCACCCTGATCGTGTCGTGGCTCTCCGCCATCGTCTCCGCGATCCGGTCGCTGCCGTCCGAGGAGGCGTTGTCAACCACCAGCACCTCGGTCGGCGTCTCGCTGTCCGCCGCCAGAGCTTCCAGGCAGCGGCCGAGCGCGTCGGCGCCGTTGTAGTTGACGACTACGACCGAGACCAGCGGGGTCAGCTCGTGCTGCTCCTGGTGGCGGCTTCCTCCTCGAGCGTCCGGCTCAGCCGGCCGCTGAAGATCGAAATGAACAGCACCGCCGAGATCACCTGCAGCCCGAGCACCAGGAAGCTGGTCGTGAGCACGAGGCCACGCGTGTCCGTGAAGACGTTGTTGCCGGCCCACTGGACCGTCAGCTGAATCAGCTTGGCGATCGAGCCGAGCAGCAGCACCAGCCCAACCAGGCCGACCGACAGCCGGAAGCGAACCGAGATCACCCGCCGGAGCCAGCGCGGCGGCTCCTTGCCAGCCTCGACGCCGTAGAGGGCGGCGGCGATTCCGAAGATCACCAGCTGGAACGCGGCCAGGACGCCCAGGGCGGCGACGATGAAGCTGTGGATGTTGAGCCCGAGGTAGGAGGTGTGGACGGGCCCGTTCGAGAGCAGCACCGCACCGGTGACCGAGATGGCCATCAGGACGAGCCCCGGCACGATGAAGGTCAGCGTCGGGTTGTAGATCAGCAGCAGCACGATCACCCGGCCCAGGATGCGGAGGCCGTCCTTCCACGGGCTGAGCTTCTTCTCGCCGACGCGAGGCAGGTAGGAGATGGGAATCTCCGCCTCGCGCAGGCCGCGGGCCTTCGCCTTGATCCCGATCTCCGTCTCGATGTCGAAGCCGCGGGCCTCGGTCCCGAGCTTCACGGCCTCCGAGCGGCGCATGGCGTAGAGCCCGGTGAGCTGATCCGCTCCCTCGAGCCCGTGGCTGATGGCGAGGAGCTTGTTGAAGAGCCAGTTGCCCACGCGGTTGACGAGGGGCATGCTCTCCGGCTCGGATTCCCGCACGCCCCTGACCAGGTCGTGGTCGCCGAGCAGCGCGACCATCTCCTTGATCGCCGGAACGGGATAGGTCGCGTCGGCGTCCATGATCACGACGTTCTCGCCCTGCGCCTCGCCGATTCCGGTGCGGATCGCGACGCCCTTGCCGCGGTTCGAGGCGTGCCGAATCAGACGAACCGGGTAGCGCTCGGCGACCTCGGCGGTGTCGTCCGTGGAGCCGTCATCGACGACGAGGACCTCGTAGCTCGAGTCGAGATACTCGCCGAGCTCATCGAGCACGTGGGGGAGCGCGGCGCCCTCGTTGTAGGCGGGCAGCACGACGCTCGTGCGGACGCCGTCGTCGCTCGCACGCTGTGGTTCCTCGGTTCGCCGGTCGGCCGTGACGGGCATCGGGGCAGGGGAAGGATAGGAGCGGGAGGGTGGCCCGGTGGGACTATCCCGCCGTGCGGCGAGCCTCGCGGATCTCCTCCCGCTCGGCCAGCCGGTTGCGCCGCCGGGTCGCCGCCTCCCGCTGGCGGCGTTCCTCGATCGGTGTCTCGGTGCGGAGGGGCGGCACCGGGATCGGCTTGCCCTGCTCGTCGACGGCCACCATCGTCAGGTAGGCGGTGCTCGTCGGTCGCACTTCCCCAGTGACCGCGTTCTCGGACTCGACGCGCACCCCGACCTCCATCGAGGTGCTCCAGACCGCGTTCACGCTGGCCACGCAATGCAGCAGCTCGCCGACGTGGACCGGTTGCAGGAACGTCATCCGGTCCATCCCCGCCGTGACCACCCGGCAGCCGCTGTGCCGAATGGCGGCGATCCCGGCGGCCTCGTCGCACATCCTCATCACGACGCCCCCGTGTACGAACCCCGCCGAATTCGCGTCCTGGATGCTCATCCAGCGGATCAGCTCGGACCGTGAGCGCGAAACCGGGCGCGCCTCGTCCGCGCTCGGCTGCGTCCCCTCCGTCATGGCGCGATCCTAGTCGGCACTACCCTGCGCCCGGACCATGCCCCGCCACAGCGACATCACCGTGGTGATCCCGTGCTTCAACCACGGGCGCTTCCTGCTCGAGTCGGTCGCTCGCGCGCTCGCCCAGGACGGGGGCCCGCCCAAGGTGATCGTGGTCGACGACGGCTCGACCGACGAGGCGACGCTGCGAGCGCTCGATGAGGTCCCGCCCGAGGTCGATGTGATCAGGCAGGCGAACGCCGGGGTCGCCGCCGCGAGGAACGCGGGGTTCGAGAACTCGGACTCCGAGCTGCTCCTGATGGTCGACGCCGACGACCGGCTGACGACCGACGCGCTCGACGTCCTCCGCCCGCCGCTCGAGGCCAACGCGGACGTCGGCTACTGCTACGGGCTGATGAAGCTGATCGGAACCTGGTCGGGAGTTCTGCGCTTCCCGGACTTCGACCCCTACATCCTCCTGCACCGCTCGATCGCCGGCGCGCAGCTCGGTCTGGTCCGGCGCCGGTGCTGGGAGGACGCCGGCGGCTTCGATCCCGCGATCGACGGCTACGAGGACTGGGACTTCTGCCTGAGCGCGCTGGAGAAGGGCTGGCGGGGGCTGCAGATAGACCGCGTCACCCACGAGTACCGCAAGCACGAGCGCTCCGGCAACGAGGAGCACCGTCGCCGCTACCGCCGCGTCTACCGCCAGATCCGGGCCAAGCACGCGGCCCTCTTCGCGCGCCGCAAGGAGTTCGCCCGCGAGAGCGACCTCGGCCCGCTGCACCGTCTCGCCTACCGGACCTACTTCGCCTGGCGCCCCGTTCCGGCGCCGATCGAGAAGGCGCTCTACTCGAGGGTGCTCTTCCGGCGAGACCGGCCGGCGATCCGCTAGCGATGCCGAGCAGGAGGACGAGCGCCGAGGGGAAGTCCGGCTCCGGACCGAGGCTGCTCTCTGGCGGGAATCCGCAGATCCCGAAGGGCGAGGGTGATGAGCCGGTTCAGGCCTACATCGCTGCAATGCCGGGTTGGAAGCGCGCGCTGGGCGTGGCCATCGACCGCCTGGTCGCGCGCACCGTGCCCGGCGTGCACAAGGCCGTGAAATGGAACCAGCCGTTCTACGGTCACGAGGGTGAGGGCTGGTTCCTGGCCTTCCGCTGCTACACCGACTACGTCCAGCTCCAGTTCTTCCGGGGGACCTCGCTCGACCCAGTTCCGCCCAAGGCCTCCAAGCACGACGAGGTGCGCTACCTCGACATCCATCAGGACGACGACCTCGACGAGGACCGGCTCGTCTCCTGGATCGAACAGGCGAGCCGCCTGCCCGGCGAGAAGATGTAGGCCGGCCCGCGCCGTACTAGGTGCCGGCGGGTGCCGGGGACGCGCTGGCCCGGCAGAGGAAGAGGTGCTCCTCCGGGTCGAGCTCGCAGCGCTCGACCGTGGGTTCGTCGAAGAGCTCCGCCACCGTACGGTCCTCGACCTCGAAGCCGGCCTGGCGCAACCGATCGGACAGGTCCGCTCCGTAGATGCGGACGTGGTCCTGCTGCCCGAAGGCCACCATGCGGTCGAGCGGCGAGGTGATCGCCGGGTCCTCGTAGGTCGTGACGCCCGGGCGGTACGGAACCAGGACGAGGGCGAGCCCCTGGTCGCTCAGCACCCGGCGGAGCTCCCGCATGGCCGCGCGGTCATCGGGGACGTGCTCGAGAACGTGGCTGCAGAAGATCAGATCGAATGAGGAGTCCCGCAGGTCCATGTCCGTGATGTCGAGACGCAGATCGGCGGGGACGTAGAGATCCGCGGTGACGCGCTCGAGCCCCGGGACGCGTGCGAAGACGGGATCGAGAAGCGGCTCCGGCGCGAAGTGCAGGAGGCGTCGGCCAGGCAGATCGCCGCGGGTCAGCAGAAGCGCGACCGCCCGGTGGCGGGGGTGGGAGCGACAGCGCGGGCAGATGCCTCCCCATCCCGAGATCCGTCGTCGGGACATGCGGCGGAAGCGGCCGCCACAGCACGGACATTCGCGGCCCTCGCCCCTCAGCAACCGCGCCCGCAGGGGGGCGTACCCGTTCGCCGCGGCCTGGAGGCCGCGGTAGAGACGATGGCGCTGAAACGCCCACTCGATCCCCCGCTGCATCCAGACGGCGGCCCGGAGCCGCAGAGTCGGGGCGGGAAAGACCGGGCCGCCCTCGCGGGACGTCCGGGGGGCGTCAGCCACGGGCGCCGATCCGGCGGAGCAGCTTGACGACGCCCCGGGGCTCGGGGTGGGGCCAGGAGGAGATCCGGGGGAGGATGGCGCGGCGCATTCCCTCCCAGGAGCGCATGATCCCCCGCTGGAGCGGGTTCCGCGCCCAGCGCAGCCGTATCTCGCGAGCCTCGTCGAGCTGCACCCAGACGTCGGTGGTGGTCTTGCTGGTCGGGTGGTAGCGAAAGTTCAGGTACGGCTCGTCGATGCGATCGACGCGTACTCCCCCCCGCAGCCCCCGGGAGAAGTCGTAGTCGGCCGCGGCCTTTTTGCGCTCCTCGAGGGACGGGGGCCCCCCCACGAACTCCCCCCCCCCAACGAT
>Ga0081540_1000557_pt1 | contig 36162 bp, 43 predicted proteins | sample TabmetS2T1R1_FD_71024 | JGI IMG/M metagenome (GOLD analysis project Ga0081540, IMG submission 71024) | Tabebuia heterophylla rhizosphere microbial communities from the University of Puerto Rico - S2T1R1 | ecosystem: Host-associated > Plants > Roots > Rhizosphere ...
CGGCGCTTGCGACATTGACCACACCAGGGTGGGGTAAATGTCGCAAGCGCGACAGCCGCGACCCGCTCCCAGAGCGAGATCAGGAGTTTCGCTAGTCCCTCCTAGTCCCACCCAGGCAATAGAGGCCGCCACGAGAAAAGGGACGAGCCGCCCCCGGGGTGGCTTCCGGGGACGGCTCGTATACCGCGGACCGCGGCGACGCAGGTCTCGAGGAAGGGGCGAGGTCCCTGCGCGCGGTCTATTCCCAATACCTTTTTACCAAATAATCGGTAGGTCTACCGTATGGAATCGGTCGGAGGGTATTCGTTTGCGGAATATCCGGGATCAATCCGGGGCCCTCAGGAGCGCCGTTGTGCGTCGTACGACTGCCAGATCTCGTCGTAGACCCCGTGCGCTGCGACGAACGGCGCCAGCTCGTCCTCATCGATCCCGCCGTAGGCGTCCAGAGCCCCGGCGACGAAAGCGGGATCCGCTCCGCGCTGTTCGAGGCTGATCAGGTACCCCGCCAGGTCCCAGTGGACCGGACCGCGAAAGGTGTCCTCGAAGTCGTTCCAGACGGGACGCCCGGAGGTGCTGGTCAGGAGGTTGTAGAGCGAGGCGTCGCCGTGCAGCGCCTGCGCCGGCAGGGACGAACAGAAGACCGTCTCGCCCAGCGCCCGCAGGCGCTCGCCCAGGGAGTCGATCCGCTCAGCGCTCAGCGTCGCCGTCGGCCGCAGTTGGCGGCGCAGGCGCTCGATGTCGCGCTCGAGGTCGACCAACCCGCCCAGCTCGCCCGTGAATCCCGAGAGGGCGTCGTGCAGGTCGCGCAGGGCACGGCCGAACCGCTCGGGATCGCCGAGCTCGGTCCGGTCCTCGTGCTCCACCCACTCCCAGAAGGTCATCCAGAGGCCGTCCGATTGGTACGGGCCGGGGGCGATCGACGGGCTCGGCGCGACCGCCAGGCCAGAGGGAGCGAGGAACTCCAGCACCGCGACCTCGCGGCTCAGCCACAACCCCGGGTCGTCGTGCAGCGCCACCGTCCCAGTCATCACCCGGGCGACGACCGGCGACGGCCGCAGGTGGACGAGCACGTTGCTCCCCGCATGGGCCACCCCCGCCTGCCCGCACGGCACGTCTTGCTCCACCGCGACGGCACACGCCGCCGCCAGCGCCTCTTGCTCGATCGAGCCGTCCCGCATCAGCGCCCCCGGCTGGATTCGAACCAGCGACCGTCGGATTAGAAGTCCGGTGCTCTGTCCACTGAGCTACGGGGGCATCGCCCCGGCTGCCGGGGCGCCACTAGATTAGTTTCGCTGCGCAGACGCGGCGAGCTACGGGGTGGATTTCTTGCGCCGCGGCGTCGGGAAGACCATCGTCACCGAAAGGGTCGGGATGGTCGCCTCGTTGCGCTCCTCGACGGAGAGAGGGGCGAGGCGCTCGACGCAGTTGGACTCGATCTCGAGGGCGCGTTCGTAGCGCTCGGTTTCCAGCTTGCTCATTTCCTCGTAGCCCTGGTCGTCGAGGGCAAGCGGCACTCTCAGGAGCCAGCGCTGCAGGTGGCTGTCGAAGGTCTCGGCCTCGAGCGCCTGGTGGACGTTGGCGAAGATCAGCTGAAGGGTGTACCGGGTCAGCGAGTCCCGCTGCTCGGGCGAGAGGTCGGCCCAGTCCTCGTCATCGGCGTAGGGCCGCACGGTCGAGCGGTAGAAGTGCTCGGTGGCGCCGCGGACCTGGCGCGTCTCGACCAGCTCGATCACGTTGAATTTCTCGAGCTGGCGCACGTGGTAGGCGACGAGGCGCAGATTGAGACCGGTCTCGGCGGCGATTTCGTTGGGGCTTGCAACCCGCTCGTTGAGGACGACGAAGGCCGCAACCCGAATCGGGTGGGCGACGATCGCGTTAAGGGTTGACTCGATCCCCGCCTTCTCCTGGCGGGTCTCTTTCACAACCTCGTTACTGGTCCCGTTGTTGGTCGCCTCGGCCACTTCTGCTTCCTCTCTTTCTCCCCAATCCAAACCGAATTTTCCTCATCGTAATGCACGATCTGACCAATCGACGAGGTTTTTAGTTGATTCAAATTTATTAGAGGAATCGCCTCCACCGGTCTGTTGGGTCGCACCAAACGATGGAGTACCCAAATCCCACAGGAGGTGAACCCGTGAAGCTCGTCGTCGAGAAAGGCCCACTGCCGAACATCGGCCTGGTCACCAAGCCGTCCTAGCAGGGAAATGAGCTGAGCCGGCTCCCGTCCCGGGACGGGAGCCGGCGACGGCCTAAATGGCGCCGAAAATCACTCGTCCCGCGATAGGATCGGCGCGTGCCTACAGCGGGGGTCGGAGGCATCGAGCTGTTCTACGAACGCAGCGGCGGCGGCGACCCGCTGCTGCTGATCCAAGGCATGAGCGCCGCCCACCAGTCCTGGGGCCGGCCATTCCTTGCCGCGCTCGAGGACAGCTTCGAGTGCATCGTCTTCGACAATCGCGGCATCGGCGGCTCGAGCCCCACCGAGCATCCGTTCACGATCGCCGAACTGGCCGCCGATACCTGCGGCCTGCTCGACGCCCTCGGGCTCGACCGCGCCCACGTTCTCGGCATCTCGATGGGCGGCATGGTCGCCCAGCAGCTGGCGCTGGTCCATCCCGAGCGCCTGCTCTCGCTCACCCTCGGCTGCACCTACTGCGGCGGTCCCGGCTCGCTGCTGCTCGACCCGGCCGACTTCCAGAACCTGGCCGAGGCGATGGCCTCGGGAGATCGCGAGCGGGTGGTGCGGGTGATGTGGGAGCTGAACCTCTCCCCCGGCTTCCGCGCCGACGAGAGCCGCTTCGCCGAGTTCGCGGCGATGGCCCAATCGGTGCAGGTCCCGGAAGAGACGATGAAACTGCAGATGCAGGCGGTCGTCACCCACGACACCCACGCGCGGCTGCCGGAACTGGAGACGCCGACCCTCGTCATCCACGGCACCGACGACCGCGTCCTCCCCTACCCCAACGGCGAGCTGATCGCCTCGCTGCTGCCCAACGCCAACCTGCAGACGCTCACCGACACCGGCCACATGTTCTGGTGGGAGCAGCCGACGCGGTCCGCCGAGCTGATCCGCGCCTACGCCCCGGCTTCGGCCTGACCCACTTCGGCGCAGCCCGCCTCGTCGAGCTCGCCCTTGACCCTGTAGACGTAGTCGGGCTGCGGCACGATCGTCGGCTCGGCGATCAGCAGTTCGACCGCGGGGTCGTGCTTGATCCAGGCATTGATCGGGTACCAGAATTCGGAGCCTTCGACGTCCTGGGTCGCCTGGCTGATGATCAGGTATTCGTAGTTGCCGGCGTTGATCTCGCGACGGAAGGCGCGGCAGGTGGTCGCCAGGCGGTAGCTCCCGTTGGGTCCCGGGACGCCGATGTACTGGACTCGGTTGCTGGCATCGTTGCCGAAGAACCCGTACTGGCCGAAGATGATCTCGCTCGAGCCGGCGATCCCGATCCGGGCGTCGTGCAGCTTCTGGGCGAACGCATACGCCTTCTGCGGGCCGCCTTCGCCGAGGAAGAGGGTCGTTTTCGTGTAGTGCTGGTCGGCGTACTGGACCTGCTGCGCCCGCCCCAGCACCACCGCGAGGAGGACGACGAGGCCGATCGCGAGGCCGACCACGGGGCGGCTGACCCGGCCCCGCACGCGACCGAGACTGAGCGCGCTCGGGGCCCAAACCAGCGCCAGGGTGATGAAGATCGTGCCGAGAAGATAGGTCGGATACCAGCGCGGCGTCGTCAGCACCGTGATCGCGTAGACCGCGGTGAGGAAGATCAGCGTCTGCCAGGCACGCTTGTCGGGCGCCCGCAGCGGCCTCGCGATCGGTAACAGCGCCATCGCCAGGACCAGGCCCGGCGTCAGGTAGCGGGTGTTGGTGAAGAAGCCGGTCGGCGAGCCCTCCTGGCCGGCCGCGGTCAGCGGCGTGAAGACGTAGACGACGGCGGTCGCGAGGGCGCCGAAGGCGACGACGCGGAGGATCTTGTTGCGCGAGCGCACGGCGATGAAGACCGCGGCGGCGACGGCGATGATCAGGATCAGCGGCCAGAGCGGCCCGAAGGCGTTTTCGAGCTCGGGGAAGAACCATCTTCGATAGATCGTCGGATCGGTCAGGTAGTGGGAGACGGCGAAGCGCGGCCGCGGGTCGAGCGGCATCTGGTCGGGAGTCGGCAGGTTGAGCGGCCCGAACTTGGTGATCGGAATCGGGTTGCCGCCGGTCTTGATCGCCGCCCGCACGTACCAGTAGCTGCCGATCACGAACATCGACAGGCCCATCACCCAGGCGGTGGTCAGGCGCCGGCCGCGGCCGCTGAAGATCACCACCCCGATCGTGATCACCGCGACCGGGACGAGGAAGGTCGTCTTCACCGAGGCGGCGAGGCCGGCGGCGATCCCGGCCATCACCAGCGGGCCCCTGTCGAGCAGCGGCGCGTCGCGGTCCGGTTCGTCCTGGACCGCGCCCTCCTTCGGCGCTCTTCGCTGGTGGCCGTTGATCAGGAAGGCGACGAAGGCGATCAGGAAGGCGAGGCCCATGATGTCGTTGCGGCCCTCGCCGGGCTGGGTTTCGATCATCACCCCCGAGTCGAGGATGATCGCGGCGGCGACCAGGGTCGCCGGGCCGACTTTGTAGGGGCGGCCGACGCACCAGGCGGCGAGCAGCGCGATCGCCAGCCAGATCAGGTTGATCAGCGGCGAGAGCCAGTCGCTCTTGAAGATCGCGATCGCGGCGCCGTGGATCAGCTCCGAGCTCTGCGGGTAGAACCAGGCCGCGAGCCGCAGCGGATCGGTGAAGTGGAGGTGGACGGTCGAGTGCTCCTGGGCGAAGGTCGCCGCGAACGGCATGTGGTACCAGGTGGTGTCGCCGCCGAACATCCCCTGGTCGAGGCTGAGCTGCGAGGGGAACGTCCACTCGGCCACCGTGAAGGAAGCGACGGCGAGGGCGATCATCAGCGCCACCGTGCCGACTTTCGGGGCCGGTACGGCGTGGCCGTTGCGGGGCGACAGCCGCCACCCGATCCCGGCCGCGAGCAGGCCGATCGCGATCGTGAAGACGATGATCCAGCCCTCGTAGAGGAGGCTGAGGGTGCCGAGGATCTCGAGCGAGATGATCAGCAGCGCAACCGCCAGGGTCGCGTCGGCGAGGCGGGCCAGGGCGCCGGAGAATTCCGGCACGATCCAGCGCCGCAGCCAGTAGCCGCCGAGGCCGAGCGCGGCGATCATGCCGATCAGGGCAAGGCAGCCGCCGATGTAGGAACCGAGGGAAGGCGCCACGAGCGCGTGATGCTATTCGCCGCGCCCGCGGCGGGCCGCCGCGGCTAGATGATCGATCCCACGGCGAGGTGTGACCGGGGCACGACCGGCCAAGCGGATCAAGGACGCAGGGCGCAGCCTTTGCCGGTTGGCAAAGGCAAGCCTGAGGACGCAGACCCGCGCCGAGAACGCAGTTATGCCCGCTATCCGGGCATAACTGCGTTCGCGCCAGGCGGGTCATCCAGGTGCGCCTGGTCGTGGAATCGATCATCTAGGCCGCGGCGGTCGGGATCCGGCAGGAAACCCCCGTCCCTTTCAGACCGCAGTACCCGTTGGGGACCTTGTGCAGGTACTGCTGGTGGTAGTCCTCGGCGTAGTAGAAGGGCCCGGCGGGCTCGACCTCGGTCGTGATCTCCCCGCGCCCGGCCTCCTTCAACTGCTCGCCGTAGGCGTCGCGGGCCATCTCCGCCGTCGCTCTCTGAGCGTCGTTGGCGAAGTAGATCCCAGAGCGGTACTGGCTGCCGACGTCGTTGCCCTGGCGCATCCCCTGGGTCGGGTCGTGCTCCTCGAAGAAGACCTCGAGCAGTCGGGTGTAGGAGACCTTCTTCGGGTCGAAGGCGACCAGCACCGCCTCGGCGTGGCCGGTCTTGCCGCTGCAGACCTCTTCGTAGGTCGGGTTCGGCGTGATCCCGTTCTGGTAGCCGACGGCGGTCGTGTAGACGCCGTCGAGCTCCCAGAACAGACGCTCCGCACCCCAGAAGCAGCCGAGCGCGAAGTAAGCGGTCTCGATCCCCTCCGGGAAAGGCGGCGTGATCGGCGTGCCGAGCACGGCGTGGGTCCCGGGAACTGCGAAGGCGGGCTCGCTGCGGCCGGGCAGGGCATCCTCCGGCGAGGGCATCTGGGTCTTGTCTGGATTCAGCATCTCCATCAGCTTTCCAAGTCTGTTCATCTCGTTTCCTTTCTGCCGGAAACGTTACGCCCCAGGTCTAACGAATCGATGACGCAATCCGCAACCCCTCACCGAGGTTGCAAAAACCGTCGCTATGCGACGGAAAAGGCAACCTCAGTGAGCTCTTCGGAGACCTCCCAGAGCAGGGCCGCGGCAGCGGGGTCGCGGCCGCGGAGGACGGGCTGGACGACCTTGGGGTGGCCGCGCTGCTCCTCGAAGCCATCGGGGCCGATGAAGAGACCGCCTTCGAGGTCCGGCTCGGTCGCTGCGTAGAGCTGCGGCAGGGCGCCCATCTCGGCGCTCTGGGCGATCAGGCGGTTGGCGACCGCCATCACCGCGCGATCGAAGGGCGGGGCCGCGGCGGACTGCAGGTTGGTTGCCGCGTAGCCGGGATGGGCAGCGAGGCTGGAGATGGTCGAGCCGGACTCGTGCAGGCGCCGCTCGAGCTCCCGGGCGAAGAGGACGTTGGCGAGCTTCGACTGCGAGTAGCAGCGCCAGCGCCCGTAGCGGCGCTCGCTCTGCAGGTCCTCGAAGCGGATCTTCCCGACTTTGTGGGCGGTGCTGCTGACAGTGACGACCCGCGCCCCCTTGCGGCCCTGCATCCGCGGCAGCAGCAGGAGCGTCAGCGCGAAGTGGCCGAGGTGGTTGGTGCCGAGCTGCAGCTCGAAGCCGTCGGCGGTCTCGCGCCGCTCCCCCGGCGCCATCACGCCGGCGTTGTTGATCAGCAGGTCGAGGCTCTCGCAGCCGGACAGCAGCCGCTCGGCGCAGTCCCGGACCGAGTCGAGGCTGGCGAGGTCGAGCGGTTCGACGATCACCGAGGCGCCCGGCGCGCGGCCGCGGATCTCCGCCGCAGCCTCCTCCCCCATGGCCGCATCGCGGCAGGCGAGGACCACCTGGGCGCCGGCCGCCGCCAGCGCCCGCGCCGTCGCCAGGCCGAGGCCGCTGTTGGCGCCGGTGACGACCGCGGTCCGCCCGGCCTGGCTCGGCATCTGCTCGGCGGTCCACTTCCCGGCCATCGGCGCAGCCTCCTCGTCAGCTCACCATCTGGTTGAGGATCGCGCCGCTGTCCATCTCGTCCCAGGCCTGGACGATCAGACCGTCGCGGACCCGCAGCAGCGCGGTCGAGGTGAACTCGATTCGCCTGCCGGTGCCGCCGACGCCGAGGAACTCCCCTTCGTGGGTTCCGACCCAGCGCTGATGGGCGGCGACGAGGTCGCCCTCGGCGAGGATCTGCTCGATCCGGTGGCCGAGATCGGGGAATGCCGCCAGGAAGCCTTCGACGACCTGGCGCTGGGCGGGACGCCCACGCTGCTCGCCGTTGTGGATGAAGTCGACGCTGAGCAGGCGCTCGCAGGCGCCGGCGTCGCGTTCGCGGATCGCCTCCCGGTAGAAGCGGCGCACCAGCTCCTTGTTCTCCTCGGTGAGCCTGTTCTCCTCGGCAAGCACCCGACGACGGTAATCGATCGCGCTGCAGCGAGAGACGATACGGTCCGCGTGTGGGTTGCTTCGTCGTCCTCTTCGCCCTGATCTCGCCCCGTCTGGCGCTGTTCTTCGTCTGGATCTTCTCCGACATCCTCAGCCGCGCCTTCGACAGCTGGATCATCCCCTTCCTCGGCTTCTTCCTGCTGCCCTGGACGACCCTCGCCTACGCGGTGATGTGGGACGTCGGCAGCAACAAGGTCTCCGGCTTCGAGTGGTTCATCGTCATCCTCGCCTTCCTCGCCGACCTCGCCTCCTACGCGGGCCGCGAGCGCTTCCAGCGCTCGCGCGGCTGAGCCAGCCGGCTCGGGGACGCCGCTAGCGCGGGGCGCCGACCGGGTAGGCGACCCGGACGTGGCGCTTGTTGAGGACCAGGAACGGGCGCTCGATCACCTTGCCGTCGGCGAGGTTGGTGACTTCGGCGTTGGTCAAAGGCACGAATTCGAGGTCGTCGCGGTTGAGCGAGTCCGAGAAGCGGGACTGGTACCCGGCCGGCGGCAGGGTGACGTCGCCGACGACCATGTGGTGGTCGGTCTCGAACGCCGCCCGCTCGACCCGGCGCTCGATCTGGTCCGCCGCGTTCTCGTTCATCCCAGGCACGCCGGGAAGTATCACCCGGCACGAGGACGAAACCCTTACATGCGGGTTTCCTGCAATTTTCTAGCCCGGCGAGGACCGGTACGATTCGATATCCGAGTAGGCATGGGGTTCAGGCCAAGGGGAGGAACGCATGGTGGAGTCACGGGGGTTGCGCGGCGGACAATGGCGAGCGACGTGGATCGGCTTGGTGGTCTCGATCGCGGTCCTGATTCCGGCGGTCGTGGCCACTCCGGCACAGGCGGCGTCACCGGTTCTCGAATTCACCTCGGCATCGCCCTTCCCGATCAACTTCACGGCGGACGGCGGGAAAGTGAGCGCTGCGCTGACCGGCTTCGACACCGAAGTCCAGTGCACCGGGTCCCACGGCGAAGGGGTGATCAGCGGGCCGCGCTCCACTGTCTCGATCTACGTCTTCACGGGGTGCGAAACGGTGGGCGGCAGCAAAGCCGGCGCAGCGTGCCAGTCCACGGGCGCGAACCCGAACGAAATCAGGAGCCCGCTGATTCAAGCCGACCTCGTCTTCATCGATCAGGCGAAACGCGAAGTCGGGATGGTGCTCAACCCGAACGGCGGCACCTACCTGGACTTCAAATGCGGGGGCGAATCCGTCAAGGCAATTGGCTCCTTTCTCTCTCCCGTGGGCCCGCTCAACCAGGCGACGACGTCCTTCTCGGCGATCCTCAGCCGCTCGGGCACGACCCAGATCCCGAACGAATACGAAAACGCGAACGGCGAAAAACTGAAGGCGATCCCAACCGGCGAACGCGAAGGCCAGCCGGCGGCCGCGACCGGAGTGGAGCTGAGCTTCATGATCCACCCGGCCGCGGCGCTCTCGATCAAGGCCATCAGCAGGGCAGAAGTCGAAGCGAAGCAGCGTGACGAAGAAGCGGCTGCAATGAAAAAGCGCCAGGAAGAAGAAGCGGCGGCCAAGAAACGGCAAGAAGAAGAACAGGCCAAGTCGAAGCCGCCGACGCGCGCGCAGAAGCTGTCCAAAGCGCTCGAGCGCTGCCGGAAGCTCAAGTCGCACGACAAGCGCGCGCATTGCGAAGTGCGGGCCAAGAAGAAGTACGGCCACAAGCGGGCCATGCATCGCTGAATCGGAATCTGTCGTTTTTGGTCCTGCTCGTTCGTCGCCCTGTATGACAGGGCCGTGCGCGACCGAGCCCCGGCCCACCCGCGGCAGGAGACGACCAGATGAGATTCATGATGTTCATGTACCCGCAGATCCCGGACGAGGGCTGGGAGCCGTCGGCCGAGGACATGGCAGCGATGAGCCGCTACAACATCGAGCTCCGCGAAGCCGGGGTGCTGCTCGCGCTGGACGGTCTGCGGCCGCCGTCGGAGGGCGCGTCGGTGGTCTTCGAGGGACGCGAGGCGCGGGTCGTCGACGGTCCCTTCGCCGAGACCAAGGAGGTGGTCGGCGGCTTCTGGATCATCCAGGCAGGTTCGACCGAGGAGGCGCTCGAATGGGCGCAACGGTGCCCCGGGGTCGACTGCCGGGTCGAGGTACGGCCGATCTGGGATCTGGAGGACATTCCGCCGGAGATCCAGGAGGTCTACGACCACCGGCTCCACATCGGCGTCGAGGATCCCTCCACGTCGGAGTGATTCAATCGGGGCGCCCGGATTCGAACCGGGGACCTCGGCCACCCAAAGGCCGCGCGCTACCAGGCTGCGCCACGCCCCGACCCGCCCAAGTGTAGGTTCTGCCCTCGATGGCGGAGGTGCTCCCGATCAAGGCGCTGCACTACGACCTCGGCAAGGTCGGCTCGCTCGACGCGGTCGCGGCGCCGCCCTACGACGTGATCGACGCCGCCGGCCGGGCGAGGCTGCTGGCCCGCTCGCCCCACAACTCGGTGCTCGTCGACCTGCCGAAGCCGTTCGACCCCGCCGACCCGGACCACGAACCCGACGGCGACCCCTACGCGAAGGCGGCGGAGACGGTCGCCCGCTGGCGCCAGGAGGGCACCCTGGTCGACGACCCCGAGCCCGCCTTCTGGGCGCTGACCCAGGACTACACCGCCCCCGACGGCAACTCTTGCAGCCGCCACGGGATCCTCGGCCGGGTCCGGGTCGAGGACTACGAGTCCGGCACCGTGCGCCCGCACGAGCGCACCCACCCCGGCCCGCTAGAGGACCGGCTGCAGCTGACCCGCGCCACCCACCTCAACCTCTCGCCGATCTTCTCGCTCTCGACCGCCGACGCCTGGCCGCTCGTCGAGCCGGCGCTGGCCGCCGAGCCGTGGGGCGAAGCGACCGACGAGGACGGCACCGTCAACCGCGTCTGGCGGGTCGGCGACCCGGCGGTGGTCGCCGCGGTGACCGAGCGCCTGGCCGGCGCCCAGCTGCTGATCGCCGACGGCCACCACCGCTACGAGACGGCGCGCGCCTACCGCGACGAGGTCGGCGGCGAGGGCCTCCACGACTACACGCTGATGGCCCTGACCGGCCTCGACGATCCTGGCCTCACCGTCTTCCCCACCCACCGCCTGCTCTCCGGCTTCGCCGACGACCCCGAGCGCCAGCGCCGCCTCGGCAGCGGCCTGCGGGAGCGCTTCGACGTCACCGAGGTCAGCCGCGAGGAGATCGACCCCGGCGGCGAGGGCGGGGTCGGCGTCTTCGGTCTATATGACTCCTTCCACAAGCAGGCCTACCGGCTGCGGCTGAAGGACACGGCCGAGCTCGACCGCCTGCTGGCCGGCAAGCCGGAGCCCTACCGGCGGCTCGACTCGGCGATCCTCGAGACGCTGGTGCTGAAGGGGCTCGCCGGGCTCAGCGACCACGACATCGACGCCCGCAACGGGCTCGAGTACGCGAAGAGCGTCCCCGACGCGCTTGCCCTCGTCGACAACGGTGGCTTCGACGTCGCCCTGATCCAGCGCCCGGTCCCGGTCGAGCAGGTGAAGGCGATCGCCGAGACCGACGAGAACATGCCGCCGAAGTCGACCTACTTCTTCCCCAAGGTGATGACCGGAATGGTCTTCAATCCAGTGGACTGATGGTCAAGATCTACACCAAGAAGGGCGACGACGGGACGACCTCGCTCTGGTACGGCGGCCGGGTCCCCAAGCACCACGCCCGCACCGACGCCTACGGCACCCTCGACGAGGCGAGCTCGACGCTGGGGGTCGCCCGCGCCCTCTGCGGCCCCGAGCAGCAGGAGCTGGCGGCCGACATCCTCCGCCTGCAGGACTACATCTTCATCGCCGGCGCCGAGCTGGCGACCGCGCCGGAGGCGGCCGGTCGGCTCGAAGACGGGGTCAGCCGCACGACGGAGGCGATGGTCGCCGAGCTCGAGGCGTTGATCGACCGCTACATGGCGGAGGTCGAGCTGCCGCCGCAGTTCGTGATCCCGGGTGGCAACCAACTCTCGGCCCAGCTCGACGTATCCCGCACGGTCATCCGCCGCGCCGAGCGCCGGATCAGCGAACTGGCCGAGGCCGGTGGGCTCGCCAGCGAGACCGTGATCCACTTCGTCAACCGCGCCTCCGACCTCGTCTTCGCGATGGCGCGCTACGCCGACGTCGACGACCCGGTCCTGTTCGAGGGCCGCGGCCGGGCCTGAGCGGCCGATGCGGATCCTCGCCAGGCGCCTCGCGGACATGGCCCACGAGGTCGACCTGGAAGGCGGCCACGAGATCGTCGTCGACGAGCCGCCCGACCGCGGCGGCACCGACACCGGGCCGCGGCCGACCCAGCTGCTGGCCGCCAGCCTCGCCGGCTGCACGGCGATCACGATGGAGATGTACGCGGACCGCAAAGGCTGGGAGCTGGGGCCGCTCGAGGTCATCGTCGAGATGGACTACGACGGCCCGGTGCCGAGCAGCTTCGACGTCGAGGTCTACCTGCCGGCCGAGCTCGACGACGAGCAGCGGCGGCGGCTGCTGGTGATCGCGACCAGGTGCCCGGTCCACAAGGTGCTCGCCGGCGAAGCTTCGGTCACCGTCACTGAGCGACTGGAGGCCGCGTGACGAGGGAGTCGGGATGAACCTCGGTCTGGCCGGACGCACCTGCGCCGTCACCGGCGCCAGCCGCGGGATCGGCCGCGAGACCGCGGTCCAGCTCTGCGGCGAGGGCGCCAACGTGCTGCTCGTCGCCCGCGACGAGATGCGCCTGCGCGAGGTCCAGGAAGAGGCCGACGGCGCCGGTGCGCCGGCCGGCGGCCGCGCCGCGGTGCTCGCCTGCGACGTCACCGAGGAGGACTCGGGCGAGCGGATCCTCGCCGCCGCCACCGAGAGCTTCGGCGCCCTCGACGTGCTGGTCAACAACGCCGGCTTCGCCGCCTGGCGCGACCTCGACGAGGTCGCCGACGAGGACTGGCGCGCCCAGTACGAGATCAACGTGATGGCGCCGCTGCGGGCGATGCGCGCAGCCTGCCCGCCGATGGCCGAGCGCGGCTGGGGCCGCGTCGTCAACGTCTGCTCGACCGCGGGCAAGCGCCCCTCGGCGGCGATGGCCGAGTACTCGGTGGCGAAGGCGGCCGAGCTCTCGCTCTCGCGCCTGTTCGCCGACCGCTACGCGGCCAAGGGGGTGCTCGTCAACGCGATCTGCCCCGGCCCGACCGAATCCGAGATGTGGATGGGTCCCGGCGGGCTGGCCGACCAGTCACGCGACCTGCAGGGCCTCCCAAGCCGCGAGGAGGCGATCGAGGTCGCCGGCGCCAAGCGCCCGATCGGGCGCCTCGCCGACCCGGCCGAGATCGCCGCCGCGATCGTCTTCCTCTGCTCCGAGCGCGCCTCCTACGTCAGCGGCGCCGCCTGGTCGGTCGACGGCGGCACCGTCCAGGTGATCATCTGACCGAGCTCTCGGACCTGCTGCTCGACCCCGCGCAGGCGTTCGCCGAGGACGGCCGCGGCGGCACCGAGGCGGCGGTTCTGCTGGCGATCTACGACTGGCCCGCGAACCCGGGGCTGATCTTCACCGAGCGCCGCGCGGACCTGCGCCGCCACGCCGGCGAGATCTCCTTCCCCGGCGGCCGCCGCGACCCCGGCGACGCCGATCTGGCGGCGACCGCGCTGCGCGAGGCGCGCGAGGAGATCGGCCTCGACCCGGGCGCGGTCGAGCTGCACGGGGCGCTGCTGCCGGTCTCGACCTTCGTCACCGACTACCGCGTCCACCCCTTCGTCGGCCTCGTCCCCCACCCGGCCGAGCTCGGCCTCGAGCCGAACCCGGCCGAGGTCGAGACCGTGCTCACCTTCTCGCTGGAGCTGCTGCGCGGCGGCTACGAGATGCGGCGGCTGATGCGCAGCGGCGTCGCCGTCCACACGCCGACCTACGAGGTCGACGGCCAGATGATCTGGGGGGCGACGGCGCGGATCCTCGGCGACCTGCTCGCCCGCTTAGGCTGACGTTCAAGCGCGAGTCCGTCCCTGTATGCGATATGCGCATACAGGGACGGAGTCAGGCTGCTAGGGCTGCGGAACGATCCGGATGTACGGCTTCGGCTCTTTCCACTCGCCGAACATCTCTTTCGCTTCCTCGTTGTTGACCGAGCCGGCGATGATCACGTCGTCGCCCTGTTTCCACTGGGCCGGCGTCGCGACTTTGTTTTTCGCGGTCAGCTGCAGCGAGTCGATCACCCGGATCACCTCGTCGAAGTTGCGCCCGGTCGTCATCGGGTAGACGAGGATGAGTTTGACTTTCTTGTCGGGCCCGATGACAAAGACGTTGCGGACCGTCTGGTTGTCGGCCGGCGTACGCTCCTCGGAGTAGCCGGTGACGTCCTCACCGAGCATCCCGTAGAGCTTCGACACCTTGAAATCGGCGTCGCTGATGATCGGGTAGTTCGGAGCCGTGCCCTGGGTCTCCTCGATGTCCTTGGCCCAGTCCTGGTGTTTGTCGAGCGGGTCGACCGAGAGGCCGATGATCTTCACGCCGCGACTGGCAAAGTCCGGCTCGATTTTCGCCATGTAGCCGAGCTCGGTCGTGCAGACCGGGGTGAAGTCCTTGGGGTGGGAGAAGAGGACCGCCCAGGAGTCGCCGATCCAGTCGTGGAAGCTGATCGGGCCCTCGGTGGTCTCGGCCTCGAAGTCGGGTGCTACGTCACCGATTTTCAACGTCGTCATTCGTACTGCTCCTCTGATGGAGGGTTGCCAAGGGAATTTACCTAAATTCCTATCCGAGTTTAACTATTTGCTCTCGCCGGCCGGCGAGAGCAGACGCAGAGCGGCATCCGTCATCTCCTCCCCCCACTTTGCGGGCTCGGCCGGGTCGGCCTTGACGATCTCACACGGGATCCGCCACGTCACCCCCGCCGCCCGGACGATCTCCGCCCCCGCCTCGAGCAGGGCGCCGTCGACGCTCCCGGCCGCCTCGTAGACGAAGCCCCGCACCGGGGTGTCGACCAGTTTTTCCATCAGCCGCTCGAGCCGCGGCCCGTGGATCGCTTCCAGCAACTCCGCCTCCCCCGCCGCCGAGCCGAGCAGGTAGTGGACGACGGCGACGTCGCCGACCAGGTCGAGGATCGTGCCCGGACGGTCGGGGTCGGCCAGCGCCGGATCGATCCCGGCCGCGACCAGCGGCGGCAGCTTCTCGTCGTAGCGGCTGGTTCCGCGCACCGCCCAGCCGGCGCCGCTGAGCCGCTCGCCGAGCATCCGGCCCCGGCAGCCGCAGCCGACTATCAGCGCGCGAGCCACAGCGCGGACTCTATGCCGCCCGGCTATTTGGCCTCGAACGGGCCCTGTCCGCGGAGGCGGACCTGCTGGTCTTCGGCGACGGCCGCGTCGAGATCGGCCGCGGTCATCTCACGGGCACCGCGCCGGCGGCGCATCTCGTTCTGCGCCTCGAGCATCTGGCGGACGTCGTCGATCTCGTTCTGCGCCTCGACCTCGGGCGAGCGGGTCGGTTCCCAGTGCACGAGCTCGGCCGAGGTGCCCGGGTAGAAGCGGCCGACGAGCAGCAGCGCGCCGACGATGAACGCGATCACTCCCAGAGTCCCCAGAACGAACAGCACATGGACAGGGTAGCCTCGCCGGGATGAGCGAGGGCTTCGAAGAGCTGGCCAGCGTCGACGGCAGGGTGACGCCGACCGCGGAGGCGACGATCGGGCTCAAGGACGACGGCCTCTACCGCGGCGACGGCGCCTTCGAGGTGATCCGCCTCTACCAGGGCCGCCCCTTCGCGCTCGGCGACCACCTCGACCGGCTGACCCGCTCAGGAGCGGCGATCGAGCTCGAGTACGACCGCGTCGCACTGGAGCGGGAGATCGCCGCCCTGCTCGACGAGGCCGGCCCGGTCGACGGCCAGCTGCGGCTGATCGTCACCCGCGGCGGGCGCCGCATCGCCGCCACCGAGCCGATTCCCGCCCACGGCGAGACCGTGCGCGTCGCAACCGTCACCTACACGCCGACGATCATCCTCAACGGCGTCAAGTCGACCTCCTACGCGGCCAACATGCAGGCGACCCGGCTGGCGAAGGGACAAGGCGCTGACGAGGCGGTCCTCGTCAGCCCCGACGGCACCGTGCTGGAGCCCCCCACCTCTTCGATCTTCTGGGTCTCGGCCGATGGCGAGCTGCGCACGCCGGCGCTCTCCGACGGGGTGCTCGAATCGATCACCCGCGACCGCCTCGTCAAGGCGCTCGACGTCGCCGAGGGGACCTGGCAGGTCGACGACCTGCTCGCCGCGAGCGAGGTCTTCCTCGCCTCGACCACGCGCGAGATCCAGGCCGTCGCCGCCGTCAACGGCAACGAGCTGCCCGCCGCCCCCGGCCCCCGCACCCGCGAAGCCCAGGAGGCCTTCGCCGCGACCCTGGGCCGGGAGCTGCGCGAGCTCTGACCAAACACGAGGGAGGGGTAGGGAGATGGATTTTCAGCTCAGCGACGAGCAGAAGCTGATCGCGGAAACGGCGCGCGAGTTCGCCGACAGGGAGATCCTGCCGCGGGTCCGCGACAACGACCGCGCCGGCCGCTTCGACCGCGAGCTGGCGCGCAAGATGGGCGAAGTCGGCTACCTCGGCGCCCCGGTCGCCGAACAGTACGGCGGCCGCGGCCTCGACTACATCGGCTATGGGCTGATCGTCGAGCAGATCGGCCGCGCCGACTCCTCGGCCCGCACCGTCGTCTCGGTCGTTACCTCGCTGGTCGGCGGCTCGATCGAGCGCTGGGGCAGCGAGGAGCAGAAGCGGGAGTGGCTGCCGCGTCTCTGCTCGGGCGAGGCGCTCGGCTGCTTCGGGCTGACCGAGCCCGACACCGGCTCCGACGCCGCCAACCTCCGCACGCGGGCGACGAAGACCGACTCGGGCTGGTCGATCAGCGGCCAGAAGATGTGGATCTCGCTCGCCAACTACTCCGAGGTGGCGCTGATCTTCGCCCAGACCGACCCGGAGAAGAAGCACCGCGGGCTCGCCTGCTTCCTCGTCCCGACCGACTCCGAGGGCTTCACCACCCAGGAGATCCACGGCAAGCTCGGGCTGCGCTCCTCCGACACCGCCGAGATCTCGCTCGATTCGGTCGAGGTGCCCGATGAGGCGCTGCTCGGCGAGGTCGGCGACGGCTTCAAGGTGGCGATGAGCGCGCTCGACAACGGCCGCTACAGCGTCGCCGCCGGCTGCGTCGGGATCTGCGACGGCTGCGTCGACGCCTCGGTCGCCTACTCGACGGAGCGCAAGCAGTTCGGCGTCCCCCTCGCCCGCTTCCAGCTCGTCCAGGAGATGATCGCCGACATGATCCTCAAGCGCGACGCCAGCCGGATGCTGGTCTACCGCGCCGGCCTGCTGAAGGACGAAGGAAAGCCGAACACGATGGAGACCTCGGTGGCGAAGCTCTACGCGACCGAGTCGGCGGTCGAGTGCGCGAACCTCGCGATCCAGGTCCACGGCGGCTCCGGCTACGTCGACGACTACCCGGTCGAGCGCTACCTGCGCGACGCCCGCGTCACCACCCTCTACGAGGGCACCTCGCAGATCCAGAAGCTGATCATCGGCCGCCTGGCGACGGGGGTCAACGCGATGCTGCCCTTCGAGGAGAGCTGATGGCCGAGCTGGTCGAGACCGGCGTCGATGAGTTCCACGTCGCCCTCGTCCGGCTCGACAGCCCGGAGACCCGCAACGCGCTCTCGGCGGCGATGAAGGAGCAGCTGGCCGGCGAGCTCGAGCGCCTCGACGCCGACCCGGAGGTGCGCTGCGTCGTCGTCGCCGGCTCCGACAGGGTGTTCGCCGCCGGCGCCGACATCAAGGCGATGGCGGCCCGCGACCCGAGCGAGCCTCCCGACCCCGAAGCGGCGGCCTTCTGGACCCGCCTCGCCGCGATCCGCACGCCGCTGGTGGCGGCGGTCGCCGGCTACGCGCTCGGCGGCGGCTGCGAGCTGGCGATGGCCTGCGACCTGATCGTCGCCGACGAGGGCGCCCGCTTCGGCCAGCCCGAGATCACCCTCGGGATCATCCCCGGCGCCGGCGGCACCCAGCGCCTGACGCGGGCGATCGGCAAGCAGCGGGCGATGGAGTACGTCCTCACCGGCCGCCGCTTCGACGCCGGGACGGCGCTCGCATGGGGTCTCGTCAACAAGTCCGTGTCGGAGGGCCGATGGCTCGAGGAGGCGCTCGCCCTCGCCCGCTCGATCGCCGAGCGCCCCCCACTGGCGACCAAGCTCGCCAAGCAGGCGGTCCTCACCGCCCACGAGCAGGACCTCTCCGAAGGCCTGCGCACCGAGCGCTCCCTGTTCGACGAGGCGATGGCGACCGAGGACCGCGTCGAGGGCATGACCGCGTTCCTCGAGAAACGCGACCCGGAGTTCAAGGGACGCTGAGCTCGCGGCCCATCCGGCCTTTAGGGAATCCGGTTAGCGTTCCCGATCCAAAATCGGGCGGACGCCCCTGATCGCCTCGTTGGGAGCAGCCTTCCTCCCGAGGTACCGGAAGGAAGACTCGATGGCCGACGACAGGGAGTACACGGCAGGCATGCCTGCCGCCGGCAGCCCGATCGACAGATTCGCCAACCTCGCCGTGACCGTGGCGCCGCTGGCGCTGATCGGCTTCGCGATCAAGGAATCCTGGGGCGGGCTGCTGGTCTGGCAGGACATCCTCATTTTCTTCGTCACCCTGATTCCGTTCGGGTTCGGGATCACCGTCGGCTTCCACCGCCTCTTCACCCACCGCTCGTTCAAGACCAGCCGGCCGATGCGCTTTCTCTGGGCGGTGCTGGGCTCGATGGCGCTGGAGGGGCCGGTGATCGAGTGGGTCGCCTATCACCGCCGCCACCACCGCTTCTCCGACGCCGAGGGCGACCCCCACAGCCCCCACCACGGCCACGGCAGCGGCTTCGTCGGCGCCCTGCGCGGTCTCTTCCACGCCCACGTCGGCTGGGTCCTGTTCAGCGACGAGCCGGCCGAAGAGGAGCGCTACGCCCCGGACCTGATCGCCGACCCCGTCGTTCTCTTCGTCGACCGCACCTTCGTCCTCTGGGCGGTGCTGGGCCTGGCGATTCCGTTCGGGCTCGGAGTCGCCCTCACCGGCACCCTGATCGGCGGCGTCCTCGGCCTGCTCTGGGGCGGCGCCGTGCGGATCTTCTTCCTCCACCACATCACCTTCTGCGTCAACTCCCTATGCCACTTCTTCGGCAGTCGCGACTTCGCCACCAAGGACGAGTCCCGCAACCTCGCCTGGCTGGCGCCCTTCACCTTCGGCGAGGCCTGGCACAACAACCACCACGCTTTCCCGACCTCGGCCCGCCACGGGCTCGGCCGCGCCGAGCTCGATCCCTCGGCGGCGCTGATCTCCCTGATGGAGCGGGTCGGGCTCGCCTGGGACGTGGTCCGGATCGGTCCCGAGCGACTCGCCTCGAAGGCGATCTAGCTCGAGTGGGAACGCGGCGGCTTAGGGCGCCAGCTCGGCGGGCTCGCCGCCGGGCATCCAGTGGGCCTCGACCGGCGGCGGGCTGTCGCGCAGGTAGCGCTCGGCGTCGAGGGCGCCCATGCAGCCGGTGCCGGCGGCGGTGACGGCCTGGCGGTAGGTGTGGTCGACGACGTCACCGACGGCGAAGACGCCGGCCAGGTCGGTCCGGGTCGAGCCGGGATCGGTGACGATGTAGCCGTCCTCGTCGGTGCGGACCTGGTCGCGGACGACCTCGGAGCGGGGCACGTGGCCGATCGCGACGAAGGCGCCGGTCGCCTCGATCTCCTCCCGCTCGCCGGTCTCGGCGTTGCGGAGGCGGATCCTCTCCAGCTTGCCGTCCTCGCCGGCGACGAACTCCTCCGGCACGAACGGGGTCTTGAGGGCGATGTTGTCCTTCTCGCGAGCGCGGTCGAACATGATCTTCGAGGCGCGGAACTCGTCGCGGCGGTTGACGATCGTCAGGTGCTCGGCGAACTTGGAGATGAAGATCGAGTCCTCCATTGCCGAGTCGCCGCCGCCGACCACGATCACCTCGTGGCCCTTGAAGAAGGCGCCGTCGCAGACGCCGCAGGTGGAGACCCCGCGGCCGCCGAGCTCCATCTCGCCGGGGATCCCGAGCCGTTTCGGCTCCGCCCCCATCGCCAGGATGATCGTCTTCGCCCGGTGCTCCTCGTCGCCGATGAAGACCTTCTGGATGCCGCCGTCGGAGAGCTCGACGCGGTCGACGTCGTCGGTGACGAAGCGGGTCCCGAAGCGCTCGGCCTGGGCACGGAACTGGCTCATCATCTCCGGGCCCATGATCCCCTCGGGGTAGCCCGGGTAGTTCTCGACGTCGGTCGTGTTCTGCAGCTGGCCGCCCCACTGGAAGCCCTCGAAGACGAGCGGCTCGAGGTTGGCGCGGGCGGTGTAGAGCGCCGCCGTGTAGCCGGCCGGCCCGCCGCCGATGATGATCACGTTCTCGACCTTCTTGCTGTCGGTCATCTCCGCCTACCTTAGAGAGGGTTCGTGCAGTCCATTACTTTACTTTTTATAGTAACGCGCTGTGAAGCGGTTTTCAATCACCTGACGGCCGGCTCCAGGCCCGATTTGGCTCCTTCGGAGCGGTCGATCGGCAGCCCTTCGACTTCCCAGCGGTGGACCGTTTTCCGCAACTGGAAGAAAGCCACGATACCCGGCGGGATCGGCAGCCAGAAGGCGACCAGGCGGAAGATCAGGATCGCCGGGAAGACCGCTTCCTCGGGAATGCCGAAGAGGACGAAGGCGCCGATCATGCCGGCGTCGACCGCCCCCACCCCGGCCGGCGCCAGCGGGAAGAGGTTGGCGACCATGCCAAGGAAGAAGCCCTGGACGACGACCGCCAGCGGCACGTGGACGCCGAAGGCGTGAAACGAGGCCCAGAGCACGCCGATGCTCGTCGCCCAGTAGCCGGCCGCACCGAGCACGGCGAGCCCCCCTTGACGAGGATGCGCGAAGAGGTGCATCGCGAACCTGAACCCCTCCCCCACCGTTTCCGGGATTTTCGCGACCGAGTGGACGAAGCCCTGCCATTTCTCGTTGCTGGAGATCGGCAGCAGCCGCCGTTCGAGATCGCCCGGGATCAACGCGATCAGCAAACCCAGGACCAGCAGCAGGCCGGCGATGCCGGCGGGGATGATCGTCAGCTCGACCGAGTTCTCGCCGTTGACGACCCCGGTCCGCAGCAGGATCCCGCAGACGATCAGGGCAAGCGGGTAGAAGGCGTAGTGGAGGCTGATGAAGGCGACCATGCGCCGGGCGACGTCGCGGCGGCGCATCCCGGCTTTGCGCAGGGCCCAGTAGGTGAGGGCGATGCCGCCGGCGCCGCCGGCCGAGAACAGCAGCGTCGCCGCCACCCCGGCCATGTTGATCTCGTAGGTCTCGAGCCAGGTCAGCCGCAGCGCCTCGCCGCCGACCACCGCCTTGAAGAGGGCGATGTAGGTGGCGAAGGAGGCGACGCTGAAGCCGATCGCGACGACGATCCAAAGCGGGTCAGCGTCGTCGAGCTTGCTCATCGCGTCGCTGAGGCCGACCAGCTTCGGGAAGAGGAAATAGATCCCGACCAGCAGCAGGAGGACGATCACGACCGTCTGGATCAGACGCCGCGTCGTGAGCAGCGGCAGCTCGACGGTCCGGTTGCCGTTCGCCGAGTCTTGCTGAGACACGTCGCGTAACGCTACCCGCTGGCGATCCTCTCCAGACGCTGCAGGCCCTCGTTGATCGTGCGAATCCACGGCTCGGCCAGCGGTTCGCCGCGCCGCACGGCGGCAACCAGCGCCGCTCCGGCGAGCAGGTCGGTGACGTAGTGCTCGCCGAGGTAGACGAGGGCGAAGCCGAGGGTGCCGGCGTAGGCCCAGCCCAGCGCCCCCTCGACCCTGCCGGCCTCGCTGAGCGAGAGCGCCGCCGAGACCGAGGTCGCGAAGTGCAGCGAGGGCATCGCCGCCCACGGGTTGCCGCCCAGCGCCCCATACATCTTCGGCCAGGCCGGCCCCCAGGTCCGTTCGCCGACCTCGACCATGATCCGCCGCACTCCTTCGCCGGTCTGGCCGTGCTCGGAAGCCCACCAGGGCGGCGCCGTCGGTACCGCGAAGTAGACCGCGCAGCCGAGGTCGAAGACCGCAGCCATCTGGCGAGCGGCGCGCGGGAAGCGCTCGTTGTGGCGGGTGAGGATCACGACCAGGGCCAGGTAGGGCTCGAAGAACCAGGCCCAGTGCGTGTAGGCGAGGAAGCGGTCCAGGCCGGCGCGGCCGGGGAGGGTGGCGAGCGCTCGCTGCAGGCGTGCGTTGGGCAGCTTGCCGCCGCCGATCGCCTTGTCGAGGACGACCGGGTAGCGGCTGCGCAGGCGCGCCCGCAGCCGCTCGGGGTCGTCGTAGGGGATCTCGTGGACGAAGGTGAAAGCCAGCATCTGCAGGGCGAACATCGCCACGTCGCGCTTCTTCGAGCGCGGGGTGAGGACGGCGAGCGCGAGCGGCCCCGAGTAGGCGACGGCGACCGTCAGCAGAGCCGGGACCCGCAGCCGGCGGCGCAGCAGCGGGACCGCGAGCGAAGCGCCGATCGCGGTGGCGGCTCCGGCCCGGACGGCGAATCGAAGCGCGCGGGATTGCCGGGGGCGGCGCATCAGGCCGGCGAGTATAGGTAGAGCCCCTGGATGAGCAGCTCCACGACCGGGCCCGCCTGGATGACGCACCCGGTGAGAACGCAGTTCTTCCCGCATACCGGGAGCAACTGCGTTCTCACCGCAGCCGGGCGCGCCCCAGTCAAACCTCGTCGTGGAACTGCCCATCTCGACCGGGACCCGCGGCGCCGCCTCGCCTGAATAGAATGGCCGCGCTTTGGCGCCGCACTCCCCTGGCACGGACCAGATCGACACTCTGCTGGTGATCGGCTTTATCGCCGCCGCGATCGTCGTGGTCGTGATCAACGTCGCCCTCCTCTACGCCGTGCGCCGCTACCGCAGCGAGCGCGGGGCCGAACCGCGCCAGATCAGCGGCGGCCGCGGCATCCAGTTCCGGGTCGCCGGCGTCCTCACCCTGTTCGCCGCCGTCGTCTTCGTCCTCGGCATCGTCTTCACCGACAAGGCGCGTGAGACGCCCGCGACCGGCGACGCCGGCCTCGCCTCGCTGAAGAGCGCGCCGCTGGAAATCGAAGCGACCGGCCAGCAGTGGCTGTGGCGCTACACCTACCCGAACGGCGCCTTCAGCTACTACAAACTGGTCGTCCCGGTCGACACCGAGGTGAAGCTGAAACTCGTCTCCACCGACGTCGTCCACACCTGGAACGTGCCCGACCTCGCCGGCAAGTACGACGCCGTGCCCGGCAAGGTCAACGACGTCGTCTTCCGCGCCAACGACGAAGGCTCCTTCGAAGGCGCCTCGGCGACCCTCTCCGGCCAGGCCTACGCCTCGATGCGGACCGAGATCGAAGTCGTCTCGCCGGACGAATACGAAGCCTTCGTCGAAAAGCAGAAAAACGAGATCGAAGAAGCCCAGGAACGCGTCGTCGGTCTGATCGAAAACGGAGAAGTGCCATGAGCGAGTCGCCGCGCCCGGAGCTGATCGTCGACGGCTTCCCCCGCAAGCGCGCCCACTGGATCGAGCTGGCGACCAGCGGCGACCACAAGGACATCGGCCGGATCCTGGTCAGCGGCGCCCTCGGCTTCCTCTTCATCGCCGTGATCGAGCTCCTGCTGATGCGGCTGCAGCTGGCGATCCCGGAGAACAAGTTCCTCTCCCCCGTCGGCTTCAACCGGATGCTCTCGCTCTACGGCGGCACCGGCATCTTCTTCTTCGCCCTGCCGCTGGCGATCGGCCTCGCCTACTACGTCGCGCCGCTCCAGGTCGGGGCCCGCGGCACGGCGCTGCCGCGGCTCGGCCAGACCGGCCTGGGGCTCTGGGTCGCGGGCGCCGTCGTCCTCTACTCGGGCTTCATGTGGACGCCGACCGAGGCCGGGGTCAACCCGTTCGCACCGCTGACCGAGACCGCCTTCCTCTCCAACAACGGCGTCGATGCCTGGGCGACCAGCGTCGGCCTCGCCACCCTCGGCTTCGTCCTGATCTCGATCGACCTGCTGACCACGCTGCGCAACATGCGGGCGCCGGGGATGGCCTGGCGGCGGGTGCCGATCTTCGCCTGGGGCGCCACCGTCGGCTCCTGGCTGATGCTGTTCATCGGCGCGGTCTTCCTCGCGGCGCTGACGATGCTGATGATCGACCGCAATTACGACGGCATCTTCTTCGCCGACGGCTCCGGCGGCGCGCCGCTGCTCTGGCAGCACTTCAGCTGGATCTTCTTCTCCGGCACCTACATGCTGGTCCTGATCTTCGCCTTCGGCGCGATCGCCGAAATCGTCACCGCCTTCTCCGGCAAACCGCTGTTCAACCGCAGCGCGGTGATGATCTCGCTGGCCGCGATCGCGGTGATCGGCACCCTCGCCTGGATGCAGAACATGTACACGGCGCCGATCGGGATCGGCTGGAAGTACTTCGCGATGCTGATGTCGCTGGCGCTGATCGTCCCGGTCGGCCTCGTCGTCTTCAACCTGATCGCCACCCTGGTCGGCGGCGTGCTGCGGATGCGGGCGCCGCTGCTCTTCGCGGTCGGCGCGCTCTCGCTGATCTCGATCGGCCTCGCGGCCGAGATCCAGCAATCGCTGGTCGCCGCCGCCTGGGACATCAAGAACACGACCGACGCCACCGCCGCGACCCACTTCACGCTGATCGGCGGCGCCGTCTTCGGCGGCCTCGCGGCGCTCCACTACTGGTTTCCGAAGATGACCGGGCGGACGATGGGCGAGACCCTCGGCCGGATCTCGTTCTGGACGCTGGTCGTCGGCGTCCTCGTCACCTTCGTGCCGCTGGCCTTCGCCGGCTACGACGAGGGGCAGGTGATCGACGCCTACAAGTTCTTCGCCGGGAGCGGCGTCGACGCCTACAACCTGATCGCCTCGATCGGCGCCTTCGTGCTCTTCGCCGGGATCGTCATCAGCCTCGTCAACGCGATCCAGAGCCGGGTCAGCGGCCCCGAGGCCGGTCACGACCCGTGGGGCGGCGACACCCTCGAGTGGTTCACGCTCTCGCCGCCGGAGCCGCACAACTTCGACGTTCTCGTCGACGTCCGCAGCCCGCGGCCGATGCGGGACATCCGCGAGGCGATCGCGCACCGGACCGCCAGCGCCGAGCTGCCGGTCCGCGAGTCTGAGCCGGTAGCCTGACCGGCATGGATGCCGGCGCGCGCACCGCGCCCAACCCGGCGGCCGTCGCCCCCCGCTCCGCCGCCTCACGGCTTCTCCGCGACTACCTGACGCTGACCAAGCCGAAGGTCCAGTCGTTGCTGCTGTTGACGACGGTGACGACGATGTACGTGGCCGGCGATCCCTCGCTGCGGCTGATCTTCCTCACCTGCCTGGGCGGCGCCCTCTCGGCCGGCGGCGCCGGCGCGATCAACCACGCGGTCGACCGCGACATCGACCGGATGATGGCCCGCACCGCCGACCGTCCCGTCGCCTCCGGGCGGATCTCCCCAGCGGCCGCGATCGCCTTTGGGACGGCGCTCGGCTGCGCCTCGTTCCTGCTCCTGGCGCTGACCGTCAACCCGCTGGCGGCGGCGCTCTCGCTCTCCGGCCTGCTCGGCTACGTCTTCGTCTACACCCTGTTCCTGAAGCGGCGCACCTGGCAGAACATCGTCTGGGGCGGCGCCGCCGGCGCGGTGCCGCCGCTGGTCGCCTGGGCGGCTGTCACCGGCGGCCTCGACGGGATGGCCTTCTACCTCTTCGCGATCGTCTTCTTCTGGACCCCGCCGCACTTCTGGGCGCTCTCGCTGCTGATGAAGGACGAGTACGCGAAGGCCGGGATCCCGATGCTGCCGGTGGTCCGCGGCGAGCAGGAGACGAGGCGCCAGATCCTCCTCTACACCGTCCTCCTCTACGCCGTCACCCAGCTCCCCTTCTGCGCCGGCGGCCTCGGCGTCGCCTACCTCGTCCCCTCGATGCTGCTCGGCGCCGTCTTCATCTACTTCTCGTACCGGCTGCTGCGCACGGCCGAGCGCCGCTGGGCGCTGCAGACCTATCTCTACTCGCTCGGATACCTGGCCCTGCTGTTCCTCTCGATGGCGATCGCGGCCCACGTCTGAGCGCTCCTGCGGACCGGCTTCCCTGATAGAAATCCAGCCAATGGATCGCGAGAGCGCCCGCAATAACATGGTCGGCGGCCTGGTCGCCGGAGGCTTTGCGGCCGCGATCTTCGCCCTCGCCTTCGTCGCCGCCGCCCTCTACCTGGCGACCAGCTGATGAGTGAGCACCGACACGTCCCCGAGCCCGGCGAGATGATCTACACGCCGCAGCCCTCGTGGGCGCCGGCCTTCTTCGCCCTCGGCGCCCTCGGCCTCGTCTGCGGCATCTACGCCGCCGGCTTCATCTTCTCGCCGTACATCTACGCGGTCGTCGGCGCGATCTTCGCCCTCGCCGCCTTCCGCAGCCTCGTCCGCGGCGCGATCCGCGGCTTCTACCGCCTGCCGCGCCGCCAGCACGTGCGCCACGCCGCGCTGCCGGTGGAAACGATCGCCGCCCCGGCGAAGCGCTCCTAGCGGCCGCTCAGCGCTTCAGCGCTTCCATTTCCGAGGTAGCTCCTTCGGAAGTCCAGACGCGGACGATGTCGCGCATCGAGAGGACGCCGATCGCGTCTCCCTGCTCGAAGACGACCAGGTGGCGGACGCCGCGGCGAGACATCTCGGCGGCGGCGTGCTCGAGGCTCCAGTCGGGCGCCGCGGCGATCACGCTCTCGGTCATGTGATCGGCGACGAGCTCGACGTCGGGGTCCTCGCCGGCACCGACGGAGAGCAGCAGATCGCGCTCGGTGACGATCCCCGGGGCGGGCGAGTCATGATCGGAGACCAGCGCCGCGCCGGTGTTCTTCTCGACCATCATCGCCGCCGCCGCGCGCAGCGTGTGCGACGGCCCGACCGTCACCGACACCGCCGACATCCCGTCCTTCACCTGCATCTTCGTCCTCCTCTGCCCGCTTTTCAGAGTTAGTGCGAATCGCCTCAAGAGTACCCCAGCCGGCAGCGATGGCAAACCGCTTTCAGGAGGGGCCGGCATATAGACTCCGGCGCGCCTGCCGGCCCATGAACCCTGTGAAGAGCACGCCTAAACCAATCGTCCTGCTGCTGGCCCTCATCGCCCTGGGCGCGACCGCCGTCCTCGCCAGCGGCTGCGGGACGACCAGCGCCGACACCGCCCGCGGGCGCGTCCTCTTCACCAAGAACTGCGGCACCTGCCACACCCTGTCCCAGGCCGGCACGACGGCCACGGTCGGTCCCAACCTCGATGACGCCTTCGCCTCCGCGCGGGAAATCGGCGAGGACAGCGACACGATCGAAGGCATCGTCAAGGCCCAGGTCGAGAACCCGCGGCCGAGCAACGGCGACCCCGCCGTCTCGATGCCCGCCGACATCGTCAGCGGCCAGGACCTCGAGGACGTCGCCGCCTACGTCGGCGAATGGGCCGGCGTGCCCGGCGCGGCGCCGCCGGAAGTCCCCGGCGGCCCCGGCGCCCAGGTCTTCGCCAACAACGGCTGCGGCGGCTGCCACACCCTGAGCGCGATCGAAGGCGCCGGCGGCACCGTCGGCCCCGACCTCGACGAAGTCCTCCCCGGCCAGAGCCAGAGCAAGGTCGAAGAGGACGTCATCGACCCGAACAAGGAAATCGCCAAGGGCTACCCGGCAAATGTGATGCCGTCGAACTTCGGTCAGACGCTGTCGAAGAAGGAAGTCGAACAGCTGGCCGAATTCCTGGTCGAATCAACCGCCAAAAAAGGCGGCTGAGGCCGGCGGCCAGGGGCCGCTGCGATCATCTTGAAGACGATGCGGGAACGCCTCAAAGGCCTTGAAATCTCTCCGCGCCGCTACGCGCAGGTCACCCTCGTGGCGCTCGGCGCCCTCTCCCTAATCGTCCTCACCGGCGCCGGCGTGCGCCTCACCGGCTCCGGCCTCGGCTGCCCCGACTGGCCGCGCTGCTACGGCGGCACGACGCCGCCGCTGGAAACCCACGCCGTGATCGAGTACGGCAACCGCCTGCTGACCGGGTTCGTCGGCATCGCCGTGATCGCCGCCAGCATCCTCGCCTTCTTCCGCAAGCCGTTCCGCTGGCACCTGGCGCTGTTCGGCGCCCTGCTGCCGCTCGGCGTCGTCGGCCAGGCGATCCTCGGCGCCCTGGTCGTCAAGTACCACCTGGCGCCGGGCCTGGTGATGTGCCACTTCATCCTCTCGATGATGCTGCTCGACGCGGCCTTCGCGCTCGCCTGGTGCTCGCGCTACGAGCCCTGGGAGCGACGGCGCTCGAGCGACCGGCTCGGCGTCTGGTCGGTGCGGGCGCTGATCCCGCTCGGGCAGCTGACGATCGCCGCCGGCACCGTCGCCACCGCCTCCGGGCCCCACGCCGGCGCCCACGCCGGCCAGTTGGTCCACCGCTTCGACTTCTACGGCGCCGAGACGCTGGAATGGGTGGTCCAGCGCCACGCCGTGCTCGCCACCGTCTACGGCCTGGCGGCGATCGCCGTCTGGTTCGTTCTGAGGCGCCCAGGAGGCGACAGGAGGGCCGTGAAGCCGCTGACCGTGGTCCTGGGCCTCCTCGCCCTGCAGGGCGTGGTAGGCGGCGTCCAGTGGGCGCTGGAACTGCCGGGGGAGATCGTCTGGGTCCACGTCGCGCTGGCGACCGGCAACTGGCTGGCGATGCTTTGGACGGTCGCCACCGCCGGGCGGCTGGAGCCGCGCGGCGAAGCAGCCCCGGTCAGCGGCGGGCGGGCCGAGGAGCCGGCCGGAGCCGCCGTCTAGGCGCGATGCCCCGAACCGCGGCGAGCTGAATCGGCCGTGCTCCCGTTCTGGCTCTCGATCGGCGCCCTCAGCCTCGTCCAGGCCGCCTTGGTGGCGATCCCCGCCGCCGTCGCCTGGCCTCCGCTGGAACGGCTTCGGAGCCGCTGGCTGGCGCTGATCCTGCCGCTCTCGATCGTCGTCGTGATCGCGGCCATCGCCCAGGAAGAAGGGGTCGCCGACTTCCTCACCTACCTGGCCCTGGTCGCGGTGCCGCCGCTGGCGGCGGTGGCACTGGGTTGGCTGGTGCGCGGTGCGCGGCCGCCGCTGGCGCTGCTGGTTCTGCCGCTGTTCGCGCTCGCCTGGGCGGCGGAGGGAGCGCTCGGTGGCCGCAGCGCTGCGCTCGCGCTCTCGGCCCTCGCCTGCGTCAGCCTCGGCTGGGCGCTGGTCCGGGTCGTCCCTGAGCTCTGGCTCAAGCTCGGCATCTACGCGATGGCGGCGATCGACACCTACCTGGTCGCCTCCGACCTCTTGCAGGCGCCGAACGCGGTCCTCAACACCGCCTCCCCGGGCGCCGGCCTGCCGCGGCTGCAGCTCGTCCACTTCGGCTCGGCGGTGATGGGCTTCGGCGACATCTTCATCGCCGCCGTCCTCGGCGCCCTGCTGGCCCGCGACCGCCGCCTGCAGCTGACCGGCGCCGCGATCGCGGCCCTGATCGGCATCGCCTTCGACTTCCTCTTCTTCGCCGTCCACGAGCTGCCGGCCACCGTCCCGATCGCGCTGACGCTGGCGGTGCTGGAGCTAACCGGCCTCGGCAGGCTCAGGTCCGAACCGCGATCAGGGCGATGACCGCCGCGGTGCTGGTCACCTGAAAGCCGGCCAAGGCGATGAACCCGTGCCACATCAGGCTGCGGATCGATTCGAGCTGATCTTCGACCCGACTCAGCCGCCCTTCCACATGGTCGAAGCGCTGGTCGACGTGATCGAAGCGTTCGTCGATCCGTTTGCTGAACTCGTCGAGTCGCTCATCGCTCCACCTGCCACGCTCCGTCATCACGACCATGGAATCAAACTACCTGGAGAGATGCAACGTATTGTCTACGCAAGTATCAGTTTAGTCACGCCTCGCCCACCACTCACGAAACCAGCGGTAGGCATAGATACTGCCGGCGATAACGAGGACCAGGCCCCAAAGCGCCCCCACCAACGGCCGCGTCAACAGCGTCAACCCGATCACCGAACAGGCCGCGATCAACACAATCACGACCCATTTGAACACCGCCTCCTCAGAAATGTGCATCTTCGACCAACCTACTGAGGCGGCGAAAATCAAGTCTGGGTAGGACGCAGGGAGCGAGACGAGGGGAGCGCACTCCCGTGCGTGACCCGAAGGTGAGCGACCGAGGACACCCCCAGACGCAGATTTGCAGCCGCCTCAGCGACCGAGGACACCGCCAGGCGCCGGTTTGCAGCGGCCCGGCTAAAGGATGTAAACGGTCAGGAAGACGATGATCCACATGATGTCGACGAAATGCCAGTAAATCCCTGGCACCTCGACGCCGAGATGATCCTTCGCCGCGGGGCCGAAGTGGCCGCGGAAGGCGCGGATCGTCGCGAAGCTGAGCAGCAGCAGGCCGACGAAGACGTGGGCTCCGTGCAGGCCGGTGAGGCTGTAGAAGATCGAGCCGAAGGCGAGGTCGCGGGCACTGAAGCCGATGTGCACGTACTCGTTGAGCTGGATGAAGAGGAAGGTCGCGCCCAGCATCCAGGTCAGCAGCAGCCCCAGTTTCATCCCGTTGCGGTTGCCGCGGCGGATCGACTCGAGGGCCCAGTGGATCGTGAAGCTGGAGGAGACGAGGATCGCGGTGTTGACGCCGGCGACGGCGACCGGGAGTTCGTAGGGCTTCGGCGGCCAGGTCGCCGGGTCGACGACGACGCGGAGGAAGAAGTAGGAAGCGAAGAATGCCCCGAACAGCATCACCTCGGAGACGATGAAGAGCAGGATCCCGAGCGTCTGGCGGTCGATCCGCGAGCTCTCGTGAGCCTCGGGCGGCCCGTGGTGGTGCTCGTCGGCGTGCCCGTGACCGAGGGCTACCGTGGCGCTCTCCATTACTGGCCCCCCTCCTCGGCGACGGCGGCGGCGACCGCGGTCGGCGCCCGGCCGACCTCGATGTGCTGGACCTGCTTCTCGGTGATCTCGCGGACGCGGCCGACCAGGTCTTCCTCGAGCCAGTGCGAGCTCTCGCCGGCGAAGGTCGAGATCAGCACCTCGTTGATCCGGTAGTGCTCGATCGCGTTCTTGACTGCGAGGAAGGGATCCGGGCTCATCGGCTGGCCGGTGGCGTCGATCTCGGCGCGGTAGAGCTCGGCCAGGGTCGAAGCGAGGTCGCGGACGATCTCGGCCTCGCTGACGTCGTCGGCGCGGGGACAGACGATCGTGTAGCGGTGCGGCCCGGCGGCGGTGCGCTCCTTGAGGCGCTGCACCAGGTCGGGCGCGGCGACGGTCTTGGTCGCGACGACCAGGGTGTGGATCAGATCGAGGCGGATCGAGTCGTCTTCGAGCCGGACCGGGATGTGGGTGAACCTGGTGTCGGGCTCGACCCGCTCCTTGACCCACTCGACGAGGTCGCGACGGGTGAAGCCGAAGCGGCTGTCGTAGAGCGCCGAGAAGAGGATCTCACCCGGTTCGTGGGCGCGGACCGCGTCGGTCGCCGCCAGCCAGGACTCGGGGTCCATCACCTCGCCGACCGAGTCGATGCCGAACTCGCTCAGCACCGCCATCGTCACCTCGACCCGCGCGCGGGCGGCCTCGCGCAGCTCGCCGGCGTCGATCAGCTGGCCGACCGAAGGCTGGTTCTGGGGCGCGACCACGATCACCCTGGAGTACTGGCCCTCGCGCTCGCGCACCGCCTGCAGCAGCTTGCGCCCGCCGGCGACCTCGTTGAGGAAGATCAGCAGCGGCCGCTTCTCGGCCTCGCTCATGACGTCCCCACCACGCTGGGCTCGCCGGCCGGTACCTCGGCGCCTTTTTCGCCGGCCATGATCGCGTGTTTTGCGCCCGGCACGCCGAACTCGTAGGGGCCGCCGACGACGCGCGGGATCTCATCGAAGTTGAAGATCGGGGGCGGCGAGGAGACCTGCCACTCGATCGAGTTGGCGCGCCACGGGTTGGCGGTCGCTTTCGGGCCGAAGCGCCAGCTGACGATCATGTTGTAGAGGAAGACGAGCTGGCAGGCGCCGAGGAAGAAGGCGCAGCAGCTGATCAGCAGGTTCCAGTTGCCGAACTGGGTGGCGTAGTCGGCGACCCGTCGCGGCATCCCGTCCATCCCCACCCAGTGCATCGGGATGAAGGTGCCCCAGGTGCCGACCAGCGTGCCCCAGAAGTGGACGCGGCCGAGTTTCTCGTCGTACATCCGCCCGGTCATCTTCGGGAACCAGTGGTAGATGCCGGCGAAGATCGTGAAGACCGAGCCGCCGAAGAGGACGAAGTGGATGTGGGCGACGATGAAGTAGGTGTCGGAGACGTGGATGTCGATCGGCACCATGCCGAGCATCACGCCGCTGATCCCGCCGATCGTGAAGGTGACGATGAAGGCGAGCGCAAACAGCATCGCCGTCGAGTAGGTGTGGATCTTGCCGAAGTAGAGCGTCCCCAGCCAGGAGAAGATCTTGATCCCGGTCGGCACCGCGATCAGCAGCGTGGTCAGCATCATCGGCACCCGCAGCCAGGAGAACATCCCGGCGACGAACATGTGGTGCGCCCAGACCGAGTAGCTGAGGACGACAATCCCGATCAGCGCCAGGGCCATCAGCCGGTAGCCGAAGATCGGCTTGCGGGCGTGGGTCGAGATGACCTCGGAGATGATCCCGAACCCGGGCAACATCATGATGTAGACGGCCGGGTGCGAGTAGAACCAGAAGATGTGCTGGTAGCTGATCACGTCGCCGCCGGAGGCGAACTGGAAGAAGTTGGTGTGCAGGATGCGGTCGAAGAGGACCATGAACTGGGCGCCGGCGATGAACGGGGTCGCGGCGACGACCAGCAGCGAGGTCGAGAGGTTGGCCCAGACCAGCAGCGGCATCCGCCAGAAGGTCATCCCCGGCGCCCGCATGGTGATGATCGTGACCAGGAAGTTGAGCGCGGTCGCGATCGATGAGGCACCGGCAAACTGGACGCCGAGGTTGAAGAAGGACTGCCCGAGCGGGGCCCCGGTGGAGAGCGGCGCGTAACCGGTCCAGCCGGCGTCGAAGGCACCGCCGGGGGCGAGGAAGCTGCCGATGAAGAGCAGGCCGGCGAGCGGCAGCATCCAGAAGCTGAGCGCGTTGAGGCGCGGGAAGGCCATGTCCGGCGCGCCGATCATCAGCGGCAGGACGTAGTTGGCGATCCCGGCGAAGACCGGGATCACGAAGACGAAGATCATCAGCACGGCGTGGGTCGAGAAGAGGCTGTTGAAGGTCGCCGCGTCGACGATCTGGGTGCCCGGCTGGGCCAGCTCGGCCCGGATCAGCATCGCCATCAGGCCGCCGATGAAGAAGAAGAAGAAGGTGGTGCAGATGTACTGGATGCCGATCACCTTGTGATCGGTGTTGAAGCGGAAGTAGTCCTTCCAGGACTTGGCCCCGTGCTGGGAGTGGTCGTCGGGGATCGTCGGCATCCCGGCCGCCCAGCGCAGCCAGTAGTCGAAGCAGCCGAAGCCGGCGAGGAAGCCGAGCGGCCCGAGGATCAGCGGCACGATCACGTGCGGGTAGCCGGTCTGTTCGGTCTGGAAGACCGGCAGGCCGGAGATCGCCCGCAGGGCGACGACGAGGCCGAAGCCGAATGCGGCGGCCGCGAGCGCCCCAAGCGCTCCTCGGATCCAGCCGGGACGTTTGATCGCAGCAACCATCAGGCGACGGCCCCCATTATGCCCCGCCCGTCCCGACTTCTTCGAGTTCGACCGGGTTGGTCTGAGTGTCCTGGATGACCGACTCCTCGAGCGGCTGCGGAACTTCTTCTTTCAGCCCGGCGACCCATTCGCGGAACTTGGAGGGCGGCTCGACGACGACTTTGGCGCGCATCGAGGCGTGGCCGAAGCCGCAGAGCTCGGTGCAGATCAGCTGGTAGGTGCCGACCTTGTCCGGGGTGACGATCGCGGTCGTCGTGATCCCGGGGACGTTGTCTTTCTTGATCCGCCACTCCGGCACCCAGAAGGAGTGGATCACGTCCTGGGCGTGCATCTTGAACTGGACCTGGCGGTTGACCGGGACGTGCAGCTCGCCCTGCGACCAGACGTTGCCCTTGCCGGGATAGCCGAAGCTCCAGGCGTACTGCTGCGAGAAGACGTCGACCGTGAGCGGGTTCTTGGCCGGCTCTTCGATGTCGTGCAGCACCTTCCAGCTGTAGCCGCCGCCGAAGAGGACGATGATCGTCGGGATGATCGTCCAGGCGACCTCGAGCCGGGTGTTGCCGTGGATCGGCTCGCCGTCGGATTCGTCGCCCGGTTTCGCTTTGAATTTCCAAAGCGCGTAGAAGAGCATCACGATCACCAGCGAGAAGACGAACGACGAGATCACGATCATCACGTTGAGCAGGTCGTCGATCTTGGGGGCCGCGGTCGAGGCCTCCTGGCCGTCCCAGTTGATCGAGACCATCACCGCCGAGATCACCGCGGTCATCGCGACGGTCACGAGCATCATTTTGACTATCGGCAGGCGTCCGTACATAGATCAGGCGGCGGCCATTCTATTGAAGCGGCGGCGGGAGGCTTTGCGGTCCCAGGTGACGCTTGGCACTAGCTCCCGAAGCGCTACTCCGGGCGCGGCAGATCGCCCAGCTCGCCGGCCGCCGCGGCGAGGATTCCGCGGGCGACTCCCTCCCAGCTCCAAAGCCGCCCGACGGTCTCGACCAGGGTCCGGCGGGCGGCGGCCCGCTCGGCCTCGGGCAGCGCCAGCCAGCCGTGGCCGAAGTGCGAGCCGCCGAGCGTGACGAGCTTCTTCGGCGCGGGCGCCTGCTCGTAGAGCCGCAGGGCGTGCGCGTACGGGATGTGCTCGTCCTCGCGCGAGTGGATCACCAGCACCGCGCACGGGCAGCGGCGGATCGCCGAGAGCGCGTTCAGGCGCGTGCGGACGAACGGGCGCACCGGCAGATACGGGTACGCGCGCGCCGCGAGATCCGGCACCGACGTGAAGCCGCTGTGGAGCACGACTCCGGCGCAGCGGCGGCCGAGCGCCGTGCGGGCGGCGACCGCGGCGCCGAGCGAGTGGCCGAACAGGATCACGCGCTCCTGGGGGATGCCGCGCTCGCCGGTCACGTGCGCCCACGCCGCGTCGGCCGCGCGATAGCAGCCCGCCTCGCTCGGCCGGCTCCCGTTGCCGTCGTAGCCGACGTACTCGACGAGCAGCGTGGTGACGCCGAGGTCGTGCAGGAACTGGACGACGGGCAGCTCGTGCGTCAGGTTGCCCGCGCTGCCATGGAAGTAGATGACCACCGGCGCGCCCTCGGCGCCCGCGCGAGCCCGGCCCGCGCCGCGGCCGCCCCTAGCTGTCGCAGCTTGGGACGTTGGTGACGCGGGTGACGGGTGGGTGTCCGCCGAGTGAGGCGTGTGGGCGGTGATGGTTGTACTCGTGTAGCCAGGCGGCAAGTGCGAGGGTGCGGTCGGTGCTGGAGTTGAAGGCTTGGGCGCGGGCCCATTCGTTGTTGGCGGTCTGGTTGAACCGTTCTGCTTTGCCGTTCTGCCAGGGGCAGCGGGGTCGGATGAATTTGCGGCGGGCGCCGGGGCTGAGCGCGGCGACGGCGTGGGCGTAGGCGGTGGCGTGCCGGTAGGCGAAGGCGTTGTCGGACATGACGCGTTCGATGGTGATGCCGTAGCCGGCCATGAAGACCCCGGCGCGGGTGATGAACCCGGCGCAGGTGGTTCCGGTTTCGTCGGGGAGGACTTCGGCGTAGGCGAGGCGGGAGTGGTCATCGACGCAGACGTGCAGGTAGTCGTAGCCGACCCGCGGTCCGGTGCGGGCGGCGACCGACTGGGCGCTGCCGCGGCCGTGGACCCACCAGCCGCCGCCGTCGCGGATCCGGCCGAGCTTCTTCACGTCGATGTGAACCAGTTCACCGGCGCTGGCTCGCTCGTAGCAGTGGTAGGCGGCCGGGGAGATCTGCCAGCGCCGCCGGTCGGGCTGGCGGGCGAGCTGCCCGGTCGGCCAGTCGATGTCCCGTAACCGGGACAGACCGAGCCGGACCAGCACCCGATGCACGGTCGAGGCGGCGATCCGCACCCCCTCGACCGCGAGCTGGTGGGCGATCCGGGCCGGACCGAGTTTGCGGTCTCGGCGCAGCGCCTCGATCCGCGCCGTCAGCTGCGGACTGGTCCGGGACGGGCTACTACCCGGTCGGCTGGACCGGTCGACCAGACCGGCCTCGCCCTCCGCCCGGAACCGGCCGTACCACTTGCTCAGACACTGACGGCTGACTCCCGCCTCGGCCGCGACATGAGCGATCGGCCGGCCGGCGCCGACCCGCAGACACAGCCGGCGGCGACCCTCAACGGTGAGCGGGGCATTAGCGTGGGACACGAGGACCTCTGGATGGGTGCGGATGCTTGGCGGCTTCCACACCTCACCCGGAGGTCCTCGCTACGTCACCAACCGACGCGGTCGTGTCCCAACGTCAACAACCTCACCAGGCAGGACACCTAGACGCGGGAGCCACCCAACCGCTTGCTGCGCGCGTGCGACTGGTGCGGCAGCCCGAGGATGCACCTTGCCCTGCGTC
>Ga0081540_1000558_pt1 | contig 36128 bp, 30 predicted proteins | sample TabmetS2T1R1_FD_71024 | JGI IMG/M metagenome (GOLD analysis project Ga0081540, IMG submission 71024) | Tabebuia heterophylla rhizosphere microbial communities from the University of Puerto Rico - S2T1R1 | ecosystem: Host-associated > Plants > Roots > Rhizosphere ...
GCCCGCTCGCCCCGGCCCCCTCCCCCCCCCCCAGCTCGGCTTCTGGTGAGTGCAGTCCCAGGCCCAGATCCTTCCGCCCTGACGCCCAGCCAGGGACTGCTCTACCCTCCGCAGCGATGAACACCCCCGCCGCGCGCCTCCGGGCTTCCTCACTTGCCCCTCGCGGTCCGAAGCGACATGCCCCCCACCCGGCCCCCGGCTCGGAAACGTCCAGACGAGAGTTTCTCAAGAGCATCGCGGTCGCTGGGGCCAGCGCGCTGTTTGGACCGGAAGCCGCCGCGTTTGCGCAGTCACAGGCCGGTCGCCGCCAGTGGCTTATCGATGTGCATCATCACATCCTGCCGCCGGCCTATCTCGCCGAAGCCCGGGAGCGCGTCATCGCGCAAGGCCAAGGCTTCCTGCCGGCCAGAGTGCTGGAATGGACGCCGCAGAGCTCGTTGAGCGAAATGGATCGAAACGGCGTAGCGACCGCGATCGTTTCCGTGTCTACGCCTGGCGTCTGGTTCGGCGATGCCAAGGCTGCGCGCACACTCGCACGAAAGTGCAACGACTATGCAGCGCGCCTTGCAAGCGATCACCGTGGACGTTTTGGATTCTTCGCCGCCGTGCCTCTGCCGGATCGTGAGGGCAGCCTGCGGGAAATCTCCTATGCGTTGGATGAGCTCAAGGCTGACGGCATCGGCTTGATGACCAGCTACGGCGACCGCTGGCCTGGTGATCCGGCCTATGCTCCGGTCTTCGAAGAACTCAATCGACGCAACGCCACGGTGTATGTCCATCCCACGGGACCGAACTGTTGCAGGGAGCTCATTCCCTTCGTCCCATATGTATTCACTGAATTACCCCACGACACCACTCGCGCGATTAGCAGCCTCCTCTTCTCCGGCTCCCTTGCGAAGTTCCCTGACGTTCGCTTCATCTTCTCGCACGCGGGTGGGACGATGCCCATGGTCGCGGGCCGCATCTCGCGGCAGAGCGCGCAAAGGAAGGATCTCGCGGCGAAAGTTCCGAGGGGCGTGGAGTACGAGCTGAGGAGGCTCTATTACGAGGTCGCAGGATCAGCCAATCGGCCCGCGATCGCGGCGCTCACTAATCTCGTCCCGATGTCGCAGATCCTGTTTGGCAGCGACTATCCCTGGGGCCACATCGGTGTCACGGCTGATGCGATAACCCGGCTGGGCCTCTCCGACGAGGATCTGGAAGCGATCGGGCGAGGCAACGCGATTGCCCTTATGCCTCGATGGAAGACTTGAGGCGCTTCGCCAGGGGCACGTCCACGCATCAGGCCCACCTCGAGGGCGGCGATTGCTCGTCGGATGGGGGCGGTCGGCCCCAGGAGGCGGTGCCGGTCGTGATTGCGACGTGGCCGTGGGTGGTGCTCGCCGGACTGGGCGCCCTTCACGGCCTGAACCCGTCGATGGGTTGGTTGCTCGCGGTGCCACTCGGTTTGCACCGGGCGCGCGGGTTGTCCACCACGCGCTTGAGGTGTAGGTGACCCGATGGCGCCGGGCGGTGGTGCCGCGCCCCGCGCCGAAGTCTGGGGGCGACATGAATACTCTCGGATGCGGAGCATGGGCGGCGCGACTGAGCAACGGCGCGCGAACGGTGGTGGTGTGCGGAACGGTTGGCATGCTGGCATCTGTCGGCGCATGCGCTGGCAGCAGCGCGAAGCCTCCGGCGGCCGCTGCGGGATCGGCCTCCGCCTCGTCGGCATCCTGGGCGATGCCGACGGCAACGATGCGCTGGAACGAGACGGCCTGTGAGCTGATTGCTCGCAATCAGATCGGCCAGCAGCGATCGGCGCGCGTCCTGGCGTATCTCAATCTCGCCATCAACAACGCCATCCTCACCGCTGCCAAGCAGGGGCGCACGGCGGATGGGGCGGCGGCTGGGGCCGCGGCCACGGTCCTCGCGTACGCCTTCCCGAAGGACGCGCCGGCGATCGAGGCGCGCCTCGCGGGCGAGACCGCCGCACTGGGAAGCGGCGCGACCCACGACGAGTTCGCGTCATCCGTCCAGCTCGGGCAGGCGGCGGGCGCAGACGTCGTCGCAATGGCGAAGAGCGATCGATTCGACCTGGCGTGGACCGGCACCGTCCCCGCGGGGAAGTGGGTGAGCAGTTCCCAGCCGCCGATCTTTCCGCGACTGGGCGAGATGCGCCCGTTCTTTCTGACCAGCGGTGCGGAGCTTCGACCCCCGCCGCCACCCGCGGTGGATTCGGCGGAATTCAAGGCGGCGCTGGCAGAGTTGCGGACGATCTCGGACCATCGCACCACAGAGCAGCTCCGCATCGCGCAGTTCTGGGAGCAGACGTCCGGAGCCTATTCCGCCGGAGTCTGGAACGACGTCGCACGGAAGGCGATCGCCGGACACGGACTTCGCGACGCCGACTCCGCTCGCATCCTCGCGCAGGCGCACATGGCAGCGGTCGATGCCTTCATCGCCTGTCACGACGCCAAGTACACCTACTGGTTTCCTCGACCGTCGCAGGTCGACCCGGCGATCCGGCTTGCGATCGGCCTGCCCAATCATCCGTCGTACCCGGGCAATCACGGCTGCGTGTCGACTGCATTCGGAACGGTCCTCGACGCTGCTTTCCCCGACGAGAACGGACGATACGCGGCGATGGCGCGCCAGGCCGCGGAGTCGCGGATCTACGCCGGAATCCACTACCGCTTCGACAATGACGCGGGAATGGACATCGGTCGCAAGGTCGCGGCGCGGGCGGTCGCGGTGCTGCCCGGCGACAAGGCATACCTTCCAACGCAGAGATGATCCGCCTCCGGGCCCAGCTGCTCACTTCCCGGACTCGACGATCGCGCCGCGGACCAGTCCTGCAATTTCCTGGGCGACCTCATGGATCGCGCTTTTCGTCCGGGAAGGCCTTGTAGACGGCGGAGCGTGCATCCACGTATTTCCGGAAGTCGGATACGCAGATAGCACTATGGCCCGGAGTTGTGCATAACTCGCTGAAGCCCGCTTGTCCGCTGGAGGGGACGCGAATGGCTGGAAAGCGAGCCAAGGACGAGGACGAGCTCCTGTCGCGCGCGGACCGCTACCGCGCGGGCAAGGCGCTGCGGGAGGGCTGCCCCCGGGACTCCCACGCCAAGTGGAAGGCCCCGGCGCGTCGGCGGGGCGCGGTGGAGCTCGTCCTTGCCGCCGAAAAAGGGCGCGTGGCCCACCTGCTCCCCCTTCGCCACGGGCGCATGGCCCGATCCGCGTTCACTTTCTACCGCGGGGCAGCCCTGACCATGGCGGAGGACCTGGCGTCCACGCCGGCGAGCGGAGTCCGGGTCCAGTGCTGCGGCGATGCCCACCTGTGCAACTTCGGCGGCTTCGCCACGCCGGAGCGCAAGATCATCTTCTCCGTGAACGACCTGGACGAGACCCTGCCCGCCCCGTGGGAGTGGGACGTCAAGCGCCTCGCCACGAGCTTCGTCGTCGCCTGCCGGGAAATCGGGTTGAAAGAGGTGTTCGCCCGGGACGTGGTCGCGACGTGCGTGCGCACTTACCGGGAATCGATGGAACGGTTCAGTCGGATGAGCACGCTGGAGCTCTCCTACCAAGCGATCAACCTCAAAGAGCTGATGGCTCTCATCCCGGACCGGGCGCTGCGCAAGCGAGCCCTGAAGCGCTTCGAGAAAGTGAAGGCAAAGACGATCGCCGAGGACGTGTTCCCGAAGCTCGCCGAGCACAAGGGGGAGATGCCGGTGATCACGGACCAGCTCCCCACCATCTTCCATCCCAAGGGGTATGCGCCGGGAGAAGTCGAGAAGATCATTCGCGACGCGCTCGAGGGTTACCGCGCCACGCTGTGGTCCTCCCACCGATCGATCCTGGAGCGCTACAAGCTCCGGGATGCCGCGGTGAAGGTGGTGGGAATCGGCAGCGTCGGGACGTACTGCTGGGTGCTTCTCCTCACGGCCGGGAAGGGCGATCCCCTCTTTCTGCAAGTGAAGGAGGCGCGGGCTTCGGTCCTGGCCCCGTACGCCGGATCGACGGTGTTCAAAAACCAGGGAGAGCGCGTCGTCGACGGCTACCGGCTGATGCAGCCCGCCAGCGACATCTTCCTCGGGTGGACCCGGGCACTGAAGCGCGACTTGTTCCTCCGCCAGCTTCGGGACGCGAAGATCACCCCTCGCGTCGAGTCCTGGGGTGGCCTGGAGATTGAGATCTACGCAGTCTGGTGTGCAGAGGCCCTGGCCCTCGCCCACGCCCAGTCCGTGAGCTGCGCCGCCCAGCTCAGCGGATACATGGGCAAGAACGAGGCCTTCGACCAGGCGATCGCCGCCTTCGCCGTGGCCTACGCCGACCAGAACGAGAGCGATCACGCCGCTTTTGTGCGAGCAATCCGCAAGGGGAGAGTGAAGGCCTACTTCGAGCAGGATCGCTGATCGGACCGCGACTTCCTGAATCCAAGATGCCCCTCAGAGACAAAGCGCGGGCCAGCGACTCACGATCTGGGGTAGATGGTACTTCACGCTGAACGCGGCAGGTGACAGCGAGGGATGAGCACTGAACCTATGAACCCCTTGCTCAAGGAAGTGCGCCACAACCCCATGCTCTGGCTGCTGGCCTTCGTGCCGGCGGTATTGGTAGCGGCAAAGCTCGACCCCGAAGCGCACACCCTGCTCTTCGTGCTGTCCGTGCTCGCCATCGTGCCGCTGGCCGCGCTGCTGAGCCACGCCACCGAAGCCGTTGCGGCCAAGACCGGCGATGCGGTGGGTGGGCTGCTCAACGCCACGTTGGGAAATCTGACCGAGCTGGTCATCGCGCTCACTGCGTTGCGTGCCGGGCAATACGCGCTGGTGAAGGCATCCTTCGCCGGCGCGATCGTGACCAACAGCCTGTTGATCCTTGGCGCCTCGTTCCTGCTCGGGGGGCTCAAGCACCACCTTCAGGAGTACAACCGGGACAGCGCCCGCACACAAGCGGGCCTGCTCTTTCTGGCCTCAGTCGCGCTGTTGGTTCCTTCGGCAGTTGCAATCACCAACCCGGGAGCGGGGACAGCGTTTATCCAGCGGTTGAGCGTGGGCCTTTCGGTGCTGCTCATCGTCGCCTACGGACTGGGCCTGCTGTTCTCACTCAAGACGCACCGCGAGCTGTTTGCCAGCGTAGAACACGCTGAGGACGGTGAGGCGCCGTGGCCTATCGGACTCGCGCTGGCCACGCTCGCTGGCGTCACCGTGCTGGTTGCGCTGGTGAGCGAGATTTTCGTCGAGTCAGTGCAGGAGGCCGCGGAGGCGTTCGGGATGACCCCGGCGTTCGTAGGGTTCATCGTCGTGGCGTTGGTGGGCGCGACGGCGGAGATGGCCGCGGCGTTCTCTGGCGCGCGCAAGAACCGGCTCGACCTCAGCGTGGGCATCGCGCTGGGAAGCGCGGCCCAAACCGCGCTGTTTGTAGCGCCGGTGCTGGTGTTGTTGAGCTACTTGATCGGCCCGACGCCAATGGACCTCCAACTGTGGCCGGGCGCGGTCATGATGACCCTCGTCGCTGCGCTCACCGCGGCGCTTGTCACGAACGGCGGTCGGTCGGCGTGGTTCATCGGCGTGTTGGTGGTGATGGTCTATTTGATCTTCGGGATGACGCTCTACCTCCTGCCGCCGCGGGTGTTGTGAAATGTCGCGCGGCCCGGGGGAGGTCGGCCTATGGTTCCCGAGATGCTGTTCAAGCTGGCGCCGCTCTTCGTCCTCCTGCTCTTTGGCGGGCTCCTCGGAACCCTGTTCCTGGGCCGCCGCATCGCACAGTGGCACGCTTCAAAGGGAGCAGAGGTCACCGGGAGCCGCGCGGTCGAGGGGGCCGTCTTCGGCCTGCTGGGGTTGTTGATCGCCTTTACCTTCTCGGGTGCCACCAACCGCTTCGAGAATCGCCGCACCTTGATCGTTCAGGAGGCAAACGCCATCACCACCGCGTACCTCCGCCTGGACCTTCTACCGCCGGAGACCCAGCCCCAGCTGCGGGAGGACTTCCGGCAGTACGTGGACGCGCGCGTGGCCGTCTACCGGGCCATCGCGAACGATGGTCCGGTCCGGGACGCGGTCCTCCACGTGGACGCCCTCCAGGACCAGATCTGGAAGAAGGCAGTGAACGCTTCCCAGCTGAGCAAGGAGCGGCCGGCCGGACTGGTTCTGCCTGCAATCAACGCGATGATCGACATCACCACCACCCGTGCGGTCGCCAACCAGACGCACCCCCCTTGGGTCGTCTACGCCATGCTGGTGATCCTCGCCCTCATCTGTGCGGGCCTCGCCGGATACGGCATGACTGGCGACAGGATGGTGCGGCGGACCCACTCGATCGCCTTCGCCGCGGTCCTGACAGCGACCATCTGGGTGATCGTCGACCTGGAATTCCCCCGGGCCGGGTTCATCCGCATCGATGCTGCGGATCAGCTTCTGGTCGACGTCCGTGAAGGCATGCGCTGAAGCGGCTCCAGGATTGGCCCCACCGTCAGGAGGCCGGATCTGAGCGAGCCAAGCGAGAACCGTTGGGCGACCAACCGGGCTTGAACCGGTAACCCCCGGAGCCACAGTCCGGTGCTCTACCAATTGAGCTATGATCGCCGTGCTGCGAGCGGGGTCACGTAGCCGAGTTGCCCCACGACTTCAAGCCGATGCGGGCCCACGCGACCCGGACGGCGGCCCGCCCCGGATGTTCACCCCCCGTCCATCGCTCTTCGGACCCCGGGGCGGATCGACTCCGGAGCCCGCACACTGAGCGTTACCCATGGCACTCCGGATCGAGGACTACGCCGTCATCGGGGACACCCAGAGCGCGGCGCTGATCGGCAAGGACGGCAGCATCGACTGGCTCTGCTTCCCCCGCTACGACTCGGCGGCCTGCTTCTCGGCGCTCCTCGGCACGCCGGAGCACGGACGCTGGCTGATCGCGCCGGAGGCGCCGGTCCGGGAGTGCCGCCGGCGGTATCGCGGCGAGACCCTGGTGCTCGAGACCGAGTTCCACACCGACGAGGGCGTGGTCCGGATCACCGACGCGATGCCCATCCGTACCCGCTGGCTGGACCTGGTCCGGATAGTCGAGGGAGTCAAGGGACGGGTCCGGATGAAGATGGAGCTGGTGGTCCGCTTCGACTACGGCACGATCGTCCCCTGGGTGCGAAAGACGAAGCGCGCGCTGCTCGCCGTGGGAGGGCCGGATGCGCTCGAGCTGTTCAGCCCGGTGCCCACCCGCGGCCAGGGCTTCAGCACGGTCGCCAGCTTCGACGTCGCCGAGGGCGACCGCCTCCCGTTTCTGATCAACTGGTATCCGAGCCACGAAGATCCCCCACCTCGCTCCGATCCCCTCCGGGAGCTGATCGCGACCGAGCGCTACTGGGAGCAGTGGTCCGCCCGCTGCACCTACCAGGGGCCCTGGCGGGAGGCAGTGGTCCGCTCGCTGCTCACGCTGAAGGCGCTCACCTACGCCCCCACGGGCGGCATCGTCGCCGCGGTGACCACGTCCCTTCCCGAGCACCTCGGTGGGGTTCGCAACTGGGACTACCGCTACTGCTGGGTCCGGGACGCGACGCTCTGTCTCTATGCGCTCCTCCAGGGCGGCTACCTGGAGGAGGCGCAGGCGTGGCGCAACTGGCTGCTCCGGAGCGTGGCCGGGAGCCCGGACGATCTCCGCACCCTCTATGGCGTCCAGGGAGAGCGGCGCCTCACCGAGATCGAGCTCCCGTGGCTGCCCGGATACGAGGGAAGCCGGCCGGTCCGAGTCGGCAACCAGGCCGCCAACCAGCTGCAGCTGGACGTCCATGGCGAGCTGATGGACGCGATGTACACCGCAACCCGGCTGGGCATGCACAACAGCGAGAACGCCTGGCGAGTCCAGCGGCGCCTGATGAAATGGCTGGAGCGCAACTGGCAGCAGCCCGACGAGGGCATCTGGGAGGTGCGCGGCCCGCGCCGGCACTTCACCCACTCCAAGGTGATGTGCTGGGTGGCGTTCGACCGGGCGGTGAAGATGGTCGAACAGTTCGGGCTCGCGGGACCGCTGGAGCGGTGGCGCGAGGTGAGGGATCGCATCCAGGCCGAGGTCTGCGAGAAGGGCTGGAACCCCCGGCGCGGGACCTTCACCCAGTACTACGGGAGCGACGCCCTCGACGCTTCCCTCCTCATCATCCCGCAGGTGGGCTTCCTTCCCGCGAAGGACCCGCGGGTCGTCCAGACCATCGAGGCCATCCAGCGCGAGCTGGTGCGCGACGGTTTCGTCCTCCGCTACCGGACCGAGGACGGCGTGGATGGGCTCCCAGCCGGCGAGGGCGCTTTCCTGCCCTGCAGCTTCTGGCTCGCCGATGCGCTGGCGATGCTTGACCGCCACGACGAGGCCCGCGCGCTCTTCGAGCGACTGCTCGCGCTCCGGAACGACGTGGGGCTTCTCAGCGAGGAGTACGACCCGCGCGTGGGCCGCCTGGTGGGCAATTTCCCACAGGCCTTCAGTCACATCGCGCTGGTGGACACCGCCTCCAATCTGGCCCGCCTGCCGTCCGCGCCCGGAGAGCACCGAGGGGACGGAGGGGGCCGAGGCACTTCGCCCTGATGGATTGGGCGGTCTCGTGACAAGCTAGGGCACCGTTCCGCTGGTGCCGCCTCCGCCCTCCGCCGCGCGCCTCGCCGCGCTCGTCCTGGTCCTCGCCGCCGCGCCCGCGAGCGCGCGCATCGCCGTGCTCCCGCTCAGCGGCCCGCGGAACGCGAATCTGGAGCGACAGCTCTCTTCCTCCATCTGCGCAAAGATGGGCTGCGTCCCGGCGTCGACGGTGATGAGCGGAAAGAAGGTGGACTGGGACAAGGTCCGCCGCGCTCGCCTCGAGGGCGTGCTGGTCGGCGGGCTGTCCAAGGCCACCCGGCCCCAGGTGCTGGAGGTGAGCTTCCTGACTCCGGATGCCCAGCGTGCCTGGCGCGAGCGCTACACCGTCACCAACGGACGCATCTCCTCCACCACCCTGTCGCAGATCCGTGACGCCGTGCACGCCGCGGCTCGCCAGCCAGCGGCCACGGCGGCACCGCTCGCGTCGGCCGCGCCCGCCGCCGCGGCAGCGGCGTCCCCTGCTCCGTCTCCGCCGCCCGGGGAGATCGCTCCCCCACCGCCCGGCGAGATCGCGCCTCCTCCGGCCGGCGCTGCTCCCGCGGGGAACGTGAGCGCCACGGGCGAGTCTCCGCGGCCGGATCTGGTGGAGGTGGAGATCGCCGTCCAGCTGGTCCACCGGAGCTGGACCTATACCAACCACGACCCCGCCGGCGGCTTGCGAACGTATACGCTGTCGCTCGTCACCGAGCCGAGGGCGCGGCTCGGCGTGTATCCGCTCCGGACCGCGGAGGGCCTCTTCGCCTCGGCGGGCCTGGAGCTGTCGGGTGCCGTGGCTGTGGGGCCGACGGTCGCCGGAGACGATCCCGCCGCGCCGCGGTTCCCCCTGAGCCTCTGGTGGCTGGACGCGGGGCTCCGGGCTCGCCTGCGGCTCGGAAGCTGGACCCTCGGACCCGGCGTCGGTTTTCGCCTGTCACATCAGTCGGTCAACCCCACCTCTCCCGGCGTCACGCTCGAGGGCATCCCCACCGTCGAGGCCAAGGCCGTGCGGATGGGGCTGGCATTCGCCGGTCCGATCGCCGGCGCCTTCGGCCTCGCCGGCGAGCTCAACTACCTCCTGGTCCTCTCCACCGGGCTGGACGCGGCCTTTCCCCAGCAGAGCGCCGGACCTGCCTTCGAAGGTCGTCTCGGCGTCACCTGGGACGTGTCCCACCTGCTCCGGCTCTTCCTGGGCGGAACGTTCTCGCAGGAGACCTACAACCTGAATGCGCCCGGAAGCGCGGATGCCGCGAAGGCCTCGACCTTCGGAGGAGAGCTCGGTTTCCGGATGGGGCTCTGACGGCCGTGCCGCGCTAGACTTTCCACGCTCATGAACAGGACTCCCCGTCTCCTGTGCCTCCTGCTGCTGGTGGCGCTGCCCGCGGTGGCCGGCGCAGCCCTCAAGGCGCGTGCGCCCGCGCAGGTCTCGTTCGTCGCCATCGGCCCGGCCGGGCTCCGCATCGAAGGGAAGTCCAACGACCTCCGGGTCACCGACCGGCCCGACGCTCTGGTGGTGACGGTCCCGCTCGCCAAGCTGGAGACCGGCATCTCGCTCCGCGACTCTCACATGCACGAGAAGTATCTCGAGTCGCAGAAGTACCCGAACGCGCAGCTGGCCGTCGCCCGGAGCGCCATCAAGTTCCCGGCGCAGGGCCAGACCGCCGAGGGAACCGTTCCCGCCACGCTGGCCCTGCACGGCCAGTCGAAGACCGTCCCGGTGCACTACAAGGCCACGCGCCAGGGGAACGCCTACGAGGTGAAGGGCGACCTGAAGGTGGACTTTCGCGAGTTCGGCATCGCGATCCCCAGCTACCTCGGCGCGACGGTGAAGCCACCGGTGGACGTCAACGTCGCCTTCGTGCTGGATGAGACGTAACCGCCGCGGCGGTCCGCTCCTCCTGCTGCTCGCGGGGCTGCTCGCTCCCGCCGCGGCGCACGCCTACCCGTGGATGATCCGACACGGGTACAGCGGGTGCGGCGTGTGCCACGTCGATCCCTCGGGTGCGGGTCTGCTCACCGACTACGGGCGGGCGCAGGCCGACCTCCTGATGGCCACCCGGTGGTCCGGGGACAAGGCGGAGGAGGCGAGCCCCACCGCGGACTTCGGCTTCGGTCTGTTCAAGCTCCCCGACTGGCTCTTCCTCGGGTTCAGCTACCGGGGCGGCGAGCTGATCGCCCGCTCCACCACCAACAACGAGCAGGGACAGCAGGAGAGCACGGTCACCGACCGGCGCTGGGTGCACATGGTGGCGGACCTCCGCGCCGGGCTGCGGATTGGCCGCTTCCGCGCCTCGGGAACCATCGGGTGGCTTCCCTATCCGTCATCCGCCAGCGCCATCACCTCGAGCGACGAGAACAACATCGTCGCCCGCGAGTTCTGGGCCGGGTGGGAGCTGGGCGACGAGGCGGGGCTGGTCCGGGGCGGGCGGATGAACCTTCCCTTCGGGCTCCGGAACGTCGAGCACACCGCGTGGGTCCGCTCGGCCAGTCGCACCGACATCAACGAGGACCAGCAGTACGGCGTGTCGCTCCAGCTCGCCGGCGAGACGGTGCGCGGGGAGATCATGGCCATCCTCGGCAACTACCAGCTCAAGCCGGACGACTACCGGGAGCGCGGCTACTCCGGCTACCTCGAGGTGATGGTCGCGCCGTCGGTGGCGCTGGGAGTGAGCAGCCTGGTCACTCGCGCCGAACGCGGCCTGTCCACCGGCGTGCCCACCCTCCGCCAGGCGCACGGCGCGTCCCTGCGCTGGGGCATCCTTCCGCAGCTCGGGCTCGTCGCCGAGGCCGACGTGCTCCTCCAGCAGCGGCTGGGTACCGGCTCGCTCGAGACGGGCGCCGCCACCTGGACCCAGCTGGACTGGGAGCCCATCCAGGGCTTCCACGTGATGCCCGCCTTCGAGTCCTGGAAGCAGTACGGGGATACCGGCGGCGTGTCACTGGGGGAATGGATCACCCTCGACTGGTTTCCCTGGAGCCACGTCGAGCTGCGGATCGACCTCTTCATCCGGCAGCAGCCGCAGACCTCCGGCTCCGTCGACAGCCTCGGCGCCCTCTTCCAGGTCCACGTCCTCCTGTGAGATGCCTTCGCCCCCGGATGGGGCGAGGCAGCGAGAACGAGCGGGCCGGAGAGCGACCGGTGGCGGGCGGCGCGCCGAGGGCGCTGCTCCGGCGCGTGCTCTGGATCGCCGGCACCGCCCTGGGCTTCGTCCTGCTCGCCGTGCTCGGGCTCGGGCTGGCGAGCCTCCTCCCCTTCGGCGATGCCGTGCGCCCGGAGCCCGAGCCTGTTCCCGTCGCGCGCCCGACGAGCCCGCCGGTGGCGGAGCTCCCGGCTCCACCGCCACCCCCCGCGCCGCGCCAGGCCGTCGCCGTTGCGCCCGCCCCCCCGCCTCCGGCGCCGGCGGCGGCACCCACCGCTCCGCTCCTGCCCGACGCTCCCGTTCCCACGAAGGGCCGGCTCCGCACGCGGCAGGAGGTTCTCCGGCAAATCGCAACGCTCAAGGACGAGCTGGCGCGCTGCCCCGGCGAGGCGGTGTCCCGGACGCCGCCCACCGCACGCGCCGCGCTGGTCCTGGAGACGGTCGTCGAGGGAGGAGCGTTACGCGTCGTGAGCAGCGCGCTGGACGCGGACGGGCCGGTGAACGAGCGATTCGTCACCTGCGCCCGCGCGCTGCTCGAGGCCCAGCGCTTCCCCGTGACGCGTTCCACGGAGGGCACACGCCTCCGGATCTCCCTCCCGCTGGGCCCGCAGGGGAACGCGCTCACGCTGAGCACGGCCTCCCTCAGGGTCGACGGACGGTGAGACGTCGGGCTACAGGCGCCAGGCGAGGAGGAGTCCACCGCTCAGGTACGTGTCGGTGGCCCCGCCAGCCACGCGCGAATCGCCGGGCTCGGGATTGAAGCTGAACCCGTAGCGCTGCAGCGTTCCCATCAGCCGGATCTCGAACGAGCGGCCCAGCTCCACCCCCAGCCCCACGTTGGCGTCGAGCCCCATCGACGACTGACGGGGGAACCAGGACGCGCTGCCAATCTCCCCCACCGCGAAGAGGTGGCGGTAGGCGGCGCCACCGAGCAGCGACACCGGCCCGAAGAGCGAGAACCGCAGGTCCACTCCGGCGGCGAGGGCCGAGTACCCCACGTTGGGGATGTCCGGCTTCGGGTTGGACGCCGTCCCGGAGATGCTGAAGGTCTGTCGCTCGAACCGCGCCTCGAGCCCGATGTGCGACTTCTCGCCGATGAGGAAGCGGTAGCCGAGCCCGGCGCCCCAGGCGAGCGCCGATGTGGGGTAGCTGGTCCCCGACTGATCCTTGGACTGGAGCCCGACCGACATCGCGATGTGGCCGACGAGGTAGACGCGACCTCCGAACAACGGGGCCCAGGTCATCGACACCGCCGGAGCGACGGCGGCCCCGAGCGAGTATCCCTGCAGCGTCTGGTTCAGGTCCTCGTTGTAGGTGAAGTTCCGGGTGAAGAGCGCCGCCCCGGCGGCGATGTCGAGCACCGGCCGGTCGGAGTCACGTGACCCCGAGGACTCCCTGCTCACCCCCGAGCCGACGACGCCCGGGTCCGGCTGAGCGGCCGTCGTCGCCGCGGCGGCCGTGGGAAGCGGCGGCGCGGCCCCGGTCGGCAGCGCCGGCTCGGTGCTCGTGGCCGCAGCGCCGAGCGCTGGGCCCTGAGCAGCGGCGGGCGTGGCCATGGCCGGGGCGGCGGCCACCGCAGCCACGCCTCCCGCCGCAGGGACCGCCTGGAGCGAGCCGGGACGGGGCGCCTTCGTCGACTGGAGCGAGCGCTGGAAGCGGGGCCTCATCTGCGAGGACAGCATCTGTCCCAGCGCCTTGGCGCTGGGCGCCTTCCAGGTCGCGTCGTCGACGATGGCCCCCGTCGACCCGTCGCGAACCTGCACCACCGCGAGCTGGGCCGTGCCCTTGTCGATGGTGGTGACCCGCACCACCGCTTCGAGCTTCATCCCCAGGGCCAGCGCCTGATACGCGGGGTCGGTACCGAGGGCCACCCCGTACTTCTGCGCCTCCTCCTGGAGCCGGTTGTCCGGAACCGTCACGCCCTTGAGTGCGCTCACCGCGGCCTTGCCTGCCACGGCAGCGCTGGGGCCGCTGGCGAGCACGCCGTAGCGCCGTGCGCTCTTCGAGGAGCCGGAGGACTTCTTCTTCGACGCGGCGAGCGCCGGATCCGCGATCAGCGCGGCGAGGAGGAGCGCGAAAATCCTCATTCCGTCCCTCCGGCGGCGAGGTTCCGGGTCCACTCGACGATGCAGCTGATCTCCGAGTTGGTGAGCCCGCCCCCGGGCGGCATCGACGAGGTGCAGGTGGGGCTCTGCTGGGTGATGAGTTCCTGGAGCGTTCCGCCGTCCACGCTGTCCACGCGATGCCGGGGCGGACAGGCATTGGTGCTGATGTCGACCAGCCGCGCGCCGGCGCCCGGGGACTCGAGGTCGAGGCCGCTCTCCTGCACCGCGGCCGAGTGACAGCCCGAGACGCACTTCTTGAGGATGACTTCGGACTTCGCCGGCTTGCTCAGGCTGGAGCAGACGAACCCGAGGTTCGAGCCTCCATCTCCGAAGCGGTCAGGATTGTCGAGGGAGCCCGCGCACCCTGCCAGCGCCCAGAGGCAGGCCGCGACGACCACGCGTGGATGGGGCACGAATCAGAACGGTAAACGAGTGTCAGCGGGCGGACAATGTGCTCGTGGCGCCCACCCTTGGACGCCCGCGCCCTCAGCGCATCACCGGGAGCTTGAACACCGCGGGCTTCGGATCCGGAGGGTGGCGGAGCTCGGCCGCGCCCATCCCCGCTCGCTGTCCCTCGAAGGTCGCTCGTGGATCTCGCGCCGAGCGCTTGCCGGCGTGGAACACAGCGAAGCGCGTGGCGAGCGCCCCGGCGAGGGTGAGCGCCGCGGCGAACCGCTCGCGCGCCCGAGACTTGTTCCCCAGACCCGAGGCCAGGAGGCCCGCGGCGGTGAGCAGAAGGCCCGCCCGCCAGAGCGATCCCGTTGCGCCGGTGCGCAGCGACTCGGTCACCCGTGGTGCGCGCGGCGAGGAGCGCTGCATCGCCAGCATCGCCCCGAGAGCAACCGCCTTGCCCACGGTGCCGTACCAGTGAGTCACCCGCCGCGAGGCGCCGGAGTCGTGGAAGAGCTCGAGCACCGCGCCGGCGCTGGCCATCCCGGAGCCGACGAAGAGCACCGGGAGCTCTCGCCGTGCTGCCTGCCAGAGCGGGACCGCGGTATTCGCGAGAAGCACCCCGGTGTAGCCGGCGAGCAGCGCCCCGAGCCCGCCGCCGGCGGCGATGCCCACTCGGCCCACGGCCCCGAGAGGACCTCTCCTGTTGCCGAAGAAGAAGCCCGCGCTGTTCGCCGCCCCGGAGAGGGCGAGGATCCACGAGCCCATGCTCATCGGCGAGGTGGGCCGGAACACCCGCAGCATGTTGAGGAAGCGGTCCGGCCGCCCGAGGTCGGTGACGAGCAGCACGGTGCTGGCCACGTCCCCGCCGAGACCGAGCGCCCGGCAGCGGTTCTCCAGCCGTTCCAGCGTGGGCCCGCCGGCGACGAGCGACGCCGCCCCGAGCGCGCTCGCCGCCCCGGCCATTCCTCCCACGAAGAGGTACACCGGGATGGTCCAGATCCACACCGGCTCCTGGAGCACCGGCAGCCCGTAGTAGGTCGGAGTCTTCGCGTCGCCCTCGAACTGGGCCGGCGCGAGCTGCCCGGGGTGCGGCTCGGGCGTCCGCACCCGCTGCGCGGCGCCCTCGCCCTGGAGGAGCCCCAGGGCAGGGTCGACCTCGCGGCCGTCGGTGGCGCGCTCCAGCTCCGCCGGCATCGGGATGGGGATCGGATGGATGGGCGCGGTGGTCATCGGACGCTCCGGCCTCGCGCGAGCAGAGCGCCGGCCATCGCGGTGAAGAACATCCCCGCCGCCGCCAGGCCGGCGAAGGTCCAGCTCTCCCGGCCCTTCGCGGTCGGCACCACCGGGTCGGGCGGGAGGTTGTAGACCTCCGGCCGGTCGAGGAGGAGGAAGAAGGCGTTGAGCCCTCCCGTCCCGGGCTGACTCCGCGCGTCCTCTCCGTACAGCTGCGCCCCGCGCACGCCGCGGGCCTGCAACTCCTCCAGCCTTCGCTGCGCACGGATGCGCAGCTCCTCCACGTCGCCAAACTGGATGCTCTCCGTCGGGCAGTGCTTGGCGCACGCCGGGGTCAAGCCGTCCGAGAGCCGGTCGTAGCAGAGGGTGCACTTCCAGGCGCGGCCGTCGTCGTCACGGCGGTCGATGACCCCGAAGGGACATGCCGCCACGCAGTAGCCGCAGCCGTTGCACACGTCGGGCTGGACGTAGACCGAGTCGAACTCGGTCCGGACGATGGCCCCGGTGGGGCAGGCCTCGAGACAGCCGGCGCGCTGGCAGTGCTTGCAGACGTCGGACTCCATGAGCCAGCGCATCCCGAAGGTGGAGCCGTTCGCCGCGCTCTGGCCATCGCTGGAGCCGAGGGCCTCGGAGAGCGTCTGCTCCACGAACGCCACGTGGCGCCAGGTGCTCGCGCCGAGGTGCCCGGTGTTGTCGTAGGAGTTCCCGGTGAAGTGGAGCCCGTCGGCCGGCAGCTGGTTCCACTGCTTGCACGCGACCTCGCACGCCTTGCAGCCGATGCAGAGCGAGGTGTCGGTGAAGAATCCCTTCGCGGCGGCCATCGGCTAGGGCTCCTGACTGGGCATGGGTCGCTTCGTCCCCACCTGCGGCAGGTCCCGGCGTGGGTCGCCGGGCTCCAGGGGCGTGGGAGACGGCACGAGCGTCGAGGAGTACCGGCTCACGTCGTGCCGGCCGGGCTGGATGTCCGCCGTCAGCGCCTTGCTCTCCATGATGCTGACGTTCGGATCGGCCACGAAGGCCAGCAGCTCGTTGGCGCTGCCTCCGGTGGTGCGCCCCACGGTGCCCCAGTGCCAGGGGACGCCGATGGTGTGCACCGTCTTCCCGTCGACTCGCAGCGGACAGACCCGTGCCGTGACCAGCGCCCGTGCCTCGATGGCGCCACGCGCGGTGACCACCGTCGCCCAGCCCCCGTGGGTGATGCTTCGGAGGCGGGCCAGCTCCGGTGAGATCTCCACGAACATCTCAGGCTGGAGCTCGGAGAGCCACCACAGCCAGCGGCTCATTCCCCCGGCGGTGTGGTGCTCGGTGAGCCGGAAGGTCGTCAGCACGAAGGGGTAGGCCGGGTCGTCATAGGCACCGTGGTAGCGGTTGTCGCGCCGGCGGTACTCGAACCGGGTGGGGTTGCACTGCTGGCCGTACAGCGCGTTCTTCACCACCGACTCCGGCGGCTCGTAGTGGGTGGGGAGGGGGCCGTCGATGAGACCGGTCGGAGCGTAGATCCAGCCCAGCCCATCGGACTGCATGAGGAAGGCGGTGTTGCCGCCGATGCTCGCCAGCCCCTCCACGCCGGGCGGCGCGCGGTAGGAAGGATCACGGTCGGCGATCATGTCCGGCACGTCCTCTCCGGCCCATCGACGCTTCGCCGTGTCCCACCACACCAGCCGCTTGCGCTCACTCCACGGCTTCCCCTCGAGGTCGGCCGAGGCGCGGTTGTACAGCGTGCGCCGGTTGGCGGGCCACGCCCATCCCCACTCCGGAGCGACCCAGCTCTGCTCGCGTCCGGGCTTTCGCCGCGCGGTCTGATTGAGCCCGCCGGCGAAGCAGCCGGAGTAGATCCAGCAGCCGCAGGCCGTGCTCCCGTCGTCCTTCAGCTCGGCGTACCCGGACACCGGCTTCCGGTCCGGCCAGGTGTAGCCGTTGACCTCGGTGAGCACGGCCTCGGCGCTCGGCTCCTGGAGCTTCCCCTGCGTCGGGTAGTCCCAGACCAGCGAGCGGAGGAGGCGGTCGCGCTCCTTGCCCGACGCCCTCGCCTTCGCGATGAGCCGCCTGCCGAGGTGGTAGACGAAGTGCAGCTCGCTGCGAGCGTTCCCCGGCGGCTCGACCGCCTTCTCTCGCCACTGGAGCAGCCGCTGGGTGTTGGTGAAGGTCCCGTCCTTCTCCGTGTGCGCGGCGGCGGGGAAGAAGAAGACCTCGGTCTGGATGTCCTCGGGCCGAATCTCTCCGGCCTGGACCTCGGGGGCGCTCTTCCAGAACTCGGCGGTCTCGATCATCGCCAGGTCGCGGACCACCACCCACTTCGCGTTCCGCAGGCCCTTGCGCTGCAGCCCGGCGTTGGGCGAGCCGACGGCCGGGTTCTCCCCCATCACGAAGTAGCCGGGGACCTTGCCGTCGGCCATGTCGGCCACGGTCGTCATGTGCGAGTGGTCGCCGGTGAGCCGCGGGAGGTCGCCGAAGAGGTAGTCGTTGTCCCTGGTCGCCGCGTCGCCGAACCAGGCCTTGAGGAGGGAGACGATGTACTTCGGAAGCTCGCTCCACCACCCGGTGGGTGACCGGTTGTCCTTGATGTACTGGGCCAGCGTGCCTCCGTGCTTCGCCGTCGGCATCAGCAGGTAGCCAGGGAAGGCGTTGAACAGCGTCGGGATGTCGGTGCTGCCCTGGATCGACGCGTGCCCGCGCAGGGCGATGATTCCCCCGCCGGGCCGGCCGATGTTCCCGAGGAGCAGCTGGAGGATCGCGGCCGTCCGGATGTACTGCACGCCCACCGAGTGGTGCGTCCAGCCGACCGCGTAGCAGAACGCGGCGGTGCGCTCGCGGCCCGAGTTCCGGATCAGCGTCTCGGCCACCTTGTCGAAGAGGGGGCGGGGAACGCCGCAGATCTGCTCCACCATCTCCGGGGTGTACCGGGAGAAGTGGCGCCTGAGGATCTGGAACACGCAGCGAGGGTGCTGCAGGGTCTCGTCGCGGTGCTGCAGCGTGGCCGGGCGCTTGTCGGCCGCGTCGGCGCCTGCGGTCGAGTCCGGGGGAAGGTGCTTGTCCCCCGACGCGGGGATGGTGCCCGCGCCGGCGTACTGCCAGGAGTCGACCTGGTACTTCTCCTCCTGGGCGTTCCACCCGCTGAAGAGGCCATCCAGGTCCTCGGTGTCGCGGAAGCCCTCGCGGACGATGACCGGCGCATTGGTGAAGGCGACCACGTACTCCTTGAAGTAGGCCTCCTTCTCCAGGACGTGTCGGATCAGCCCGCCGAGCCAGACGATGTCGGTGCCCGGCCGGATGGGGACGTGGATGTCCGCCACTGCCGAGGTGCGAGTGAAGCGCGGGTCGACGTGGATGATCGTCGCTCCGCGCTCACGGGCCTCCATCACCCACTGGAACCCCACCGGGTGATTCTCGGCCATGTTCGAGCCTTCGATGACGATGCAGTCCGAGTTCTGCAGATCCTGCTGGAACCCCGTCGCCCCGCCGCGCCCGAAGGAGATCCCCAGACCGGGGACCGTGGAGCTGTGTCATATGCGGGCCTGGTTCTCGACCTGGATGATGCCCAGCGCGGTGTAGAGCTTCTTGAGGAGGTAGTTCTCCTCGTTGTCCAGGGTGGCGCCGCCGAGGTGGGCGATCCCGAGGGTGCGTTTCAACGACTCGCCGTTCGGGGCGTTCTCCTCCCAGGTCTCCTCGCGGGTCTGCCACACCCGGTCAGCGACCATGTCGATCGCTTTCTCCAGCGGGAGGACGTCCCACTGGGTCCCGCCCGGAGGGCGGTAGAGCACGTCGCGGATGCGGTGGTCCCCGGTGACCAGCTGGAACGAGGCTGCGCCCTTCGGGCACAGCCGGCCCCGGGAGATGGGGGAGTCCTCGTCTCCCTCGATGTCGGTGATCTTCCCGTCCTTGACGTAGACCTTCTGACCGCATCCCACCGCGCAGTAGGGGCAGACGGAGCGGACCGGCTTCCCGGCGTCGCGGATGCGGGCCTTCAGGCCGCGGGTGCGCTCCGTCGCGGCGGTGTCACCGACTGCACAGGGGTCGCTCCTCCGCAGCTGGCGAAGCAGCGGCCACGACTCGAGGCGCTCGATGAGCGTGGACACGCCGACGATTGTGGGCAGTCGGCCCCGGGCCGGCAACGAAAACGTCAGCGCGTCGGAGGCACAGGTTCGATGGGAGGCGGAGCGAGGGTGCCCGCCGCGTCGGCGAGGGACCAGGTCAGCCAGGCGGTTGCAGCAGCCGACTGTGCCAGTGCCACAGGGTCTATCTTGTCCAGGGTGTCCGCCGCCGAGTGGTGAACGTCGAAGTAGTGCGTGGGGTCCTGCCAGACATGGACGGTTGGGAGCCCACGCTTCCTCGCCAGCGCCTTGAGATCCTGTCCGTAGAGCGTGTGCTTCCGGGGCGCCGGCTCGACCCCCAGCGCGGCGAGCGGGCGCACCAGCGGCCCGAGGAAGGACTCGGCCCCCTCCCCGCCGCGGAAATACACCGACAGCGGCCGTCCGGCCCCGGCATCGGACTCGAGCGCCGCCACGTGCGCCTCGCTCGCGTGGGCTTCAGCGTAGGCGCCCGAGCCGGCCCCGCCATGCTCCTCGCCCATGAAGAGCACGAAGCGGACGGTCCGCCGCGGGCCGGGACGCATGCGGGAGATGAGCCGGGCCGTCTCCAGCACCATCGACACCCCTGCCCCGTCGTCCTGCGCGCCCACCGCCAGATCCCACGAGTCGAGGTGCGCCCCCAGGAGCACCACCTCGGCCGGCTTCTCCCGCCCGCGGATCTCGGCCACCACGTTGGCCGACTCGACCTCCGGCTCCGTCCGGCAGCCGAGCTGCAGGCGCACCCGGACCGGTCCGGCCTGGAGCCAGCGATGGATCGCGTCGGCGTCCTCGGTGGCCAGGGCCACCGCCGGGATGGGGCGTTCACCGGCGCGGAAGACCACCGCCCCGGTGTGGGGCGAGCGCAGCGACCTGGTCGCGGCCGAGCGGACCATCGTCGCCACGGCCCCGCGCGCCGCGGCCTTCGCCGGCCCGTAGCTGCGGAGCTCGGAGGCCGCTCCGTAGCCTTCGGGCGTCGACATCTGGTGGTGGAAGTAGACGATGCGGCCTTCCACCGGTGTGGTGGCCAGCGCCTGGAGGCTGGTCACCTCCACCACCTCGGCTTCCACGCCGCCCTCGGGGGTGGGTGCGCTGCCACCGAGGGCAGTGAGCGCCAGGGGGCCGCCGTGCCAGACGCGTCCGGGGAGCACCTCGCCCCGTTCCTCGCCGCGGACCCAGCGCCCCACCTTCACCGGCTCGGTCCGCACCGGCACGCCCGCGGTCTGGAACTGGGCGACGGCCCACCGCACCGCCTCGGCGGCGCGTTGCGAGCCGACGAGCCGCGGGCCGACCCGGTCCGACAGATCGGTGACGGTGGCGAGCGTGGCGCCGTCGGTCAGGGCACGGCCGACGAGGGTCTCGAACGCGGAGGGTCGAGCTGGCGGAGGCGCAGCGAGCAGGAGGAGCGCGATCGGGACGAGCATGGAGCGCACTGCATGCCATACACTGGCCCGCGCTCGTGAGCGTTTCCGCCTTGCTCGTCACGGTCGCTCTCGCCGCGCCCCCATCCGAGCTCCGCTGGGGCGCGGACGCCGAGGGAGGCGCGCCCTACGTCTTCGAGCAGCCGCCGGGCCAGCTGCGCGGCTTCGAGGCCGAGCTGGCAGGATTCCTCGCCGCGCGCCTGGGCCGGACGGCGAGGCACGTGCAGGGTCCGTTCGCCCAGCTCCTCCCGCTGCTCGAGCGGGGCGACGTCGACGTGGTCATCAACGGCATCGAGGTCACCGACGACCGGCGGGAGGCCTACGCCCTCAGCCGGCCCTACTGGGCGGGGCCGGAGCGGCTGACCGTCCGGCGCAACGACCCCGGTGCCCCGGCGGCCCTCGCCGACCTGCGCGGACGCCGCGTGGGGACGCTGCCGGGAACGCTGGCCGAGCGGATGCTGCGGGCGGCCGGCGCCGAGGTGAGCACCTACGACGGAGGGCAGGAGGATCCCTATCGCGACCTGGTGCTGGGACGGACCGACGCGGTCCTGCTCGACGCGCCCATCGCCCTCTACTACGGCGAGCGGCCGGAGCTGACCACGCTCCCGGCGGGGTTCGGGGAAGTCCGCTACGCGGTGGTGGCCCGAGCCGGGGACGGTGCGCTTCGCGACAGGGTGGACGCGGCCCTCGACGGGCTCATCCGCGACGGCACCCTCCCCGCGCTGCTGCAACGGTGGGGCCTCTGGACCGAGCAGACAGGCCGGGCGCTCGGCGTGGACAGCGCGCCGGACGGCCCTCCGGTGGAGCTCGACGCCTGGCGCGCGCGCACCGGCAAGGGGATGCGGAGCGCGGGCGTGGGTCCGATCCTCGCGGCGCTCGGGCGCGGCGCGCTGGTGACGCTCGTCCTCTCCCTCGCCTCGATGGCCCTGGCGATGGTGCTCGGCGCAGCGCTGGCCCTTGCCCGGGTCTACGGTCCGGCGCCGCTCCCCGCCCTCGCCCTCGGGTACGTGGAGCTCTTCCGCGGGACCCCGCTGCTGCTCCAGCTCATCGTCGTGTACTACGGGCTGCCCGAGCTGGGGCTCCGGCTCAGCCCGCTGGTCGCCGGCTGGCTCGCGCTGGGGCTCAACTACGCGGCGGCCGAAGCGGAGAACGACCGTGCCGGGCTTCTGGCCGTGCCCCGGACGCAGATGGACGCGGCGCGGGTGCTGGGCCTCGGGCGCTGGCAGGCCATCCGTCACGTCGTCGCGCCGCAGGCCATCCGCGTCGCGCTCCCACCGGTCACCAACGACTTCATCGCCCTCCTCAAGGACAGCTCGCTGGTCTCGGTGGTGACGGTGACCGAGCTCACCAAGACCTACGGGACGCTGGCCGCGGCGACGCGGGAGCACCTCGCGCTCGGGCTGCTGGTGGGCGGGGTGTACCTCCTGCTCGGGCTTCCCTTCGCCCGACTCTCGCGCTGGGTGGAGCGGAGACTCGGCGAGCACCTGGAGGTGGCGCGGTGAGCGCGCTCGTCGTCGAGGGCCTCGCGCGGCGCGTCGGTGTGCGCCGGCGTCCCGTGCTCGAGGGCCTGAACCTCCGGGTGGAGCCGGGCGCCGTGGCGGTGGTGCTCGGCGCGAGTGGCTCGGGGAAATCCACCCTGCTCCGCTGTCTCGCCGGGCTCGAGTCGTTCGACGCCGGCCGGGTGACGCTCGGAACGCTCGCGGTGGGCCCGGGGAGGCACTCCGGGCTGCTCGGCCGCGTGGGGCTGGTGTTTCAGTCGGTGGAGCTGTTCCCGCACCTCCGGGTGCTGGAGAACTGCACGCTCGCGCCCCGGCTTCGGGGGGAGCCCGACGGCGCGCGCGAGGCGCACACCTGGCTCGAACGCCTGGGCCTCGCGGACCGGGCGGATGCCTGGCCCCAGGCGCTGTCCGGCGGTGAGCGACAGCGGGTGGCCATCGCGCGGGCGCTCTCCTGCCGGCCGGCGGCGCTCCTCTGGGACGAGCCGACGAGCGCGCTCGACCCCGAGCGAAAGCGCGAGATCGCGGCGCACGTGGCGGCGGTCCGCGAGCGTGGCATCCCGCAGGTGGTGGTCACCCACGATGGCGATCTGTCCGCCGCGCTGGAGGCCACGCACTACCGGCTCGACGAGGGGCGGCTCACCCCGGTGAACCCGGGGGCGCATTGAGTCTCTCTGTGTCGAGACGCGTGGGGCGGCTCCCGCACCGCTTCGCGGGCGCCGCCCTGGCGTGGAGGGACCGGGCCTCCGGGTTTCCCGCCGGACTACTTGTTCGTCGGCGGAGGCTGCGTGGTGTCGCTGGGGTTGCCAGTGGTACCGGTCCCGGAGGGACTGGTGGTGCCACTCGAGGTCGAGCCGCTTCCGTAGCTTCCGCTTCCGCCGGTGGCGCCGCTCCCCGTCGTCGTCGAGCCGCTCCCGTACGTGCCCGTCGTTCCAGGCGAGCTGGTCCCGGGCTGCGTCTGCGTTCCGTAGCCCGGTTGCGAACCAGGTGCAGGTGTGGTGCTCGGGCTCGTGCTCGAGGGCTGCGTCGCCGCGCTCCCGCTGGTCCCCGTGTCAGACCGGGCCCCGCTGTCCGAGGCGCAAGCGCCGAGCAACAATCCCCCTGCGCCGATCGCGGCGCAGAGCCAGAGTCTCTTGATCTTCATGGGTGTGCTCCTCCAGTGAGGTTTCCTGGTCGGCGGAACCTGCGAACGACGGGTCCTGAAGAGGAGGCCTTGCCGCTGCTTTGACCGGACGGGAGCGAGGTCGGTTGCCCGGTCGGGTGCAGTCCTCGGTCGGATTTGCCAATGAATTCCCGGTGGGCGCGATAGCGTTGGGATGATCAGGATGGCCGATCAGGGAGGGACCCAGCGGGCGTGAGATGGCGGCTCGGAGTGCTGGTGACCGGGCTGATGCTCTCCCCCTGGATGGTTCGGGCAGAGCCGGCGCCGGCGGCCTTCTCGATGCAGGCGGGGTACTGGGGCCTGGGACCCAACGCGGAGCACGCGCTGGCGGTTCAGCTCGAGCTCCGGCTCGGTGTCCGCTGGTGGTGGGTCCGGCCCACGGCCGGTCTGCTCCAGTCGACGGACGGGACGCAGTACGTCTTCGCCGGGGTACTGCTCGAGATCCCCCTGTTCTGGGGGCTGACGCTCTCGCCCGGCTTCGCTCCCGGCATTCGCACCATGGACGGGCAACGAGACCTCGGCTCGCTCGTGCTCTTCAAGTCCTCGGTCGAGCTCGGGCTGCCGCTCTTCCCCGGCCTCCGGGGCCTGGTGAGCTTCGCGCACATCTCCAACGGCAAGCTGGCGAAGCCGAACCCGGGCATCGAGCTGCTCCTCTTCGGTCTCGAGCTTCAGCTCGAGTGAGCGCTCACTGGTCGAAGTGGAGCTGGTCGAACGGCACCGGGGCGGCGTTCCAGCTGGTGTCGCACGCGGCGGTGTTCCGGTAGGCGAAGTCGAAGACCACCTGGTGGCTCTCGTCGAGGCCGAGGACGCGGACCGAGGACCCGTTGTCCGCCTGGGCGTAATCGACCAGGACCGACTTCCCGGCCTCGTAGGCGCTGGAGCAGTACGCTGACGACAAGCCGGGCTGCTCGAAGCGCCACACCTCCCGGGCGGTCATCGCCTCCGGGTCGATCACGTAGGCGGACACGGCGCTCGTGCCCAGCGCCTGACCGGCGGGCGCTCCCGGGGGCTGGTTGGCGCTCGGAGTTCCGTCGTCGAAGATCATCAGCAGTCCGTCGGAGGTGATGGAGGTGGCGTGCTGTCCGATGGGGTAGATGCCGCCGCCGACCAGGGTCAGCGCCTTCGCCCGGAGCGAGGGGAACTGGGCCCAGTACTTGGTGGGGTCGCCGAAGATCCAGATCGGGTGGCCGGTGGCGTAGTCGATCTTGATCACGAAGTTCTCGCGACTGGAGACGATGAGGCTGTCGTCGCGCGGGTCGTACGTTGCGGCGTTGAGGTGGAACCAGTCCGTGCTGGGGCGGACGAAGGAGGAGGGATCGTCGCCGGCCCCGGCCATGTACGCCGAGAGGAGATCGCTCAGCTTCCATCCCCCGAGCAGGGCACCGGAGGGGTCGATCTCCCCCACCGTGGCGTCGACGTCGCCCTGGGCGTCGAACTCGGCGAGGAGGCCGACCTTCCCGGGGTCGATGTTGTGGGTGAAGTCCACCAGGCTCGGGTCGGACACCTGCCCGCTGGTCACCGCGCCGTCCAGCTCCAGCCGCGCCATCTGGGTCGAGGACGAGCTTCCCACGACGAATCCGCTGCCGGTGAAGATGGTGGATGCCGAGGGCGGGCCGGTGCCGACCCAGCGAATCTCCCCGTCGGTATCGATGACCACGACCGAGGTATGTGCCGGCTTGAGCGCGATGAAGTCGAACCCGAGCGCGCTGCCAGCGGCGCGCGGCTGGCGGATGGTGGGATGGTCGTAGACCCCCTGCGGATCCTCGTAGGGGTCGGTGGTGATGTGGACAACCAGGTCCTGACGGGAGCCGCCCGTCGAATCGAGCTCAACGCTGACGTCGTTCTTCGCTCCGGCGTACAGTCCGAACACGGGAACGGTCACGCCCGTCTCGCTGACCCACCCGCGTCGCTGCAGCGCGGCGTAGGCATAGCGTGCGCTCACCGGCTTCGAGGCGCTGCCGGCCTTCGGCTGGATGGTCCACAGGACCGAATCGAGGGCGGCGACGCCCTGCCCGCTGAGCTGGAGAAAGCCGATGAATGGCGTCGAGCCCGCCGTGCCGGTCACGGCAACGTCGCTGATGCCATCCGTGGAGACCTGGAAGACGGATTGGCCTCCGCATCCCGCGGCGAGGAGAGCAAGGCACGGAAAGACGCAACGAGCGAGCGTTTGCACGCCACGCGGAACCCGCGCTCCCCCTCGCCGGTTAAGGCTTCGGAACGCTCGCGTCGCCGAGAAATCACATGAGAGCCGGGACAGGCGCATCAGGGCTGGGGACGTCGTTGGCTGCGAATTGTTTCGCTGCGTTCGACGGGCGATGTCTCCAGTCGCGACCCATGTGGGCTTGGCCAACGTTCTGTAGCATCGCTTTCCAGCTGCGCCACGGACCCGCAAACCATGACCGACGACCCCATCTACCTGGACCACAACGCGACGACCCCCGTTCTCCCCGAAGTCGTCGACGCGATGCTGCCCTATCTGCGCGAGCACTTCGGCAACCCGTCGAGCGCCCACGTCTACGGCGCCCGGGCTCGACGTGCTGTGTCCCGGGCTCGCGAGCAGGTCGCCGCGCTCCTCAGCTGCAACCCCGAGGAGGTGTTCTTCACTTCCGGCGGGACCGAGTCGAATAACCTCGCCATTCGCGGCGTGGCCGAGGCTGCCGACGGAAGAAGCCACGTCGTCACGACGGTCATCGAGCATCCCGCGACGGCCCGCCCCTGCGCGTGGCTCGAGAAGCACGAGCATCGCGTGACGCGCATCGGCGTCGATCGGGACGGGTGTGCCCGCCTGGACAGTGCGCGCGAAGTCATCGACGCCGACACCGCGCTCGTGACCGTGATGCACTCGAACAACGAGACCGGCGTGCTGCAACCCGTCGCCGATCTCGCGCGCCTCGCCCACGCCGCGGGCGCCGTCATTCACACGGACGCCGCGCAGTCGGTGGGCAAGGTGCCGCTCCGGGTGCGGGACCTCGACGTCGACCTCCTCTCCGTCGCGGGCCACAAGCTGTACGCGCCGAAGGGCGTGGGAGCGCTCTACGTGAAGCGCGGCACCCCGCTCGCTTCCTTCGCGCTCGGCGCGAGCCAGGAGCAAGGACTGCGACCGGGGACGGAGAACGTCGCCGCGATCGTCGGCCTCGGCGCTGCCTGTCAAGCCGTCGGGCGTGACATGGAAGCGGCGGCCGCACGGATGAAGACGCTGCGCGACCTTCTGTGGACACGGCTCGCGAGCGGCATCCCGGGGCTGGGCCTCAACGGGCATCGCGATCTGCGCCTGCCGAACACTCTCAACGCGCGCTTCCCACGAGCCTCCGCGACTGCGGTGCTCGAAGGTGCGCCCGAGGTCGCGGCGTCAACCGGATCTGCCTGCCACGATGGCAGTGAGACCGCCTCCGACGTCATCCTGGCCATGGGCGTTTCGCCCCAGGATGCGCTGGGCTCGGTGCGGCTGACGCTCGGCCGAAAGACGACGGAGCAGCAGATCGCGTCCGCGGCCGAAGCGCTGGTGCGGTCGTGGAAGGCCCTCGAGGAGCGGCAACCACATCGGAGCCCCGGCACCGGGTGAGGGTCGGCATCACCCGCTGCAACCACGGTGTCCAAAACCGTGCCTCACGCGCATCATCCAGGGCAGACCGGTCGCACGAGGACCGGCGTACAACCTGGGAGAACAACAGCCCATGTCCAAGCGGAAATACCTGGTCTTGTTGAGGAGTCGGACAGCTGGCGGATCGAGAGGCGATCCGGCGGGAGGCCCCTCGGGACCTTCACCCGAGCAGATGCAGCAGATGTTTTCTGCCTACGGGGAATGGAAGGAAAAGTTCAAGGCCGAGATTCTCGACATGGGGAACAAGCTCAAGTCGGACGGCCGGGTGGTGACCTCGTCCGGGGTGGCGGACGGCCCCTTCGTCGAAGCCAAGGAAGTGGTGGGCGGCTACATGATCGTCTCGGCGGACGATTACGACGGGGCGCTGGCGGTCGTGCGCGCCTGCCCGGCGATGCAGATGCCGGGAGTCGCCATGGAGATCCGCGAGATGGTAGGCACCAGGATGTGAGTGACCGCCATCGGCGCGGATCAGGAGTTCCAGCCTCGTCCCCAGGACTGGTGGAACATCAATTCCGCCATGAGTACAGCCGACTCGTGGCGGTCCTTGCCCGTCTGGTTGGGCTTCAGCATCTCGAAAGAGTGGAGGATGCGGTGCAGGGCGCGCTCGCGATCGCACTCGCAGAGTGGAGTGCGAACGGCATTCCCCACGATCGGGGCGCATGGCTGTACCGGGTGGCGAAGAACGAGCTCCTGGCCGTGCTGCGCAAGGACCATGCGCACCGGCGGATTCTCGAGCGCGAGGCTCACCCGGAGCCCGACCTCGAAGTCGAGCCTCACACAGCGACATTTGCCGGCGAAGTACGCGACGAGCTGCTGCGCATGGTCTTCGTCTGCTGCCACGAGACCATTCCCGAGGAATCAAGACTGGTGCTGGCCCTGAAGACGCTGTGTGGCTTCAGCATCGCCGAGATTGCGTTCCGTCTGTTCACGACCGAGGCGAATGTCTACAAGCGTCTGGCGCGTGCCCGAGAGCGACTCCGCCAGGTGGACGTCGACACCGAGACCCCTCCACTGGAATCACTGCGCTCGCGCCTGCCGAGCGTCCACACCGTCATCTACCTCCTGTTCAACGAGGGCTACCTGTCAACGCACCCGGAGCACGCCATCCGCTCCGAGCTCTGCGACGAGGCGATTCGCCTGGGCACGCTGCTGGCCGGCCACCCGGTAGGCGCGGCACCGCCAACCTTTGCGCTCCTCGCCTTGATGCACCTGCACGCGGCACGTCTGGCTGCGCGCCAGGACGCCACCGGAGGCTTGCTGCTCCTCGAGGAGCAAGACCGCACGCTCTGGGACGCAGATCACCTCCGAGAGGGGGCCGTCTGGTTGGCGCGCTCGGCCCGGGGTGATGTCTTCACCCGTTTTCACGCAGAAGCGGGCATCGCCGCCGAGCATTGCTTTGCTCCGTCATTCGCAGAGACGCGGTGGAAGGAGATCGCCGAGCTCTATGCGATGCTCCAACGCATCGACCCGTCACCCATCCACGCGCTGAATCGGGCGGTTGCCGTGGCGGAGTGGCAGGGGCCCGAGGCCGGGCTTGCGACGCTCGACGGCGTGGTGCCCCCGCGGTGGCTCGATGGCCATTACCTGTGGGACGCCGTCATCGCGGACCTCCACGACCGAGCAGGCAATGCTGCTGCTGCGGAAAAGCACCGGGAGCTGGCCCTGGCGGCCGCCCCGTCGATCTCGCTGCGGCAGCTGCTCCATCGGCGATTGACCGGCGGCTCTCAGCGACCCCGGCGTGACTCGAACACGCAACCATCGGCTTAGAAGATGACGGCTGCGACTGTGCCGCAACAGCTAAGCCAGGCCACCCACGAAAGAAATCGCTGTTTTGTCATTACCCTCGGAGCTGACGATCGTCCTGCCTCGAGGGAATGAGCGCGGGGACCAATCGAGTTGGCCCCAGTTTGGCCCCTACACATTCGCCGGGCGCAGGACACCGCGATTCACCTCGTCGAGCGGGTGCTGCCTCGGGCGCCGAGCCGCCCATGGACGCCCTCACTTCCAGGTCCTGCCCAATGAGGCCCTCTTCGAGGACATGGGAGAAGGCCACCACCCAGCTCGTCCCGCTTCCTCCGCCGTCCGACGGCGAGGTGTACCGGATGGCGGGTGTCCTCGCTCGGCGCGTCCTCAGCGCCCGTCGCGCTACGCGGATACTCGGCCTCCGGCGCGAGAACCCGGTTTGTTCTGCCTCGGACTATCCCGGTTCCGCCTTTCGAGGAGGTCGTCGTGCTGGAGAGTCAGTTCAGCTGGTTAGAACGCCGGCTTCTCACGCCGGAGGTCGCGGGTTCACGTCCCGTACTCCTCGCTTCTGCAAGGCCCAGGCTGTCAGGGGAATTGGCTCCGTCGTGGCCTGGCTCCGTGGGCTCGCCTCACCACCGGCTGGACCCAGCGCGGTCGGCGAGAATCCAATCCCTTCCCCTGCGCACGTAGCCTCCTCGTGCTGATCGGAATCGTGGCTCGTGCCACACTTCCGGCATGTCCATCAGGGCCGGCGACATCCTGGACGGCCGATTCGCCGTCGAGCGATCGGTGGCCACTGGGGGCATGGGCGAGGTCTTCCGCGGACTCGATCGGGAAACCGGGGCGCTGGTAGGAGTCAAAACGGTGCGTATCCCCGGCGGAGCTGAACGCTTCCAGCGCGAGATCCAGATCCTCTCCACGCTGCGCCACCCCGGAATCGTTGCCTACCTCGGACATGGACGCGTCGCCGGTGAGTTCTACCTGGTGATGGAATGGCTGGAGGGCGAGGATCTGGGCGCGCGCCTCGCGGGGACGGAGCTCAGCATCCAGGCAGCGGTGAGCATCGCAGTTCAAGTGGCGGCTGCCCTCGGGGCTGCGCACAGCCAGGGGGTCGTCCATCGGGACGTCAAGCCCTCCAACGTCTTCCTCGCCGACTGGCGCGTGGATCGAGTGAAGCTCCTGGACTACGGCGTCGCACGCTGGGCCGGGATGGAGACCCTGACCGGGACGGGCTTGGTGGTGGGGACACCGGCTTACATGGCCCCGGAACAAGCCTGCGGAGAGCGGGACATCGACGCCCGGGCCGACGTTTATTCGCTCGGTGCGCTCCTCTTCCGCTGCCTTGCTGGGCGGCCTCCTTTCGAGGGGGACAACCCCAACGAACTGATGGCCGCGGCCCTCCATCGCCAGGCCCCGCCGCTGGGCGAGCTGATCGACGTCAATCCGGAGCTCGCGGCCCTGGTAGGACAGATGCTGGAGAAGGATCCCCGGCGCCGCCCTGCCGACGGGGCTGCGGCGTGGGCCGCCCTGACCAACATCGACATCAAAGGTCTGGCGGCGACCCTGCCCTCACCGAGTCCGCGCCTGATCGCGAGCCCGACACCGCCCAATGAAAGCAACCCACGCGAGGGTGATGGAGCCCGGGGCCGACGACGCGCCAATCTACCCACGCCGGCGACGATCTCGGTTGCGGCGCTCTATCTCGAGAACCTGAGTGGCGCAGGCGAGGACGAGTACTTCCGAGACGGGATCACGGAGGACATCATCACTGAACTGATCAAGATCAGGAGCATCCAGGTGTTTCCACGGGCCGCGGTACGGACCTTCCGCGACCACCCCACCACGGCCCCCGAGGTCGGTCAGGCGCTGCATGCCACGCACGTTCTGGCAGGAAGCCTGCGTCGGGCTGGCCCGCACCTGCGAATCACTGTCCAGCTGACGGAAAGCCGGTCGGGCCATTCCGTCTGGGCGGAGCGATACGACAGGGAGCTGAAGGACGTCTTCGCGGTGCAGGAGGACATCGCACGCTGCATCGCGCAGGCGCTGCGGATTTCCCTCACTCCCGAGGAAGATTCGAGAATAGCCCGTAAGCACACGGCGAATCTCGACGCGTACGACTACTTCCTGCGCGGGAGGAACGAAACGCGCCGAGAGAACCTCGTGCTCGCCCTTCAGATGTTCGAGGAGGCCCTCCGCTGTGATGCGGACTTTGCTCCCGCCCTCGCTGGCATCGGGAACGTGTCTGCCAGGATGTTTTACCTGCGAGACCGCAATCCACAGTGGTTGCAGCGTGCTGACGCGGCGGTCAGCCGGGCGTTCGAGCTGGATTCACAACTCCCCGAGGCGTTCGTCGCCCGGGCGCGAATCGCCTACGCCCGAGAACAATACGAGCAGGCGGCCGACTATGCGCGGATGGCGATTGAACGCCGTTTCGATTGCGAAGGCTCCTGGGACATCCTCGGGCGCGCCCTCTTTGCCAGCGATCGCTCGGAAGAGGCGGCCGAACTGATCGAACGGGCCCTCAAGGCCACGGGAGACGACTACAACGTCTACATCCCTTACGGGAACGCGCTCCGGGCGCTGGGCCGCACCGCCGCCGCCGAGCCGCTGGAGCGGCAATTCTTGGGCGCGCTGGAGCTACAGGTTCAGCTGGTCCCCGAGGACACCCGTGCGCGAATGTTGCTGTCGAACTCGTACGCCAGGTTGAGCAGACGCGCCGATGCCATCCGCGAGCTGGAGCAAGTCCTGGCAACACGCATCGAAGACCCACACACGATCTACAATGCGGCGTGCGGCTACGGGATTCTTGGGCTGAAACCGGAGGCCCTCGCGACGCTCGAGAGGGCGGTGAACGCCGGCTTCAGCGAATGGGATCTAGCGGTCCGCGACCCCGACCTCGCCTGCGTGCACGACGAGCCGGCGTTCGTGCGAATCATGAAGTCGATGAAGGCGCAGAGCTCGTCCCCTGCGCCCTGAGAGCCGCGAAGGCCAGGCGTCGGAGGGTTTCGACGCTCGCTCACGCGGCGCGGATTCTCAGCGACCCCGGCGTGACTCGAACACGCAACCATCGGCTTAGAAGGCCGACGCTCTATCCAGTTGAGCTACGGGGCCAGTTCTCAGATTGCACGGCCGAAGTTCCCGCGTCCACTCGGCTTTCGCCGTCGTCGTTCGCGGAGGGAGCCGGCTGCTGAGTCGATGTTGAGTCGATGTTTGCCGGGTCGATGCCGAGGGAGAGCCGCTCCAGCTCCCCGCCGAGCCAGTCCGCCCCCAGGTGGGTGTAGCGCGCGGTCTGCTTCGGGGTGCTGTGCCGGAGGAGCCGCTGGACGACCGCCTGCGATGCTCCCGCCTGGACGTGCAAGGTCGCTGCGGTGTGGCGAGTCGCGTGCCAGTTGATCGTCCGAGGGACTCCCTTCGCCCACAGCTTCGTCCCGGGGTGCTTCGGGCACGTGCGCTGCTCGCTGTCCGGGCGCTGCTCCTCGTGGTCGCACCCGTGCTTCCGGCAGTAGTGCTTCCAGTGGTCCACGATGCCCGCCTTGACCATCGCCCGCCGCAAGACCTCCGCCAGGCGCACGTCCCGGGAGAACATCTTGCCGTCCGGCCCCGGGAACAGCAGCTCGTGCCCCTCGGACTCCTTCAGAGCGAGCTCGAACCAGGGGGAGCACTCGATGGTGATGGGGACGATCTGCAGCTTCTTGTTCTTCGGCACCCGGTCCCAGCTCCGCGCGATGGTGAGCCGTCTGGTCGTGAGGTTCACGTCCTTGCGGCGGAGCCCGTGGAGTTCGCCCTTCCGCAAAGCGCAGAAGACGCTGATGGCGAACCGCGCCCGATACTTCGGAGCGAGCGCAGCGCAGACCCGGCGGATCTCCTCGGTCGTGAGGTAGGCGAACTCCGTCTCGTCCACCTCCTCGAGCGGGACCCGCGGGACTTTCTTCTTGTCCACGGGGTTCGCTCCGTGCCACCAGCCTTTGAGCGCCGCGGTGTTGAACGCCCGGGAAATCTGCCCGCGGACGTGATTCTTGGTCGCCGCGGAGATGCCCTTCAGATCGGCCAGGAAGTTCACCAGGTCGCTCGGCCGGAGCTGCTGCAGCGTGAGCCGGGCGATCTCGTGCTCCAGGACGTGCTTCGCTACGGTTGCCCGGGTGCCGTTCGCTGACGGTCCAGTCAGGGTTTCGCCCCACTTCAGCATCAGGTCTCCCAAGGTCCCCCCGCCGTTCTTCGCAGGGAGGGGTTCGAGCCCGCGGCGCTGCCGGAGAGCCTTCGCCTCCAGCTCGATCGCCAGCTCCTCCGCCTTCCGAGGATCGTCCGTGTTGGTCGCCTTGCGCACCAGCTTCCCGTCCGCATCACGGAAGCGGATGTAGAGGACGGACCCTCGACTGAAGACGCGCTTGCGCTGCCTCATACTGCTCCCTTCAGTCTCGCTGGCCGACCCTGCTCCTCTGCCCAACGCCGCACTGCCTCGGGTCGAAAGCGAAGCTGCCGCCTGACATGGACGCACGGTAGCTCGCCCCCCGCCAGCTTGAACACGGTGCTGCGACAGACCCGGAGGTAGTTCGCGACCTCCTTCCAGGTCCAAAGCGGCTCGGCGTTCATGACTTGCCCCCGCCCCGGACCGCCTTCCTGACCGTCGCCAGGTTCCTGGGCGTCGGCTTCGTCTCGTGGATCTCGACGGGGCGTCGCTTGGCGGAACCGGTTCGAGTGCGGCGAGCTGGCAACGGGCGTTGGCTTCGAGCTCCGCGACCCGCTGTGCGCTTTGCTTCGGGTTCGTGGACGCTGCGGTGTAGCGCCATCGGCCCGCGGGGTCCTTCGGGCTCGTGAGCCACCGTCCGCGTTCGTTGCGCCTTATCGACGCCATTTCTCAGTCGCCCCGAGCCCAATCCGCCACCATGGGGACTACCCTCTTGCTGGGGCGGGAGCGCGAAACGCCGGACCGCCTTGTGACTGAACCGGACCAGCCCACCCACCCGCGCGGATGGGAACTCGCCCGAGCCGGCCCGGGCGCAGACCCACGAGCCGGACACCTTCAGCGCTTTGGCCACCTCACGCCAGGTGCAAAGCTCCCATTCCTCGCTTAACACTCCCACCAGGGACCCCTGACCCCTCCCGGGGACTCGAGCTGGCTAGCGTGCTCTCCGCCCGCTTCTTGCCGGTGACCTCGCCTCCCGGGCCGTCCGGTCGCGGATCGCCTCGTAGCGCCGTAGGAGCAGCTCCTGGACGTAGCCGAGGACGTTGAGCTTCTTAGCCTTCATCTCCGCCTCCAGAACATCGACGACGTACTGAGGCAGGCGGAAGCAGGTCCGCAGCTGGACCAGCACTTCCCTGACCGCCTCGGCGTTGTACGAAACGCCGAGGGCCGGCTTCAGGACCTCCTGGACGAAGTAGAGGTCCTCGGAGGGGACCTTCACGTTCAGCGGCTGGAGGGCCTCGTCCTTAGGGAGCGGTGTCCTTCCCACAGCCCAAGTAGATTCTATTTAGGTCCCAGAGTCAATCCGGCTCCGAGGCACGCACCGTTGCTCGGAACCAGTCAAGACATCGCTGACAGTTGACTGCAGGGTGACGGCGCGTTTCTCAGGCGTTCACGGCTCGCGCGTTCAGCAGCGCGTCCTGCCGGGGGACCATGAACCTCCCGCGCGACTGCGCCGGTACATCGCCCTCGAGGTCGACGGTGGCCGCAAGGTCGACGTGGTGCGCCATCGACGAGTGCCTGCCCCTGGCCTTGAAGGCGGGGCGCGGCTGTCCGGGGCTGGCGGGCGGGTCCCCTCGTCGCCGTACTAGCCTCAAGAGCGGAGGCCGGAGTCCGAAAGCGAAGACAATGACTCCTGCTGCCCGGGGACACCCAACCTCGCCGTTCAATCGTGCTCCTCCCTGAAGATGTCTTCTTCAGGCCTCGCGACGACTGCTGCCCTCCTACCTCCCCAGTCCTTGGTCTTCGCTTCCGGACTTACCTGAGAGATGCCTCGCCCTCTGCTACCCACGGCTACCGAGCAATCCCCCGCGAGCTCTTCGTTCTCTACTCAATCGACGTCTTCATCCATACCAGCTATCGACGCGTTCGCTCCTCGTCGCACCCACCGAACCTCGAGTTCTCCTCACCGTCGCCCTGCCAGCGGTCCCTCTGTCATTCTGGTCTCCTCTGATTCTTCCTGAGACTCAGGTAGAGATATCTCCGAAACATCCCCTTCTCTGGTCAGTCTTGTCCTTCCTCTTTCCCTCGCCCACCCCCCAGAATTGTCTGCACCCCCGAGTTTTCCGCTCACGCCCTCAGTCATGTGGTTGTGAGGGCGTGAGCGGGAAACTCGGGGGTGCCCTCACTGCGTCGCGCAGAATGGGATGGGCGAGGGCGCAAGTGCTGGGGATCCTGGACAACGGGGCCTCGAATCGGCCCTGGTTCTCGCCCTCGAAATGGCCCGAAAACACGCCCGATCCGGGAGCGTATTCTCGGGCGTATTTGCGGGCTCATTGGAGGGCCATTTCGAGGCTCCAAAGAGCCATCCCGCAATCGATTGCGGGAGGCGACTTCCAGCGCTCCAGGGGCTGAATCAGCGTCCGAGCCGTGACGGCCGAGGGAGCTGCGCTCGCCGACGACCACACGGTCAGTCCTCCTCGGCCATGCCGGCATATCCGCCTCCCCAAAGGTGTCCGCGAGATCGGATCAAGCCCACACCGACTCTGCGCACCCGGGTGATGAAGCTCCGCTGAAGGTCGTGGAACCAGAGGCGTGGAACTCGGCTTCGGCGACGGCGCGCCGGAAGATCCGGTATCGAGAGGCTGTGTGAGATGGCTGACACGCAAGGCCAGGGTGGGCCGCCGCAGTACGTCGTCAGTGATCCGTGCTTGCCGCGTCCAGCATTCCGGAAGGACCTCTGCGGTCGAGACCGGCTCACCGATCAGCTGGAGCTGGAACAGTGTCCACGAGCTCGGCTCCTACCAGCTGCAGACCCGTGGCCGAGGTGATCCGAGCGAGGCTCTCTCGCAGAGAGCTGTGATCCGGCTCGGGAAAGGACCAGAGCTCCCACCGTCCATCTCCCTGCGAGATCCTTCCCTTCAAGCTCGGAAGCACCTTGTCCTCGGGGGAGACAGCACGCGGCTTCGAGAGCGGAACGGTGGCCAGCTGGTGACCGGTCGCCGCATCGAGGAGCACCGTTCCCAGCGTCCGGTATTCGGCGAGCAGCACCCGATCGTCGGTCGACCACTCGAGGCTCCCGTAG
>Ga0081540_1000559_pt1 | contig 36109 bp, 20 predicted proteins | sample TabmetS2T1R1_FD_71024 | JGI IMG/M metagenome (GOLD analysis project Ga0081540, IMG submission 71024) | Tabebuia heterophylla rhizosphere microbial communities from the University of Puerto Rico - S2T1R1 | ecosystem: Host-associated > Plants > Roots > Rhizosphere ...
GTTGCCCTGCGAGATCTGAACGAGATTGCCGTTGGCGTCCTTTAGCTGGAAGAGATCATCGCTGACCTTGACGACCGTGTAGCTGGCGCCGCTCGTCAGGCCGGTAATGGAGGTGTTGCCGGTGCCGGCGTCGTAGACGACATGGTCGCCGCTATTGAGGCCGTGTCCGGCGATGCGAACGGTATCGGCGGTCGCATCGATGGCGTCGAGATCGAAGGCCCGCGACTTCGTCGTCGATTTGGTCGGATCGATGCCGTAGATCACGGCGTCGCCGTCCTTCAGATCGGACGCATCGACTGCAATGGTGTCCATCGCGCTATCGACGGCGGTGGTCGGGTTGAAGCTCTTGCCCGAGCCGATATAGGCCAGACCGTGCGAGGCCGACGCTCCGGGGTCGGACAGATCGACGCGCGCGCCGGTGGCCTTGATGCGCAGTTCGAACGAATCGGCGTCGATCGCAACGAGGTCATACTCGGTTTCGTTGGCGAGACCGCCGATTGGATTGGCGCCGTTCTCGGCGATCGAGCCGTAGGTGACGTCGATCGGCTGCCCGATGGTGAAACCATGGCCTTTCAGATAGATGCGATCATTGCCGGCATCGACCCGCGCCAGCGTCAGCGTGGCCGCGACGTTGTCGGACACGCGCGTGAACGTCTGGGTTCCGATCGCCAGATCCTGCGATATCTGAATGACGTTGCCGTTGCTGTCCTTGAGCTGGAATGTGGTGTCGTCGATCTTTTCGACCGTGTAGGTCGCCTGGTCGGTCAGGCCGGTGATTGCGGTATTTCCGGCGCCGGCGGCGTACTTCACGACGTCGCCGGTCGAAAAACCATGACCGGCAATCTTGACGGTGTCGGCATTGGCGTCGATCGCATCGATGTCGAAGGTCTTCGCCTTCACCACATTGATGGTGTGCGTCGCGGTGCTGTCGGTCCCGGACGCATCCAGCGCGATCGGCGGTTCCTTGGCGAGTTGAACGTGATCGGCATCGACCACGATGATGTAATAGCTCTTGCCCTTTTCGAGGCCGCCGACGGAGTCGCTTTGCTGACCCGGGATCACGAAGCCGGCGCTCACGCCGGGGATCGAGGCGTTGGCCAGATAGGGCATGTAAACGACCTGCTGGCCGTTGGCGAAGCCGTGATTGGGGATGTAAAGGGTGTTGTTGGCAACATCGACGTCGCCCGGCAGCGGAATGCCCAGCGCCGTTCGGCCTGTCGGATTCGGATCGAACGTCTTGGCATCGTCGGTGCCGCCGGTAACGTTGCCGGTCGCCGTCACATGTCCGTTGAGCGAAGCCTTGACGGTGCCGAATTCGAACGCGAGCGCGACGCCGACGCCGGCCCGGCCGTCGACCGGGCTGACGGTGCTGGAATCCGGCGTGGTCTTCGCCGTTCCGGTGGCGAGAACGTTGACATTGCCCTCCGCCGCAATCGTCACGCCGGAGCCGACCGACGCGATCACATTCAGATCGGTATGGGAGATGGCGATTGCGACGGAGGAACTGGTGGGATCGACGCTGCTGGTCAGCAGGTTGGAGGAAGCGCGCGCCACGGTCTTGGACGTCGTCGCGCCCTTCGCCGATATGCTGACGCTGCCGCTGGAATCGATATGGGTGGAGCCGCCGATATTGGCCTCGACGTCGCTCTTGGCCAAGCCGTAGCCGGCGGCAAATTCGAGGCCGGTGTTGATGCCGATCGCCGACGCAATCGCCGTGACTTGGGTTTCGACCTTGGTTTCGGCCTTGATGTCGACGTTGCCATCAGCCTCGATGGTGGCATCGTTGACGTTGATGGTAGCGTTGGCACCGCGCAGGATGACGGAAAGATCGATGCCGGTGAGCGCGCTCGCGACAACGCCAGGGATAGTGCCGAGCAGCGCGGTCAGGCTGTTGCTGAAGCCTGCGGCCGCGGCCGGCACGTCGCTGGCGAGATTGGTGTCCTTGGCGATGGCGTTGATCTTGACGGCGCCGCCGCGAATGGTCGCGCCGGTAAGATCGATCCCGGCGTTCTTTTCGGTGAAGTCGAACGGCCAGCTCACCAGCCGCTTGGCGTTGTCAGACGTCGCCAGCGTGATCTTGCCCGGCTTGTGCTTGAGCGCGGTATCGGCGGTCGCCAGTAGCGACGCGTTCGGGCCAAGCGCGATGAACTGGCCGCCGGCATAGGCCGTGGTGCCGTCCGAATTGGTGGTCTGCAGACCGATCATGATATCGCCGGCGTTGCCGCCGGCTTGTGCGGTCGAGATCACGACGGTGGACGTGCCCGCCGTGTTGGTGTTGGCGGCATTTCGGATCGTCATCGTGACGGTGCGCTGATGCGTGGCATCGGTCGGATCGACGAAAGTGATGACGTCTCCGGCGTGATAATCCTTGCCGGCGCCGCTGAGCCGCGCGGTCGCAACTCCGTTGCTGTCGGTCTCGATGATCGCGGTGATGCCTGAACCCGCTCCTCCCGTGCCGGCGACGCCGCTGTAGGTCTGCGAGGCGGCCCATGTGCCGTGCGAAGCGGTCTGCCCCGCGACCGTGCCGACATAAACGGTGTCGCCGACGAGATTGAGTGCATGGCCGTTCAGCGCGATGTCACCGGTGACACGGATGACGCTGTTGTGGCTCACGGTGTTATCGCCCGGCAGCAATCCGCCGTCGTTGAACGGATCGTAGCTGCTATCGAGCGTATTGACCGTCAGCGACGCGTCGAAATTCGGCGCCAGCGAGGCGATCTCGATATCGTCGGTGCCGGTCCTTGCGTTGATCGTCAGCGAATTGTCCGACGACCCCGTCGGCGCATTGAACCATTGGCTCTCGAACAGCCCGTTGATGCTTTCGAGCTCCATCATCGCGCCGCCGGCATGGCCGGTATCGTAGCGCAGCCGTGCGGTGTTATGGCCCGTGGGGTTGCCTGCGACGGTGTTCAGCGCGGAAAGATCGAAGGTGATGTGAGCCTGCGTGCCGGTGATGGTCACCGGCTCCAGACCGCGATAACTGACGAGGCGGCCGTCATAGGCGATGGTGCCGTCATGCGACGATATCGCCGTCGAGACGAGGTTCTGGACCGCGCCGGTGTCGAGCACGAGCGTATCGAAGCCGCCGTCGCCGCCATCGAGGAAGCCGCGAAGGGCGCCCGAGGCGGTCACATTGAAGACGTCGTTGTTGTTGGCCGCGCCGACGAGATTCTCAAAACCGTCGAAGAAATAGCTTCCGACCGAGCCGGAGCTATTTCCGTTCACGAGCCAGTTGGTATCCAGCGCCGAACCGTAGATGGTATCGTCCTCGTCGCCGCCATCGAGATGATGGACGCCCGAGAACGTGACCGCGGCCGGTCCGTCGATATGGCCGCCGCCCTGCCCGTCCAGGTGCCAGCCGGCCGACTGGTTCGCCCTGGCGATCACCGACAGCGTATCGTTGCCGCCACCGCCGACGATATCGATCTGCGGCTTCGGCGCGTCATTCGAAAGCGACGACAGGTCGAGGGTCACGCGGTCGTTGCCGGCGCCGCCGACCAGTTTGACCGAACTGCCGTCGGCAACGACTTGCGAAGACAGAATCGTATTCGGATTGCCGCGGTCGACGACCTCGATGCGCTGCAGATGCTGGGCCTGGTCGCCGGTGGTGACGACCTCGTCGAGGAACCGGACCAGAACGTCGTGGTTCGCCTGGGCGGCCTGCGCCGCCGAAAGATCGACCAGCACAGGATCGGCGCTCATCAGCAGGCGCGGTTCAAGCTGATCGAAAATCAGTTTTGGCGGCGGTCCGGCAGGGCAAACCAGGCGGGATATCGACGACTTCAGCCCCGAAATCCATTTCCGCCGGGTTCGAAATGGATGTCCAATGACCGTCGGATGCTTGCTTCCGCCGCCGTTACGCATGGCCCCTGCCCCCCACTTGGGCCAACGCAAACGCACGTTAACCCAATGTAAACCAATCAGCCTTCGCTAATGGTTTTGTGTCGGTTTTGCAGCGGCCACCAACTTTCACTGTTCGTTGTTCATTCCGCACTTCTTGAGATTACGATTAAGTGCACATGTCTCTTCATTCAACGAACCGTTGCAGGATGCAAAACTGGCAAGTTGCGCTGCGATTAACTGACCACCGTCCGTGGTGGTTTCCTTGAGGAAGGCAAGCGCCACGCGACCGCAGCAAAGCATGGAGCCGGCGGCACTTGCTTTGCGGCGTTCATCATGAGCGCAGCTTTCGTAGCTGTTGCTGCTCGGCCGGTCCTTCCGATGCAAGGTCGGGAGAATTGATCGTCGGCAAAGCCGGATAGGTCTGGCCGGTCTCGCTCTGGAATGACGGCATGTCATTCGTTCCGACCTTGACGCGTGCCTGGCGTACCACGCCCTCGATTTCGCCTCGGGTAATGCCGAGGTCGCGGAGCATATGATCGTTCATGTCGGACAGTTCCGTGATGGCGCGCCGGGCCTCCAGTTCGTATCCGATCGCCTCTCTTATTCTTTTGAGAGCCGCAAGCAGTCGTGTGATGACGAGCCGCACCATCGAACCTTGCCGCGACCGAGGCAACGGCGCAGCGCTGATACCGTGGACCTGGTAGAGGGATCGTTGCGAATGCATTTCCATTGCAGCTTCTCCGTGCTCGTTTTCCTCAGGAGCCGAAACAGGCTTCGTTCCCGACAGGCCTTGGAAGGGCGCAGGCAGCACCGCATCCCCCGCGTGATTGAAGTTGCTCAAACTTGCGCCGGCGATTTCCGCCGCGAGTAGATCGAACGGGCGGTCTCGAGCGGGGGCGGCCCGATGAGCTGCGTGCCATAACTGGCTGCAATGGCCGTGATCTTGTCGACATCGTCGACACCCGCCGTTGTTCTGAATAATCCGTCGATCTGTCCGGGCGAAAACACCACCAGCATGTGCAGCGGCCGATCCGACGGATTGCACCAGGCATGCGGCACGCCCCTCATGACGGTAACGCTGGTCCCTGCGGTCGCGTCCCATCTCCGGTCTCCATTGGCGATGTCGAGCGTGCCGTCCAGCACGATGAAATGCTCGTCCTCCCTGTTGTGAATGTGCAACGGCACGCCATTGCCGGGATCGGCGATAATCTCGATCATCGAGTAGGCGCCCATCGTTTGCGCCGAGGGGACGCGAATCCTGAACCGTTCTCCCGGTGTGACTTGCAGCCACTCATCGCAGTCTTGACCGGCAATTGAGCTAACTTCGGCAAATTTCCGTAACGTCATCTGTACTCTCCACTCGGGTTGTTTGGTGAAGCCAATGGTTCGCGAACCTCGCCTGCCGCCGGTACTCTGCAGCCATCGTGCGCAGGCCGATCGGAAGCGGGATGGCGGAGCAGAAGACGTTCTCAGGGTCGTAAAGCTGCTTGACCCTGGCCAGCCGTTCGGCATTGGGACCAAAGCTTTCCGCCACGCGATCCGCGTCGCCCGAGGCGAGCAAATTCGGATAGCCGCCCGGAAGTGCGATCGCGTCGAACGATTGCCGCGTGTCGCGGACCCATTTTTGATGCCGGCGCTCTTCCAGTCTGTCCGGACGGTCCGGGAGCGAAGCGAGAATTTCGATCAGTACGTGGTCGCGACGGAGGCCGAACGCCGTTGCTTCCACCGGCACGCGCGAAGCTGTACCCTTGAACTCGTGGCTGAAAATCGCGCATCCGGCAGAGACAGCTTTCGCCATGGCCTCGACGAGAAGGTCGACCCCCGCCCCATCGAGGGCCGGTAGCGAGCACGTTTCCATGAAGGTCCGCTGTCCGTTCACGAGATGCGCGTCGAACACGGACAACGAAGTCCCGTAGCGAACTGCATCCAGGGTATTGTCGAGCAACGTGCCGAGTTCGAGCAGCGGCGCGAGATACTCATCGCCCTGCCCCTGCGAACCGCTCCATGTCGGCACCAGCAAGATCACCGGCACGCCGTCGGGGCCAACGACGGCGCCGACCTGGACAGTCAACTCGTCGGGCATGGAAGACGCCATGTCGGCATAGCGCCGCAGAACGGTTTTGGCTTCCGAAAACGGATAGACCAGCATGCCGGAAACGACGTTGGGCAGTTCGTGCAGACGAATGCGCATGGCGGTTACGACGCCAAAATTTCCGCCCCCGCCGCGCAATGCCCAGAACAAATCTTCCTCGCGATCCTGTTCGGCCGTAACGATGCGCCCGTCCGCCAGAACCACGTCGGCGGCAATCAGATTGTCGAGCGCCAGCCCGAAACGTCCGATCAGCGGGCCATAGCCACCGCCCAGTGTAAGACCGGCCATGCCAACCGCGCTGCACGAACCTGTCGCGGCAGCAAGCCCAAGCGGATCGGTCACCGCAAGGACATCGGAAGCGCGGGCGCCTCCCGATATCCGCGCACTGCGCCGGTCGCGGCCGACGACCACGTCCCGCATGCCGCTGAGGTCGATCACCAGTCCGTCGCACAGCGCGCGACCAGCCCAATCGTGGCCGCCGCCGCGTACCGACAGCGACAGACCGGCGGAACGAGCAGCCGAGATCGCGATCTGAATGTCCCGCAGCGTCTGGCAATGGACGACGGTGCGTGGCATGCTGCCCACCGGCATTGCCCAGATCTGCGTGGCCGCGGTATACCGGCTATCGCCGGGCCTCGAAACGCAATTGCCGAGTTGGTTGCTCAGTCCACGCAAAGTGCTCTCGATCAGATCGGTCATTTGCTTCCCCATCTCCTCGTGGCATCGAACGACGGCGCCGAATCACGCACGTCGCGGCGATCGCGGGTCTGGGAAGCAAGTGAAAGCAAGTGAGGGTTTCGGGACGATGCCGAACACGTGAACATCGACCGCCGGCAGCGATGGCAGGTGGCGTAATATGAATGTGTTGACAACTTGAACTCTCCGAAATGCGAGCAGGAGAGTTTGTCGGCGATCGGCTACGGTATTATCTCCGGCGCGGAAAATAGGACTACCGCTGTAACCCGGGCCGCCGCACTTTTGTCGTCCCTGAAACGACGCGAGGCGGATCGGGCGCGACGCAGGCCTCCTCCGAAAGCCGCAATGTCAACGCGTCGAACCGCGATCGTCCGTCAGGCCGTCTCGTGCAACGGCACGGGGCTTGCCGGAACGATCACGAACTGATCTACGATTGCAGCCGCATACCTACGGAGTTGGTCAGGCAGCGCGCCAAGGCGCCGGCCAGATCCGCAGACGTCAGTGGATGACGTACCACCTCGGAAACGCCGGAAGCTGCCAGCAGCGGTGCCTCCAGGTCGCGCGCCGAAGCTGTCGCCAGGATGATCGGCAAATTCGGCGCAATCTCACGCAATTCAGCGGCAAAATCGAGCGCGAAGTTGCCGCCAGGCTGATGGCAGACCAACGCGGCATCGAAGCGCGTCTGCACGGCACAGGCTTGCGCGGCTTCCCGCGGCTTGGTGAAGCCAACCGGCTCATAGCCGAGAGCCGCCAGAATTTCCTCATGGCGCAGCAAACGCCTGTGATCGGCTTCGAGCACCAGCACGGTTTCGCCGCCGCCGCGACCGGCTATGTCGGGTCCGTGTTGAACAAGGATCGGCTGGTGGGACGGCACCGCCGGAAGCCAGATATCGAAACGTGTTCCGGCGCCAACAGCGCTGCTGACGTGCAGCGCGCCATTGTGCTCCTCGACGATGTCACGTGCGGTCGCGAGCCCGAGACCGTTGCCGGCAGGGCGCGTGGTAAAGAACGGCTCGAATATCCGCTGCATTGTCGCTTCGTCCATGCCGCGCCCCGTGTCGGAAATCGAGACGACGACAAAACGGCCGGGATCGACGGCCATCTGGCCAACGTTCTGGGCCTCGGTGATCTCGCGCACGGCGATCCCGATCTCGATGACACCGGGTTTGTCCATGGCCTGGACCGCATTGTTGCAGATGTTCAAGATGACCTGCTGCAGCTGCGCGGGTTCGGCCGAAACGTAGGCCGTTTCCTCGGTCTCGCTCACCTTGATTTCGACATGGGCCGGCAATGACGGCGTAAGCAGCGACTTCGCTTCCGCGACCAATGCCTTGATGCAGATGTGCTCCCGCCTTCCCTCGCGGCGGCGTCCAAAGCTGAGGATTTGATCGACCAGATCCCGTGCCCGCTCCGCGCCTCGCCGGATCGCGGTCAAATTGCGCCGCGGCCGGGCTCCCGGCGCCAGGTGCTCCTCCACCATCTCGGTGTGGCCGAGAATGCCGGCCAGGATATTATTGAAATTGTGGGCAATGCCGCTGCTGAAGGTGCCGACCGTTTCCATGCGGCGCGCCTGTTGCAGATGCGTTTGCAGTCGCGCGCGTTCCTTTTCCATGGAATCCCGCTCCAGCGCATACACGATCGTATCGAGCGCCATCCGCAGCAGGCTGAGTTCGCCGTTGGCCGTGATCCGACAGTCGCGACCAACCGCGTCGAACCCAAGGAGAATGGTGTTGCCGTCCTTGTTGACATTGGTCACGCAGGCCCATCCACCGAGCCCCAGTGCGACAAACGCCTCCCTCACCTCTCCGATCGGCAGGCGCTCGACGCGCGGAACGTGGATGGTTCCTTCGCAGGTGGGGCCAAATCGCGCCACAAGCGCTGGCGCGCGCTCCGGCCAGCCGGGCGGACATTCTATCCCCGGTCTGCACCAGACGTGGCGCTGCGGCGCCGCGCCGGTCGATACGAAATAAGCACGGTCGCTGCCGATGCACTCGGCCATGTCAGCAAGAGCCTGCTCGATACCCGCGTCGATGTTGTGCTGCTGGGCGTTGATGAAGCGCATCGATATGCCCGCGATCACATGTTCGAACGCGGCGCGCCGTCGCAATGCGATCGCGCGTGCCCGCAATTGCAGCCCGAGATACACCAGCGCCCCGAGCAGCAGCAGCGATGTTCCGTAGAGCAGAAGACGGTAGCGGCGGGCCGAAGCGCGCGCGGCGACCTGACGCTTCATGATCAGCGCGCGTACCGCATCCTGCTCGCGGCTGGTCGACGCGGCCATCAACGCCTTCAGTGTGGCGTCGGTGAGCGGCAACAGGTCATGCAGCAGCCCTCCATGCGCGATCGCCGCCTGTATCGAGAGGTTATCGCTGCCGGGGTCCGGCAACCTCGCGAGCTGTTCCAGCCGATCCTTGACGTCGCGGGCGGCGGCCAGCGACGTATCGAGCGTGAGGTGCAACATCGCCGCCGAGAGCGTGGTGGCGGCCGCGACCACCGCCGTGCGATCCGAGGCGGCAAGCCGGGCGCTGAATATGCCGAAATAGAGGAAGGAATTTCGCAGCAGCGCGTTCCTGCTCTTGAACTGTTCAACCAGAGTTTGCTGCCGATGCGCGCCAGCGGCCAGAACCTCGATTGCGGCGCTCTCCTCGGCCGACCCGGCGGTCCTGCGCAGCTTTTGGACGGACCCATCATACGCGTCGGTCAGGCGTGCCAGATTATCGTAGTTTCGCGACAGGCCGGCGCGTGCCGTCAGGACTTCACGGTTCAAGGCACGCTCTAGTCTGGAAAAGCGGTCGAGCGCCTCGATCTGCTCGTCGAAGCGCGCCGAATTCAGGTTCAAGCCGCTCAGCAGCAACCAGGTCAGCAACAGCAGCAGGAACGATACCAGGACGACGACGGGGGTCATCTTCATGGCGCGCCTCCCACCGGCACGCCGCGGTATTTTCCCGTCAAGGTTTTGAGATACGCAACGATTGCGCTGACCTGCTCCTCCGTCAGCAGTGAATTCAATTGCGCCAATCCCATCTTACGAACCGCTTCGTCGAGAGTCGCGGTGCTGCCGTCATGGAAGTAAGGCGCCGTGGTTGCCACGTTCCGCAGACTGGGCACGCGCAGAATTTCGGGCTTCGGCGACGCCAGCGGGTGGAATATTCCATGCCGTTGGAAAAGATTGCCGCCGATGTTCACGCCCTGGTGACAGGAAACGCAACCGAGCGATTTGAACAGGCGATATCCGTCCTGCTCTTCCGCAGACAGGGCGCCGGTATCGCCTTCGAGCCAGCGATCGAACCGGCTGCCCGGCGTAAGCAGGGTGCGCTGGAAGGTTACGAGGGCGTCGACGATATTTTCGGCGTCGGGGCCGCGGCCGTAGGCCACCATGAATTCGTGGCGCAGTCCGGCGTCGGCATCGAGCTTGTCCGCAACCTCGGCGATGTCGGCGCCCATGATCTGGGGATTTTGCAGGGATCCTTTGACATCCGACTCGACGGTGCGCATTTTTCCTTCCCAGCCGTAGCGAAAGCTGAGCGAGGCGTTGAAGACAGTCGGCGTGTTGAGCGGAATAGCCGAGCCGTCAAAGCCGTTGTCGTGGATGCCTTTGCTTGCGCCGTTGGTGCTGAGGTCGTGGCATGTGACGCAACTGCGCGAATTGTCGCGAGACAGCCGGGTATCTCCGAACAAATGCTCACCAAGCTTGGCCTTCGCGGCGTCGACCGGCCGCGGCTCGGGAATCGGCGTAATGGGCTCCTCGGAGATGAAGCCGTTCGTTTCGGGCACCAGCGGCTGCGGAACTGCCGAAGAAAGCAGCAGGCCGCCCGGGATCAAGATACAAATCATCGTGATCCAGTGCCAATGCCGGATGAGCCGAGCCATACCGCCTCTTCCGCGCAAGATCAGTTGAGACAAAGAATTCTTGCGCGGCATGTTCGGCGAGTTCCGGTAAACGCTGTCATTTTCCACTCAGACTGGGCCCGCCATCCCGCATTTGCGTATATGGGGGCTGTTCCTCAAATTTGAAGTTTCACGCGAAACGCCGGCCCGTCGGCCGCGGGTCATCGCCGCGTTGATCTGATCGATGACCAGATCAACAATTTCGGCCATTTCTCACCATCTGCTCGATCTGTGATCGATGGGGTACGCCCATATCCAGCAGTGTCCGGTCGTCACATTCCGCCAACGTAACGACGGTCTTCCTGATCTCGCGCTCGCGACGCCGCTTTGCCGACCACCTTGCGATCGTGCGCCAGATTATCGACAGCCAGCCCGGGTGAACAAATCGGTGCCGATCGGCCTCGTGCACGGCAAATTCGCGGCTATTCCTCTTGGACGGTCGCGGCCCTTCAAATGCAGTCCGATCGACGGCATCTTCACGCTCCACCACCGTCAACCTGGCGCGCATGGACGACGAAACCAGCGAGATCGATTTCCGTCGTTCGCGGGCAGGGCTTTCCTCGGACTGCCGGGCGTCGGGGTCGGGCCTGGTCGCGGTAACCGCAGTCAGCGCAAGTCCGTGGACCGAAGCGCCGTATAGGGCAAAGCCCTCGCAGAAGCACCAAAACACCGACTGCCAGGTCGACACCGTCTGCGCCACCGTCGGCTCCGCTTCGGAAATCGCCGTCGTCGATGTGAATTGTTCGGAAGAACCGTCGCGCCTGTCAACGCGAGCGGCCTGTCCCGAAGTGCCGTAATGCCTGGCGGCGGTGATCGCCGATTGAGAATTCAACATCGGATACTCCGACAGATTGATGGTGAAAGAAGGATGTCTCTGTAGGCCCGGCCGGCATGTCGAATGCTGCCGCCGAGTTGGTGCAGGTTGCCGTGACTGCCAGTCTGGCCAGCACGTGAACAAGAAGGCGCATCGTCAGCCCCAAAATCCGGCTGACGACGGCGCTTCGCGCGGGCGTCCTGGGGGCGCGCTCGATGCCGCCTGGCGACGCGGCCGACAGGCGAGCGACGAGGACAATGAAAAGGCTTGTCGTTTCGACATGAGATTCTCCGTGAACTGACACGGAGACTTTTGATGGCTGGCAGTTACGGGATCATCACCCGCCCGGATAATGTCGTTACAGCCGTAACCGAGCGCCGCCACATTCTTTTCATGTTTAGAACGGCTCTACCGGCAATGCGAAAATGTAGCCGACGCCACGCTCGGTCTGGATCACCCGCGGCGAGCTCGGATCGACCTCGAGCTTGCGCCGCAACCGCAGCACCTGAACATCGATGCTTCGGTCAAAAATATCCTCGTGGATCCGCGTAGCCTGCAGCAAATTCTCCCGCGACAGCGGCCGTTGCGGCGCTTCGAGAAACGCCATCAGCAACGCATACTCGCCCTTGCTCAGCGCGACCGGTTTTCCGTTGGGATCGAGCAGTCGGCGGTTGCGCCGCTCAAGTTGCCAGCCCTCGAACCGATATCCACCTCGCTCCGGATCGTGGGAGCGTGCGACACGCCCCATTTCCTGCCGCCTCAGGACGGCACGGACCCGGGCGAGCAGTTCCCTGAGGCTGAACGGCTTGACGATGTAGTCATCGGCGCCGAGCTCCAGGCCGACGATGCGATCGATCTCGTCGGGGCGATGGCCGGTCGTAATGATGACTGGAACATCCGAATGAGAGCGGATTTCCCGCAACATATCGAGCCCGTCGTCCTGGCCCAGCCGAAGATCCAGAATGATCAGGCTGGGAAGGGTCCCGGTCAGATGGCGATTGAGTTCCGAGCGGCTCGACGCCGGCTTGGTCGGGATATTGTGATCCTCCAGATATCTCGACACCATTTGGCGTAACGAAGGGTCATCATCAACAACAACGATATGGCCAACATCCGCAAGCATGAATTCTATCTCTCAACTTTGTTGTCGCTAGTCTGTCTGTCATTGCAATTCGTATTTCGACGGCTGAATATTTCGCCATCCGGCCCGCTGTCCCAACCGGACCGCGGCCACGCTAAACTTGATCCATGACGCCCGAAATTGGACGCTGTGAGCCGCAGGCGCATTCTTTCCTGCACCAGCGCGTACGAAAGGGTCGCGGTTGCCCTATCCGGCATATGCACCCGGTGAATAGCCAAACCGCCGTGCGAAATGCGCATCGTCACGAAAGCCGCAAGCGTAGGTAGTCTCGCTCAGAGGTTGGACCGCGCCGAACAAGGCACGACGGTGCGGAAGATGTGTGGCGTGCTCAAGCCGATGCAAATAGATCAATTCAAAACTGCCCGCATTGCGCGCAACTGTGGCTTTCAGCACGCAATCTAACGAGACGCCCGTTTCGGCGACGGAGCAATCATGGATCGCCGGTTGCACGGCGGAATCGGTGAGAGAAGGCATCGATTCCGCGGCAGCGTCACGAATGAGGTCGAACAGCAGACCGGAGGCGGTGATTTCCGTCGCGCCGCAGCGGTTTGATTGACGCAAAGCTCTCCAGGCCTCGAAATCGAGCATAGGCGGGCCGCCAGTATCGTCGCTCTGAGGCATTGTTGTTGTCTCCGTCCTGGAGCGCTTGGTCCAACGGGCGCATTTACATCTTCCGTCGAATTTTTTCTGTGATCTGAACCGACAAGTCTCGGGGACGTGATGAATTGTGATCAATATGCGTCATATAGGCGGCATATGTCGCACCGTTTTCCGGGCGGGGAGTGCCGCGGAACCGGGAATCGATTCGCGATTGAACTTGCAAATCGGCCGATTGAAATGGGCCTGCCAACAGCTTCTTCGCTGTTTGCGCCGACATCGCCCGTCGCGATGGGCGAACTGGGGCTATCTGCAAAGGATTTGGGGTTCAAGAAATCAAAAGTGCGCGGACCTGCCGGGGCGCGATCCGCTAGCTGTCGAGACTGGGCATTTCGCCGCGGCGGGCCGCAAGCTTGGGCGACGTCGGCGATCAGCTGTACGATCGCAAACCTCGAAGCGCTGCGGTGTCGTCCGAGGCGCGCGCGGTGCGGGTCGGCTTGGACAATCTGCGAGCCAAGCCCGAGAGTCTACCCGAGTGCCGAAGTCGCCCTTGTTTCGGCATCTGCGATGCCGCGCCGGCCCTATTCGGCCGCCAGGACGCGCTGGCCGGCCGGCAGTGGAATGGCCGAGTTGAACGTATTGTCGGGATCGTAGTGCCGCTTGGCCCTGAGGAGCCGCTCGGCGTTGCCGCCGTAGCTCTTCGCCGCGCGTTCAACCTCGTCTTTGGCAAGGAAATTCGGATATCCACCCGGCAGGGCGATGCCGTCGAAGGCTCGCCGCGTGGCTTGCACCCACCGTTGCTGCCAGTATCCCTCGCGCGGCTCCAGGTAGTCGGTGAAGATCGCCATGATCTCAACCAGCACATGATCGCGGCGCAGGCCGAAAGCCGTCGCTCCCGGCGGCACACGCGAGGCGGCGCCCCGGAACTCGTGGGTGACGATGGCGCACCCAAGCGAAGCCGCGGTTGCCTTTGCCCGAATGAGAACGTCGATGCTGCGGCTGTCGAGCGCCGGAAGCCAGCAAGTCTCCATGAACACGCGCTGTCCGGTAGCGAGAAATGGATCGAATATGGCAAGCGAGGTGCCATAGCTCGTCGTCGCCAACGTGCTTACGACCAACGTGCCGAGCCCAAGGAACGGCTCCAGGCGCGCCTTGCTTTGTTCGGGCAAGCCGCTCCATGTCGGCGCGACCATTACCAGCGGAGCGCCATCAGGGCCGTCAATCAGCCCGAACTGGACCGTCAGCTCTTCGGGCGCAGCCGCCAAAATATCGATGCAACCTTCGAGAACGGCTCTGGCTTCGGCGAACGGGAATAGCAGCATCCCTGAGCGCACGCTGGGCACATCATGCGTCCGGTGCTGCATCGCCGTCACCACGCCAAAATTGCCGCCGCCGCCGCGCAACGCCCAGAACAGTTCCTGTTCGCTGTCGGGGCTTGCGGTGACGATGCGACCGTCTGCAAGAACGACCTCGGCTGCGAGCAGATTGTCGAGCGCAAGCCCAAAGCGGCCAATCAGCGAGCCATAACCGCCACCGAGCGTCAGCCCGGTCATGCCGACGGAACTGCACGAGCCGGTCACCACCGCGAGCCCGCGAGGATCGGTTATCGCGAAAACGTCCGAAGCGCGGGCGCCTCCCGAAATAAGCGCGGAGCGCTGGTCGGGGCCCAACGTGACATCGTTCATCGCGGTCAGGTCGATCACGATGCCGTCGCACAATGCGCGACCGGCCCAGTCGTGACCGCCGCCACGCACCGAAAGCGGAAGACCGCAGTCGCGCGCGGCCCTGACCGCCGATTGCACGTCTTGTGTCGAGTGGCAGTGCGCGACCACGCGCGGCATCGGACCGACCGGCTTCGCCCAGATCGCCGTCGCGGCGGTGTAGCGATCATCGCCCGGCCTTGACAGACGGCCGGACAATTTCTGGTCAAGCTGATGCAAGGTGCGTTCGATCAGGTCCGTCACTGCTGTGCTCCTCTTGCGTTGGCAAGGCCGGAGTCAAACCGGAGCAGGTTGCGATCGGATGGCAGCCCTGATCTCAATGGTTACATCCGTAACGTGCCTTGGCCGGCATGGGGCGCGGCACCCGCGCTTTGCCTCACCTGTCGCCTCAGCGCGGCCGGCGCACCATCGGATAGACCGGAGGCGACGAGCCGACCTGGATCGTGTCCATGATCTCGAAACCGTGTCTGCGGTACAGGGAAGTATTGCGCGGATTCGACGACCAGAGATAAGCCGGGTGGTGCTCCCGGTCGCATTCACGAAGAGCGTGCTGCAGCAGGGCCGCCCCGCTCCCCTTGTTCCGGTGCAGCACTTCGACGCCGATAAGCGACAGATACCAATGCGGCTCGGCCGGCCGGTGATGCTCTGTCATCTCGAAGACGCCGCCGACATCGGCCTGCTTCTCACCGGCCATGGTTTCTGCAAGCACCGCCTCGAGTGGACCATCGTCGCCGCGAACGCCCGGTGGAAGCCAAAGCGCGACGCCGTAGCCGTCGCGGGTACGCTGCGCCGTCCCTGCTGCAAACGAGCTTACTGCGAGGGCTCGGAATAGCCGGGGGATGTGGTGCAGATATTCGTCCGGCTCGTCGTACATCCATCGCGCCACCGGATCGGTGCCAAAGGCCAGAACCAGCCTGGCGATGGCACGATCGGCGTCGGATGCGCCGACGATGGTCTCGACGGCAGAGCTTGTTTGATCTCGAGAGCAATATTCGCTGCGAAGTTCGTCGCTGTAGCCCATCGTCATCTCCTTAGGGGCCAGGCTTTCACGCACCGGGCAAGTGGATCAGATATTCGTAGACCGCCCCAAGCTCTTCATCGCTCATTCTTCCGATCGGCTGCCACGGCATTTCCTTGCTCAGTTCATGGCCGTTGGGATCAATGCCGGTGCGCATCGTGGTGATGAATTCCTCGAGCTTCCAGTTCTTCACGAGGTTGAGGTCGGGCCCGAGCGGCCCAAGCTGTCCGGGCACGCCGCCGGTCAGTTGCGGGCCATGGCAGCCACGGCAATCCTGATATGACAGGATGTACTCGCCATACTGCAAAGTGGCACCCGCCCGCGGCGCATTGATCGGACCGATGAATACCGGATTTCCCGTCGGCAGCATGCCGGCGCCGAGCATCACGAGGCCCAGCAGGTTGAGACGATCCGCCGGATCTTCGGTTGGCTTTCCGATCCACGGCAAGCTGCGGATATAGGCGATGACGGCGAGGATATCCTCGTCGCTCAGTTTTCCGGCATTGGTGTAGGACATGACGATCAGCCAGCTCCCATCCGGGGCGACGCTGTTGCGAATAGCCCGAAAGATGTCGCCGTCAGACCAGCGGCCCACCGGCCCGACGGGTGTGAGGTTGGAGGACACGAACGAGCCGATAGGCACGGGAAAGTGTTCGCCTATTTCGACGCCGCCCGTCATCGTGCCCGTCTTCGAATGGCATGCGCTGCAGAAGCCGTCCGCGATCGCTCTGCCGCGCAGAATCTGATCGGGCGAGCCTTCGACTTCCAGGATGGGCGCCGGGGCGCTGCGGGCGTGCAGTTTGAACAGCCCGGCGATCGTAATCAGGCTTGTCAACGTGAGGGCGGTCGACAATAGAGCCGCCAGACCCGTGCCGGCCCATTTGAGGAGACCGGTCCTTGCCCGCCAGGCGCGAAAGCTCAACCAGGCCAACAGCGCGGCAGCGATGATCAAGGTTGCCAGACCGAAAAAAACAAGCATGGAATATCCTTACGGCGTAGTTGAAACAGAATTGGAAAGAATCGGCCGTAGTCATCCGGGGGCGCGGTGGCGACGCCCACGGAGAGCTACGGCCGGAAAAAATGCGAAGCGGTTTCAATGCCGGACTTTTGCGTTACAGCCGTAACGCGAGTACTGACGATGCCGGAGGCCTAGCGGCTGCCGACCCGCTTGCGGCGAGGAGCAACCGACGTGAAGTCTTCCGCGACGACTTCTTTCGATGCCCGCACAAGTTCACCGATAATCCGAAGAATTTCGGCCCGCGTGTCGATCGCCCTGAATTCGTCGGCGATTGCCGATGCCCGCCGGCGGTAGATCGGACGATCTAGCACCATGCGAACGGCGTCGCGCAGCGTATCGGGCATCGGCTCGTTGGTTGCAAGGTCGATCCCGACACCGGACCAGGCCACGCGTGCGTTCACATCGGCCTTGTCTTCCGTCATCCCCGCGGTGACCAGCGGAATGCCAAAGCTCATCGCCTGGTTAACACTGCCGTAGCCGCCATTGGTGACGAACACATCGGTCTTGGGCAGTATCCATTCGAAAGGCAGATATTGGGCCACGCGCGCGTTTGCCGGGATTGGGCCCGGGATGGCGTCGACGGGGCGGCCGCCTGCAGTGGCAACCACCAGCAAATCAGGCTCGTTGGCGAGCGCCGCCAGCGTCGGCGCAACCAGCAGGTTGAAATTGTGATTGGCCAGCGTTCCCTGCGTCACCAGCACCACCTTGCGCGAGCCATCGAGTTCGTGGGCCCAGGGCGGCAGCGGCGCCTGACCCGCAATGATCGGAGGCCTGCCGACGAAATGCACCGAAGCGGGGAATTTGCGCGGAAACTCGAAGCTCGGCACCGTCAGCTGCAGATAGGCATCGGCGAGGTCGACGACGGAATCGAACAGGGTCATTGACAGCGGCCCGACACCGAAAGTCTGCAGCGTTCTGTTGAGACTGTCCGATACCGGATTATAGATGAGCCTGTCGTGCTCCTGACAGATCGCGGCGTAATCCTCGCGCTCCTCTTGCGTGGTGGCGGGAGGCAAGCCGGCAAAATGCGGTGCGCCGTCGTCACGGCGCCAGTGCAGGAACGACGTGCCGCACAGCACGATCGGCGGCCGGTTCGATCGCGGCCCGAGCAGCATTGGCAGCACCCCGAATATCATGTCGTCGCCGACGATGATATCGGCCGGAAAGTCTCGCAGGACCTGCTGAATCCCGTGGTGCTGAGCCGGAATGGCATCGACGAATACCCGCTGCATGGCCACACGAAGCCATTCCGGTCCGGGCGGAATGGTTTTCAATTCGGGAGCCACCGTCGCGAAGTCACGCAGATCAAAGTCGGCGCCGGCCGGAAGCGGGTAAAACGTCGCGCCGATGCGCTCGATGGGCGTGCGCAGAACGCTGCCCGATAGGAAAGCGATCTCGTGGCCCTCGGAGAGCAGGAAGCGCCCGATCGCAAGCAGTGGATTGAGATGGCCGGTAGCAGGGGTCGAAGCAATGAGGATCTTCATGTGACGTTGTCACTCCAGTTGGAGAAAGGCCGTTCGTTCGAGAGCTGAAAGGCCGACTCAAGAAGGACCGCAGGCTGGAGCTTCGCGGTTACGCCGTGACTTCGAGGTCACGCCAGATCGTTACGGCTGCAATGTGGGATGGCTTTATGGGGGCCGCGCTCGCGCCAATAGAAGCGAGCTCGGCCGGACCGACAGTCGGGAGAATGCCGCGGTGAGGCTTCGGCCTGGAAAAGTGGAAAGTGGGACAAATACGCAGCCTCTGCCCGGAGATCGTGCTCAAAATAGCGATGAGATCGTGATGCGATTGCTTCCAATCACATCACGATCCGGCACCAGCGGTCACACGTTGAATGTTTTCCGGCGATATGCCGCAATGCTAGGCACAGGAAGCTAGAAGGGTCTCACGGATCATTTCCAAAAGGCCAGGTATGGGCTCGTAACTTTGATGAACCATGCGGAGCTGGCCGGCAAACGTGCTGACGCCGATCGTTTGCCGATCAGCCGGAAGGCTGGTTAGCATCGCCGGTCCCCAGACTGCTTTGAGCCTGAGCGATCCATAATCGGCGGCGAGCGGCAGGACACCAAGATTTGAGATCACCGCGGAGCTTGGTGGGAGGGACGCAAGGAAAGCTTCGGTCTGGTCGTTGTCGGCAGTCGGCGGCAGCTCCGCCATGATCCATTGCAGCATGGCGGCCATCTGCGGCGGCGACCGCACCCCCTGCAAGCTATCCACGACGTTGCGGGCGTCATCCCAGAGCGGCTTTCGGCGCGCGGTGGGGATCTCGACGCTTCCGGCGCCGATAAACACGCCGCAGTCGGCTTCAATCCCTGCAAACCTGCCGAGGTCCACGGGACAATGCATCCTGATGGCATTGACGTCGGAAGCCGGCAGATGCCGCGCGGCGGCTGCACAGATTGCGCCGTGCACGGTCGTTCCATTCGCCTTGCAGGATCGAATGAGACGGGCGGTTTCGTTCCGGTCCCATTCCGCGATGGCGATTTTCGCCATCAGCTTGTTCGCCGAGAGCTTGTTCACCATGGGCCTGCCGGACGCTTGCGGCGCGTGGACGTCGTTTTTCGCGACGGCTTCAGCACGGAAGACGCTTCCGTTGACGAAGTCCCGGATGGAGACGACCCTTGCGATTATTTCTTCGAGAGGCGGACGCAGCGGCAACACCTCGAGACGAGCGCCGGCAAGAGCGCGCATCAGGTCATGCATGATGCGCGTGCCGGACAGCGCATCCACGATCGCATGATGAAACGTCAGGATAATCGACGTGCCATCGGATGCCCAAAGGGCTGTTGCTCGCATCAGCGGCCCCGGAGAAGTATCGAAAGGCAGGCTTAGCTCCCTTTCGACCGTCCCGCGCCAGTCTGCCGCTGCTTCAGCCCGAGCCGCGCGGAGTACGATCGGGCTGTCGACCCGATAGAATGCCGGTCCAGTTTCCGCATCCTCGACGATGCGGACCCTCAGCGCCGAATGCCGCCTGCGAACCTGCTCGAGCGCCGCACCGAGCTTGTTGGAATCCAAGGCGCCCTCGATTTGGGCGACAAGACAGAAATGCACGGGAAAGGTCCGCGAGTAGAGATGAAAGAACCTTTCGCAGCCGCCGAGCGGGCGGACACGAACGGGCGTTACCTTTTCAGCGGCCGTGGATATCGGCGCCACGGCCTTTGCGATCGTTCCGTTGTTCATCATTGTTGTCGCCAGCCGTCAGCAGCCGCGGCAGATGACGAGCTTGCGATCGACGGCCGCATCCTCGTCAGTGAGACGCTCGAGCTCGCGCGGGTTTTGCGACGGAATATCGCGCGCCTGCGGCTGACGGTGACCGATCGGCGCCAATCGCGTGGCCTGCGTCAGCCTGAAGGGCGCGGGCGCGGTTGCATCGCCCACCGCCGATCTCTCCGTTTCAGCCGCCTGCACGGTACCCGCGCGACCGCCAAGCAGGACCAGCACCGCTACCGTCTTGATGATGTTCCGCATTGTCACCTCTCCTGATGTCGGCGCGCCGCTGTTTGCGGACGTGACCGACGTGTGGACCGAGGTGCACACCCTCCAATCGGCGTATTACCAACGGGTGTTGCGGCGGCGCGAAAGGCTTACAGATGTAATATTGTCTGCTGCGGCTGGAAGCGTTCGGGTACGGCTCTGGTTGGCCGGGATTGCCACCCCGCCATCGCCCTTGCTTTTGCGCGATGCCGGGCGTCAAGCCGACGGCTCGAAACGATAGACGGGCTCTAACCCATCTATCGGGGCATACTCATTTTTTCGAATTGAGCGACAGGCGCAGGTTCAACGGCTGCAACATCTCCGGAGGGGGCGCTTCGCCGATATTTCCCCGCGTCAGAATCGTGCGGAGATCGGCCTCGGCCTTTGCGTCCTTCAGCGAGCCAAACGATACCCGCTCCACCGTACCGTCCGGGTTAAGCCAGGCCCGCACCACAAGCGACGACGGCGGTCCGCCTTCCTTGCCGGCATTCTCGATCAAATAGCTGCGAAAGCGGCTGGCGACCTCGTCGTCGGCGCCCATCCAGGTCTCGAAACGATACTGCACCAGCTTCGCAAACTGTCCCCAGGATGGCGGGGCCTTCGACGGATCGCGATAGTCGAGCCCCTGCGCCGCAACCGGCGTTGTCACGATAGCCCATGGGCAAAAGGCCAAGGCCGAGAACACGATCGCAAGCGATCGCATGCGAATAACGGATTTGGTGACGATCATGAAGGATATCCCCGAGGTCTTGCCCACGAGGTCGCACCTTGCCTGCTCAACTTTGCAGACAGGTGACACGCGCCGAGATCGAGGCCGCACGGTTTGCGCGTGAGGCGCCGCCCGCGATCTGCGGCCTGTCGTCTTCCGCGAAGCGAACGCCGTTGCTGGTCAGGAACGCCTTGGTTTCCCCCGCCCCCACGGCGAGCACCCGGCTGACCGTGGTGCGCCGGCTGATCACCCCTTCCACCAGGCCGCGACTATTGAGCACCGGCGAGCCGCTGGCGCCGAAGGTGACGGTCGAATCGATCGCAAGATAGCCGGCCTCGCTGCCTGCGGAGTTCGGGGCCACCGTAGCGTTGGCGACGACGCCGCCACGGGTCAGCATGCCCGGCAGCGTGTCATAGGCGGCGGCGAACATCATGTCGTTGACGGAAGCCGTTACCTGACGCGGAAACACCGCGGCCAAGCCCATGGTCTTCGGCACCTTGATCAGGGCAATGTCGAAACGGGGCGAGAGCGCCACGACGCGAGCCGCGACAAACCGCCCCTCTTTGGCGACAACGAGCCGGACACAATCGTCCGCCGCATGGCGCGCGGTGATCATGTGTCCGGAATCATCGACGAAAAAGGCCGTGCCGTTCTTCTCGCGACGGATGGAAGTCGGCTCCGGCGGGCGCGCCAGCGACTGCGGCGGGGTCCGTTCAGGGGCCCGAATCGGCAGCCACGACTGCGCGGCCGCGGGTCCAACCGCGGCGAGGGTCGCTCCAAACAGGATCACGTATCGCAGCATCACGGCGCCCTCTCTCTCATAGCAGCGACGCTACGTCTATTCGCGATATCCATGCCTGCGATGTTGGTTACCCGATGCTGGCTCCGCCGCATCACTGTTGAGACAATTGAGACAATTTCTGCTGCTCCTCGGCGGTGAGGTCCTGCGTTTCGTTCCGGCCAAGCGGCCCGTAACCAACAATTCGGATCGGATCGGCGGGATTGTAGCTCCGCTGGTCCGGCTTCGGGCGATCACGGTCGTCCGATTCGCTGTCGTCGCTCCCGCCGTAGCCGAGCACTTCGACGATGATCACGGAGGGATTGCCGCGATCCGGATTGCCCTTCGGAGTTTCCATCGCTTTCGAGGCCGCGGCGGCCGTGTTGTCGGCGGCCGTCAGTGCGGCAGTATTGGTTGTGGGAACGGTTGGAAGTCCAATACTCCTGTTCGCCTGGATGTTGTCGGCGTTGAGCACCCGCAGTGCGCCGACGACCACGACGTTGGCGCGGACGCCGGCGTCGCCGGCATCGACCGTCCCATGCGGCGCAAACAGGTAAACGTCGCCTTGTTTGACGCCCGGCACGCCCTGGAGCGCTGCGATGCCGGCGCCGCTCTGCGGCGTCACCGGAGCCTTGGTGACGTGGGCATAGGGATCCAGGGTGAACTGCGGCGGCGAGGTGACGAGCGAGGTCTTCTTGCCCTTGCCGGCATTGACGTCGGCATTGGTCGACCACATCACGATATCGCCGCCGAGTTCGGTGAACACGCGCGACTGCGCCACGACGGCGTCACCATCGCTGAAGGTGTTGACGTCGCCGCCGCGCAAGGTCAGCAGGCCAGGCCGCGCGGTGTCCTTTTGACCGGCCAGGTTGGGCACCTGGTTCTCGAAGCCGAGAACGATATCGCCGCCCGGCGCCAGCAGATTGATGTCGCCGCCGGCCTCGGTGCGGACGCGCGCAAGTTGATAGAGCGAGAGATTACCGCGATAGGCGGTAGTCTGGCCGCCGATGACGGTGCCGGGAAACAACGTCTGGATCGCCTCATAGGCGCGATCATATCCCTTGCCGCCGGCGCCGTTGCCCTCGACGGCCGCGCGGCCGCCGGTTTTGATCTCGGCGAAGTAGACCTGCTGGATCAGCGGCGCCTGCTGCGCCGCTGTCAGCTTGCGAAACTCCGCCACGGCATGCCGGATCAGGGGCGTCTGCTGGGCTAGGGTGAGCCTGTTGAACTCGTCCGCGGTAATCGCGAGGTCGGAGAGCGTGCGGTCGTACCGGTGCATGTAGTCAATGATGTCCATGCCATAGAAACCGGCGCTCGCGCCCGCCGTGGCGGGATCGAGATAGGCATCGATGAAGGCCGCGTTCTGCGGACCCGCCGCACCGACCCCGACGCTGATGCCGATGGTGGCGCCGATTTTCGGCAACAGGACATTTTCGGCGTTGCCGATGGTGGCGATGCCGGTGCCTCTGGAGTTTCCGTTGGCGGATGATGAAACGAACAGGTCGCGCCCGGCCTGCACTTCCAGGTATCCAGGCCCGCCCATCCGGATATTGAACGCATGGGTCTGGCTGCTGACATAGCTGGTTATGTCGCGGCCAGCCTGGATCGACGACACGTCGACGGCGTTAGGATCCCGGTCGGAGTTTTGCAGATAAAACAGCGGCGCTACGATATCCCGTCCGGCGCGGATATTGGTCCGCTTCGAGGTGGCGAATCCCGGCTGAACGATATCGCCGGCAACCGCATAGATGTGCACAGTGCGGGGATCGTCGAACTGCGCGAGATTGCTTGGCGTCGCGCCGGTGGTGAGATCGGTGAAATTGAGGATGTTGCCGACAGCCGCGTAGGTCGGCGTCGCAGCCTCGATCGAGAGATTGATGCCGGTCATGCTGACGCCGACGGCGTTGATGTTGCGGCCCGCGAGAACATCGAGCTGCGCGGTCGTAGCCGGCAGTCCGGGGAGTGTGTGGAAGCCGGCCGTGCCCAGTCCGAGCGCGTTCGTGCCGTTGATCGAACCATTCGGCGCCACCAGCTCCATGATCGGAGGTCCGTAGCTGGCGGTCAGGAAAATGTCGCCGCCTGCCGCAAAGGTGTTGAACGCGGTCCGCTCCGTGAAGCTGGTGAAGTAACCATATGGAAAAGCGAACGCCCCGCCCTGGAAATTGGCGGGTGTGACGCCTTCGAGGCCGAGCGGCACGCTGCCGGCGACGTTCGAGCCGATCGCTCCCATGCGGGTCGGATCACCGATCGCCACATTGATGTTGCGGTCGGCATAGGCATATAGCTGCGCGTCGCCGGGGATCAGATTGACGATCGACGTCGAACCGATGTCCGCCGCGCGAACCGTCGCCACGCCGCGACCGACGAGGATGTTGGCGTTGTTGATGGCGCCGCCCACGGCGACATCGAGGTTGCCGCCACCGGTCACGACCAGCCGGCTCAAGTCCCTGCCAGGCAACCGTCCGGTCGTCGGCACCGCGACGTCGACATTAGTCATGTCGCCGCCGACGCTGACCTTGGCATTGCCGCCGCCGAGCGCGCCGAGGCCGACGAAGGCCGCCACGCGTGGCGAACCGGTCGCCGGGAGATTGGCGCTGCCGCCGGTGAAAGCCTGATAGTAGGCGCCGAAATTGATGAACCAGGTTCCGTTGGCAATGAGGCCACTAACCGGCGTTTCCTGGGTCCATAGCCAGAAGGTGTCGATTTCGCTGCCGCCGTACATCGTCTTGAAATTGTTGCCGGGTGCGACGGCCGGAGGCGATATAGCCGCACTGGTCAGGTTGCCCTTGGCCTTGACGGTGATGTTGCCGCCGTTCTCCGGATAATTCGGTGTGAACGCGGTTGGGTAGGCGTTATCGAAATTGTTCGGACTGGTCGTCGTGGTCGCGGTCGCCGAATATCCGAGAATGCTGTTCGGCCCCTTGGCCGGGCTCGACGGTATGAATTGACGAACCGGAGCTATGAAACCCGACGGCGCGTTCGCCGGCGATCCGGCCGTTCCCGCCGTGTAGATGCCGAACTGCGACAGAAGTGAAATGTCCGCCGCGGCAGCCAGGTCGAGGTCGCCGGTGCCGGTGCGCACCACGCTCGGGATCGGATAGCCTTTTTGATCGAGGCGCGGATCGTTGAAGACGATCGAGCCCTTGCCTGTGGCAAGCGCCGATTTGTCGAGCAGGCCCAGCGGATCGGAGCCGCCAAGATCGGCGCCGCCAACCAGACGCAAGCTCCACGACCGCGAGCCGAAAGGCATCTGCGCCGCGAGCGCGTAGACGGCGCCGTTCCTGCCGCCGGTCACCGGATCATTCCCGGTAACCGCCACCGGTCCGAGGAAGCCGTCGTTAAGGCTCGCGTTGATGTTGAGATTGCCGGCGGCACGCAAGGTCAGCACGGCGGCCTCGCCGCCGTAGCGCAAGGTGTGGAGATCGATGCCCGGATTCGCCGAGGTCGGGTTTTGCATCAGCGTCATGTCGCCCGAGCTGCGCAGCTCGATGCCCGGCATCAGATGGAAGACATCGCTCGTCGCGAGCGATCCGATACCCGCCTTGATGGCCGCGGCATTGGCCATGTAGGCCTGCGCCGCCGCATCAGCCGCCCCGAGCGCCTGGTCGACGAAAGGATTCGCGGTGATGTCGGTGACGGCCGCCGCCTCGACATCGATCTCGCGCGCACCGGTCACGACGACGCCGTCGGCGGAGACCCCGACGCCGTTCGCGCCGACCCGCGGAGCGCGGATCATGAGCTTGCCGCCGGAAACATCGATCCTGGCGCCCGAAACCAGCGTCACCCGACCGTTCGTGACGGTATCGCTGATGCCGACACCGAGGAACACGTTGGCCGAATTACCACTGGTCGAGGTCGCATGCGCATCGAGTACGGCGCCGCCGCCGATCGTCAGGTTCTTGCCAAGCCCGGCCGTCAAACGAATGGTGCCGCCGCTCGCGGCCGAAGCATCGATCAATCCGCTTACGCTGAGATTGCCCGACGTTGCCGACAGCTCGACATTGCGGGCCGTCACGTTGCCGACCGCGATGTCGCCGCTGCGCAGCGTCAGCGCCTGCCTTTCGCTGAAGCCCGCCACGGCCGCGAGCAGCGCGCCGGCGTTGCCGGAGCCGACATCGAGCGAAACCTGCGCGCCCTTGTACCCGTCCACCGCGGAAGTGTTGAAGGTGCCGTTGAGACTGGCAGTGCCGTTACTTGCAACGACGTTGAGCGTGCCTCCATCGCCACCCTTGTCCGATGACAGCGGGTCGATGCCTCCGCTCGTTGGCAAGGCGGTGCCACTGACATCAACCGTCGCCCCCGTCTGGATATCGACGTTGCCGTTCCGCGCAGTCAGGTTCACGGTTCCAGCCGGCGCAATCCGCACCACGTCGAAGAACGCCGTTGCGCCGCCCGCGACATTGATCGCCGAACCTTCGCCCAGCGTTACGCCGGAGACGCCCGTCAGGTTCACCACGCCGGATGCGATTTCGATATTGGTGTTCTGCTCGATGGTATGGCCGGTCACGGTGAGATGCGCGCCAAGCGAGCTTGTCGGCATCGCCATGCCCGATGCCCGGAGCGGACGATTCAATTTCACCGCACCGGGTGCGCTGATGGTGGTGTCGGCCTTGGCATTGGCCGTGAGCCGTGAGGTGACCACGGTCAGATCACCGGCTACGCCAAGGACACCGATTCCATTCCCGGCAACCTGATCGGTGCCCGTCAACGTCACCGAGCTGAAGCCGGCGACACTCATGGCGCCGGGGCCAAGCGTCAGATTGGCCGCCTCAATGTGAAGCGCGCCCTGCCCCGCCGCGAGCGTGCCGGCGGTAGACATGCCTTGCAGCGTCAGGCGGTTTGCAGCGATCGTGGTCACGTCGTCCGCCGTCCCAATGCCCTGGATCAGCGCAGCGTTCAGCGTCAGGCCATCCACCGAATAGCGGCCCGTGGCGGGGTCGATGGTTCCAAGGTTCGCCGATCCATAGAGGTTGATCGACTGCGAGGCCGACAAAATCAGGTTGCCCGTCGGCGCGAGACCGCGGCTCGGATCGCCCCGCGACAGCACCGCGAGCAGCTCGTCGGTTATCGTGAAGCCGCTGGTTGCCCCGTCGCCGACGTTGATGATCGCAGCACCAACATTGACCGTCGGCGCCGCGAAGCGTGCGGTCGGGTCGATCGACATGGTGTTGGTATCGTTCAAGACCAGGTTGTTGCGCGCATACACCCCCGCTCCTGCGCCGATGACGAGCGTGCTCGACGACGCAGCAACCGTTGCGCGGCTGACCGCCATCGGCGCCGCGTTCGACGCCATCAGGAAAGCGCCCGATGTGCTGTTGATCACGATCTGTCCGAGGCTTTGACCGGTAATGGGATCATTCGGAAACCGGTCGGCAATCGCTGCAGCCGCGGTCGTGTCGATCTGAGCGCCGGGATCCAGCTTGATCGTGCCGGAGGCGACCAGCATGACCTCCGGAGCAGCCAGCCTGGCATGGCCGCCGATCTCGACCGTTTGGGCCGATGGCGTGATGGTGATCTGGTTGCGGTTGTTGAACGGCGTGTTGCGCAGGCCGCCGATCAGCAGACTCTGGGCGCCGATGGCGTTCAACGACGACGCCGTCAAGCCGATGAATCCAGCCGGGGCGACGTCGCCATCGCCAAGGACAGCGAGATTGGTGCCGACGATATCGGCCTGACCGCCGCGGCCACCTACGCCGACTGAAAAATCGCCCTGGCCCTGGAAGATCAATGAGCTCGTCACCTGAAGGATCAGGCGACCGGCGTCCTGGGCCAATGCGGGCGGCGCAGTGTTCTGGGCGGCGGCTTGATTCCGGAAGAACTCGCTGATCGTCGTTTCGTCATACTGCGACAGCTTGCGCACCACGTCGCCCGGCGTCACGACGAATTCAGATCCCAACTGGTCGCGCTGGCCGGTGTTGCCATTGGCGCGATAGCCGCCGACGAGATAGGCGCCGTTAGCGAGCTGGCCGGTGCGCAGCATGCCAGGCGCGACCTGGCTTTGGGCCACCGTCACCTTGAAGCCGCCCGGCAACAATGCGTAATGCCCGGGCAGCAATGTGTAGTAGCCGGCCGGCAGGCCGTTGATGCCGCTCAGATAGACCTGATCGCCGACTTTCAGATTGACCGGCGTTCCGTCGACATTGATGCCGCCGTCGCTGCGCTGCATCTGCGGGTCGCGCGGCGCATAGGCCGATCCGAGGCTCGGCAGGATTGCAAAGGTGTTGGCGCCTGCCAGCGTATCGACCGAGCCCTGACGTCCGCTGACGAACTGCGCGCCGTAGAGATCGCCGCCGCCGGATTCGTTGATGACCGCAGCCGGAGCGTCTCCGTTCCCGCCCGCGACATTCACCGTGCTGCCGTAGAAGGAGATCTGCTTGAACGGCGGCTGCGGCGTCGTCGTTGTCTGGAGTTCGTTGGGGATCAGTCCGCCGCCGCCGTAGCCATAGATGTAGCCAAGCGCGCCTTCGGGCTGACCATACGGAACCAGCGCGCCCTCGAGCGATACCGAGGTGATGCTCCCGGGCAGCAGATTGACTTTGCTGAAGGACGGATTGGCGGAGTCGCCGAAGGTGATCTGCCCCATCGGCGCGCGAATGACGCCGCCCTGGTTGATGGTCGGCGCGATGATTGCGAGCTGGCCATTGGCCGACAACGGCACTGGCGGCGTCGCCGTGCCGTTGCGGGCGAAGTTGATGACGCTGGTCGGACCGTTCGCCTTGATGGTGAATGTGGTGCTCGAGCTGCTTGCCGCGCCGGTCGTCGGATAGATCTGGGCCGAGGTGAAATTGAGATTACCGAGCGTGAGAATCTGCCCAGCCGACGGGGACGCGGTCGCCATTTGGGTGACGAGGCGGATGTCGCCGGAGCTGTTGAACGACATCGACGCGAAGCCCGGCATACTAACGGCCGTGGTGACCGCGGTGGCGCCGTTAAAACGCGACGTGTAGCTGTAGCCCGCGCCACTGCGCAGGTCGCCCTCGATGTCGATCAGTGTGGCGTTGACCACGAGATTAGCGGTGCCTGCGACCGCGACCGAGCCCAGGCTGCCCTGTCCCGCGTAGTTGTTGTCGCCGACCCAACTGCCGATGCGCTGACCGCCGCCGATATCGACATAGGGCGCGTTCAGGACGACCCTTGCGCCTGGCGTAGCGCTGAAGCTGCGCCCATTGAGCGTCAGACGATTCGCAGCGTTGAGCGTGACGTCACCTTTGAACACAACGACATCGGCGGCGCCCAGCGACACCGAACTGGCCCCGCTCGCCTCGATCTGGTCGACGCCGATGAACATCTTGCCCTGCAGCGCCGCCGGCACCGCGTCGCCCAGCCGCAATCCTGGCGCCATCGCGATCGCCGTCTGGCTGATATCCAGTTCGAATACCGGCACGACATAGTGCGGCTCGCGCAGCCGGTTGCTCGCCGAGGCCGTCTGGCCCCATCCGATCTGGTCGATCGACAGGCTGCCGCCGGCGGCGGCGTCCCCGCCGCCTCGCGCGTTCATCGTCGCGGACCACAACAGGCCCTGCGAGGCGCGGATGTTGATCGCACCGCCATCGGTCGCGATGGCGAACGGCGTCGGGCCGCTGCGACGCAGCGTGTTGGCAGACGGCGCCAGCATGCTGCCCGCCACGCCGGAGACGTCGATCACCGACCCTGCTTCGCTCACGACCGTGCCGAGCGGCGCATTCATCGTCCGCTCATATTTGGTGTAGGGATAGTAGAGAGCGTCGAGCACATCCATGTTGATATTGACGGTGCCGCCGCCGCTGACGACGTTGGAGATCCTGCCCTTGGCGTCGACATAGGTCTGGACCACGCCTTGTGCGAGCAGCTTGGCGTGCGCTCCGATCCACAACGTCTGCTTGGGATCGAAGTCCGGAGCTGCGAGCGCCGCCGGCCCACCGCCTGGAGAAACCGCGCCGACGACGTCGGAGGGCGCGGCTCCGCCGTAGAGATCCAGATTGATGGACCCGGCGGGCGCCGAAATCACGCCGTCCATGGTCAGCTGGTGGGTCGCATGCAGCCCGATGGTCGCGCCGACTTCGCCGCGGATGCTGGCGCCCTGCTGCATCACCAGATCTCCCGCGAACGGGTCGATCGCGCTCAGGATCAGGTCAACCGGCGGCGCCTGCAGGAATGCCGGCGTCCGCGCCGGTGCGGCGATGGCGGCTACATCCGAGCCGCTCGGCGCAAGCTTCACGCTCGTCGTCGCCGCGAAATTCGTCGCGTGCAGTTCGATGTCGGCGCCCGCCGCGACGGTCACGCCCTGGTAGCCGTAGAGGATGTAGCGGCCAAACCCGCCGGAGGCGAGGAAGCCGGGGTCCAGCCGCAGCACACCGGCTGCGGATGTCGGATCGCCGCCGATCTGGATCTTGGGCGCCGCGATGCGAAGCGTGCCGCCCCTCGCGAAGCCGTATGAGCGCACGGTCCCGTTCAGCGTGACGCTGTAAGGATATGTCGTTGGCACGTTGGTGATCGCGCCGGTCGTCGTATTGCCGTTGAAAGTGTTGAACACGACGTTGGCATTGCTGACGAGCGCAATGTCGCCGCCGGTGCCGACCGGCAACCGGCCGCTCATCGCCAACTGACCGTTCGACTGGACCCAGCCGCCGCTCGACGCATCGATGACGGCGCCTTGGCCGACCACCAGGTTGCCGCCGGCCATGATCGACACGTTGCCGCCGTTATAGAGCGTGGGCGTCTCGTAGCTGTTGTCCAGGAAGTCGTTGACCCAGAGGCCGCGCGTATCGATCACGGAGCCGGCGTTGAGAACGATATCGGCGCTGGGCGCCGTGATGGGAGGTGTCCCCGATTTCAAATTCACCGAACCGGCGCGCGCGGTCAGGCTGCCGTCGATGGTAATGGCGCCGGTGGTGTTGAAATTGATCGAGCCACCCGGCGTCACCTTGAGCGCCGCACCGCTCGCGACGCTGATGCCGCCGGCTTTGGTTTTGGTCTTGTCGTTCGGATCGAGCGGCCCGCGGCCCGCGTTGATGTTGATGGTGCCGTAGCCGGCCTGGTCCAGCAGTTCTGCCGAGAGATACAGCGTCTGCTGCCGGTCGAACGAGAGCTGGGACTTCGGGTCGCGAACGCGGCTGGGCAGAACCGGCGTGGGCGTGTCGCGGAAGGCGCCGGTCACGGCCCCGTCCAGAAAGACATCGTCGGGGGCCGCGACGCTCGGCGCAATCACGACATTGTTCGGCTGGATCAGCATCGCAGCGTCCGCGGCGGAGCCGATCGTGAGCGTCCCGCCGGCGGGCTGCGAGCTGGCTGTCCGCTGAAACGCCCCGCTGACGGTCGCGGCGTCCACTGCGGCGTCAAACTCGGCCGAGCGCGCCACGATTGATATCGCGCCGGCGGCCCTGCCCTCGATATATTTGTCCTGGTAGCGCGCACTATTCAAATTCGACGAATAGATCTCCGTAGGCCCCCAGCGCGTATGGTCGACCTTGAATTCGCAGCAGACCCCCACGTAAACCATGTCCGCCGGCGCATGGTCGATATCGTAAAGCCGCCCGTCCGCACCGATCAGTCGTGTGCCGCTGACGTATCCAGCCTGATGGACAAGCGAACCGCCGGAGATGTCGATGAAGGCGCCCGGCCGCAGGATTGCATCGCCGGTCGAGAAGACGCTCACGGTGCCGCCGGTGGTCAGGCGTTGCTCGATATTGCGCTGCGCCAGCCCCAGGTAGCCCGACACTTCCAGCAAGCCGCCGGGCGTGTAGATGCGATCCGAGGCGACGGTGATCAAGTCGCGCACATCAACCCAGACATTCTTGCCGGCGAGGATACCGTCGCGCTGAATTGGCGAATCCCGAAGCTCGTTGCCGCGCGCATTTACCAGCACCGCGCTCTCGGCGGCCGCAATCGACACCAGCTTCAATCCGGCGACGTCGATCACAGCGCCGTCGCCGACATACACGCGACCGGCGTCGCTGGCCGAGCTGGTGACCATCCCGGAGGCAAAATCGAGAGCATAAAGATTGGCGGGATTGCTCGAGGCGTTCAGGGCAACCTTGGCGCCGGGCGCCCAGATGCTGGAGCCACCGAGAAGCTTGACGGTTTCGCCTTCCAGCCGGATCAGCGATTGCGTCTGCGGCTGGCCGATGGAGGCGGTCAGGCCGTCCTGCTCCGGCAGCACGGCGCTCAGGCTGCCTGGCGACAATTCCACCGTGCCCGTGCGCTTGACGTGCACCTGACTGCCACTCTCGGTATAGATGCCGTCGCCTGCCAGCAACGTGATCGATCCGGCCTCGTTCACCGAAGTCGACGCGGCGAGGACGCCGGACTGCCGCACCATCATGCCGGTCATCGAGATGTTGCCGGTCGGCGCGCCGATGTAACCGGTGTTTCTGGCCTCGCCGCCGTTGTCGACGATGACCTGAACGCCGCGCACACTCGGTTCGATGCTTGCGGTGACATAGGCCGCCGTCCCGGCCGCCAGCACGACCTGACCGTTCGGCGCGTACAGCACCCCGTTATTGGTGACGTTCGCGCCAAACAGGAACACGCTGCCGCCACCCGCCGTAACGGATGGCGGAGGCGCGGTTTGAATCAGGGCGCCCGCCTCGACCATCACATTGCCGGTCGTACCGCTGGTGTTTGCGAAGATCGCGGGGTTGGCGAGATTGGTCGCGGTGTTGAACGCCTGCTGATTGACGATGCCGGTCCGGAACTGGGCGTCGGTGATACCCAGAGTCGAGGCAACCAGCGAGCCGACATTCACCTGACTCGAGCCGCCAAAGATGATGCCGTTGCGGTTGATCACCAGCACCAGACCCTCGGCGCGGATTTGGCCGAGTATCTGGCTCGGTGCGGCCGACGGATCGGTGATCCGGTTGAGTACGGCCCAGCTGTTGCCGGCCGGAGAATTGCCGCCGCTTTGATCGAAATAGACGATCGTGTTGCGGCCGACGTTGAAGCTTGACCAATTGGCAATCGCGGTCGACGCGGTCTGCCTGATCGTCACCATCGTCTGGTCGCCATTCGCCGACTGCGACAGCGCTCCAATATTCTGCCACGACGCCGGCACGAGGTAGGAATCCGGCGCGGCGGTCGGCGACAAGTCGCGCACAGCAGTTCCGGTATCGGGTCTCAGGCCACCGGTAATACGCCCGTCAGGCGTATCGAGACCATTCGGCACCGATTTTGTCGCAGCAAGCGCCGCGGCGCGCGCAGCCTCCTGGCTAACGAGCATGTTACGGATCGAATTGACCGCGTTCGTGATTGATCGCTGCGCCCGCGCCGCCGCGGCGGCAGCCTCCGCCGCGCCAACCTGCGCCGAACCGACAGCCGTCGCCGTCGCACTCGACGGCGCGGCGCCCGGGCTGCGGGCGTGGCCGGCTGCGCCCGACAGCGCCAACGCCACCATGCTGGCGCTGGCCAGCAGCGCCGCACGACGGAACGAATGGCTGGTACGGGCGGCGGCATCACGTGTCGACATCGGGAATCCTTTGGTCTTGCCTTCCTGGCTTAAGGAGAGACCGACCGAGAACCGCGAAACTACCGACGTCCGTGCAAAATATTTTCAGCCGAGCAATACGATGCCGCCCGGCAGCCGCCGGACCCGGGCCTGCACGACGTCAGCGACGAAATCGACAACGTCATCAATGCGATCGAGACGGAAATTGGCAACGATCCGGCGCTGGCCGAGCTTGCCGTCCAGCAGCACGATCTTGCCGAACCGATACCGGTTGACTTCCTCGATCACCCGCGACAGCGCCTCATCGCGAAAGATCAGCAAGCCGCGCTGCCAGGCCGTCACGACGTCCGGGTCGATCGCGACGACCTGGCTCATTCCGCGCTCGTTGAACAATATCTGCTGGCCGTTGCGCAGCGTGATCGCGCCGGACTGGCAGGAAACGAGCACTTCGCCACTCACGCAACTGACCGAAACGGTGTTGCCGTCGCGACGGATATTAAAGCCGGCATTGCGCGCCCGCGCGTGCCCGGATCCGGCATGCACGACGATATCTTGCGTCCGCGTCTTCTGCGCCGCGAACGCGGCCTCCCCCGTAATCAGCTCGAATTGGACCGCGCCGTCCGTTGCAGAACGAAAATCGATGCTGGTCTGCGTGTTGATCTGGACCGCCGTGCTATCGGCGACCTGAATTTGCCGCTGCTCACCCTTGTGCGTGCGATATTCGGCCGCGAACTCCGACCATGACGGCCACAGGCCCAGCGGAGGACGAAGGACGGCGGCAGCGCCGGCCACGCTGGCCGCCAGCAAGCTGCCTCCGATGAATGCGCGCCGCCCCATCAGCGCGCGCGGTGCGGCAGGTGCGGCCAGCGCAGAACCGTGCGTGAGTGCCTGCTGCGCGGCATCGCCGGCCAGATTCCACAGCAATGCGGCCTCCGCAAAGGCGCGGCCATGTGCCGGGCTGCGGGCACGCCAATCGTTCAACGCGTCCAGATCGGCGGCGGTCGCGCTGCCGGACGTCAACCGTGCGAGCCAGGCCTGCGCCTCCGCCTCCAACCGGTGTTCTGCAGTATTGCGATCAAGATCGTTCATCAAAAGTGTCACTTCCGTGAGCTGGCTCATCAAGCCGAACCTTCCCACATACTAAGACGATTTGGCCGGGCGCGGTCCGCGCCTCGGCAGATGTTTTTTGTTGAGGACTTTGCTGAAATGTTCGAACGCCGCTCTTATTTCCCGATCGACGATTCGGACCGTGACGCCGAACCGGTCCGCCACGACCTGATGCGGCAGTTCCTCGATCCGAGCGGCGATGAAAATGGCCCGGCGGCGTTCGGGTAGTTCGTCGATCGCGAGCGCAAGAGCCTTGAGTTCGGATCGGGCTTCGGCGATATGCGCCGGATCAAGTTCCTGCTCCGCCTGCCGGCATAACAGATCGACCTCGGATTGCAGCAGACGCCGCTGGTCGCCGCGCTTGTGGTCGGCCGCGATATTGAGCGCAATCCGGTAGAGATACGCCTTCGGATTGTGTACTGCCGCCCCTGGCACACCGTCGCCGATACGGTCGAGCCGAATCCAGGCATCGTGCAGCACCTCGCTGGCGAATTCCAGCGAGCCGAAACGGAGTGCGAGCCGTCGCCTCAATGCGCCATACTCATTGGTCAAAACACGGCGCAACAGTATCAGCAGGGATTCCGTCAACGCCGCGCCTCGGTGGCCGGCTTGATCGGCTGGAGGCCGGCCCCGCTCCCGGAACAATACTCCGCAGCGACCGTCGTGTCCGCGATCAGGAGCAGGGTGACCGGCTGTGGCAAGTCGGGCGGTGGCGCCTCGCCGACAGCCGCGTCTTGCAACATCGACAACAGTGCCGCATCTCGCACACCGTTTCCTGTTGAGGTAATGAGTTCGGCCCGCGAAATCGTGCCGAGCGCACCGATCCAGAGCCGGCCGAGAAGACGATAAGTACCGGGACGTGTCTGCTCGCTGCGGCAAAGCGCCTTGCGCAAACCTGTTTGCAGCAGGGCGGAATAGCCATCAAAGCGCCGGTTCGCACCGGCATCTGCGTCCGCCGAAGACGGAGATACCAGGGTAAATCCTCGATTTCCCACAAAGCGGGCCGCGAGCGCGGTCCCTGACAGCAAGCGCTGCAGAGCATCCTCACGGGTGAATTCGCCTCTTACTGCAACCGAGCTGCGCCCGGCGATCGAGTCCGTATCGACGAACATCTGGACACCAGCCGCGGCGCAATATGCATCCAGCGCCGTTGCGAGCGGTTGGGCCGGAATGTCGACATGGATCCGGCCGCGCTCACGCGCATCATCAGCCCTCACCGATACGCCTGCGGCACCGATCGAAATGCAAAGCACAAGCGGCGCTAGGAACCGCGACGCCTTGCGACCACGCCAACCGTGCTCCAGCAAGCGTAATATTTCGGACAGGCTGATCATCAGGGGGAAGACTTATTCAGCGTTGCGCACGGCTTGAATGGCGCAGACAAACGCTGTTCACCGCATACTCAATAACCATCACGAATTAGTCCGACTTAGCCCAACGATTTTTGGATAGACCGCTTTGAGATAGCCGTGCGCAAATTGATTGTAACGATGATTAATGACTGTTTTGCTACGAGACCGCATCGCCCAAGCTATTGAGGCAGACGCTCGCAACGGCTACGGGTGGCTCCGCGCATTGGAGTTTGCACCCATTCGCAGAAATAGAATCGTGTCGCTTCTCCATGTCGCTGCCGTTCCTGCCACCCTGGAGTGTTGGTTTCGTCGTTGAGCCGCCCTAGATCGCCAGGTCTGGACGCCGTATGAACGACCGGCGATATTGCCTGCCTGGCTTGAAACGCGCGCCGGGCGACGCATCGATTGGAGTAGGCACCCGCGCTTCATGATCGCCCAGTCC
>Ga0081540_1000560_pt1 | contig 36099 bp, 33 predicted proteins | sample TabmetS2T1R1_FD_71024 | JGI IMG/M metagenome (GOLD analysis project Ga0081540, IMG submission 71024) | Tabebuia heterophylla rhizosphere microbial communities from the University of Puerto Rico - S2T1R1 | ecosystem: Host-associated > Plants > Roots > Rhizosphere ...
CCCGCCATAGTTGACCGGAGCAAAAGGCGAACCCGTGGCCACAAGCGCGCGTCCTTCGGTCCAACCAATCAAATCGTCCGCAGTCGCTTCCGATTTTGTGGTTGGATTCGAAAGCGGGAAGATGATTGGCCGCTCAACTTTTCTCGCCATCTCGCGAACAATCGCTTCCGTAAATGCACCGCCAGCAGTCGAAAGACCGATCAGAATTGTTGCTTCGATGTTCTGGATAACATCAGCGAGCCCGATATGTCCGTTGGAAGTTCGCGTCCATCCGGACACGCGCTCGTCCGGGTGGGCGTAGCTACTTTGTTCCGGGCTTAGATCTTTTCGCCCTGAATGCAGAAGACCGTCACGGTCAACAAACCAGAAGCGGCTGCGTGCTTCCTCTTCGGACAGCCCTTCGGCTTCCATTGCGGCGCGCAATCCATCGGCAACGCCGATGCCGGCTGAGCCTGCGCCAAACATGACGATCTGCTGATCTTTCAAACTCTTTCCGGTCACTTTGACCGCACCGAGAATCGCACCGACCGCCACGGCTGCCGTCCCCTGGATGTCATCATTGAACGTCAGCAATTGATCGCGGTAACGCTCGAGAATCGGTCGCGCGTGTGGAGTGGCAAAGTCTTCCCACTGCAAGCACGTTTGAGGAAGTTCCTGTTTAACTGCTTGAACAAATCGATCGACGAAGTCGAAATATTCCTGCCCGACAATCCGTTCGTGGCGCCAACCGAGGTACTCGGGATCGTTGAGGCGTTCCGCGTTGTTTGTTCCCACATCCAGGATAATCGGCAGCGTCCGCTCTGGATGAATTCCACCGATGAGCGAATACAAGGAAAGTTTGCCAATTGGGATGCCAAGGCCTCCGACACCTTGGTCACCGAGACCCAGAATCCGTTCGCCGTCTGTAACGACAATGACATCGACCTGCGGATTTGGGCGATTCTGCAAGAGCGCCGCGATCGAGTCACGCAACGGATAAGAAATAAACAGTCCGCGTGGTCGACGATAGATGTGAGAAAACTGCTGGCATGCTTGCCCGACTACTGGTGTATAGACAATCGGCGTCATCTCTTCGATGTGATCGAGCAAAAGCCGGTAAAACAGAACTTCGTTGGTATCCTGCAAAGCGCGTAGATAGATGTGCCGCTCCAGGTCATTGTCCTTTTTTTGGTAAGCCTCATAAGCGCGCACGACTTGCTCGCTGAGGTCTTCGAGGTGAGGCGGGAGAAGGCCGTTCAAGCCAAACTTGTTTCGTTCTTCCTCCGTATAGGCCGTGCCTTTGTTCAGCAATGGGGTGTCCAGCAAATCCATCCCGCGAGGGGAATCCCTCTGATGTTTCACTCTGTGCGCCTTTATTTGGATGCTGATGAAAAAGATGAACCGGTGTCGTTCGCTTGATCTTGCGGACGGAGCGAGCGCTTGCGCGTTTCCAGGAAGGCGATCAGGTCATCGAGCTCGCCCGGTTTAAGCGAAGAACCAAAGGCCGGCATGTTGGTTCCGCCATTGACGATGCGGATAATCATGTTGTCGCGCGTTAGAGTGTCCGCGATGTAGGTTAGGTCGGGTCCGCGCCGGCCCCCGAGACCCTGGATGAGGTGGCAGTTGAGGCATCCTTTGGCGTGAAACAATTGGCCGCCTTTGAAGACCGGACCGCTTGTAGCTCCTACCACTTTCTCGCTAAGCGGCTGAGCATCGAAGTTAGGCGACCAGGGCGACTGCTGTCCTTCCCACCAAAGCCCACCAATCATGATCACCGAGAGACAGACGACCGCAATTGCCCAGGGACGTCGGGAGGCGGCGCGCTCGCCTTTGTGATTCCAAATAGGAACAAACAACAGGAGTAGCGCGATCAGGATTGGGAATCCGATCATGACGTAGCCTTCGATCTTGGGCGGAATGAGAGCGAGCAGCGCGAAGTACCAAATTAGATACCAATCCGGTCGTGGATCGGCTGCCAGTATGCTGGGGTCCGGCGGCCTATCCAACGCTGGAGGTCCGACGAAGAATGCAGCGACAGCGATCGCGATGATCAGGCCCGTGACGACAATCACATCTCGCCATGCCAGGTCCGGCCAAAATGGCTTGCCACTCTTCTTGAGCAGTTCTTCGTATTCCGCGCGGTACGTTGCCGGGTCTACTGGTTTGCCTGCAACGGGCGGCTCCGAGATCCCGTGGCGAAGGACGAGCCACAGATGTAACCCGATAAAGGCAAACATGATTCCAGGCAGAACGAAAACATGAATAGCGAAGAACCGACTAAGCGTCGCGCCGCCGATGGTATTACCGCCAAGGATGAAGCGTGCAACCCAGTCGCCGATAATCGGAATACGTCCTGCCTGCTCGGCCGCGACAACGACAGACCAGGCCGCGGTCGAATCCCACCGGAGTAGCTGCCCGGTAAAACCCATCGCCAGAGTGAATCCCAGAAGGCAGATTCCAGTGGTCCACGTCATCTCGCGTGGAAATTTGTAGGCGCCAAACAAAAACGTCTGCGCCATGTGAGCTCCGATCATCAATACCATCGCGGACGCGCCATAGTAATGAAGTCCGCGCAGAAAACGGCCAAATGGGGCATTGTTAGTTATGAATAGAAGCGTCTCGTACGCCTGCGACGACGAAGAGATGTAGGAGAACGCCAGCGCCACGCCGCTTGCAACCTGAACGATAAACGCAACGAGTGTGGCGCTGCCAAATACGTACCACCATTTCGAATCCTGCGGCGCAATATGCTTCATCGGCGAGAGCAGGACGCTGATCCCGAGCCGATCGTCGAGCCAATTCCAGACTATTTTGAATAGCTTGATCACAGCGTGGTGGAAATAGGAACGATCGCCTGTTTCATTTGCACCTCGCCGTTTGCGATCCGCACATCATAGCGGAAAAGAGGCTTCGGCGGCGGACCAGCCGCAACATTGCCGTCACTGTAGTAGACGCCGCCGTGACACGGACACATGAAAAGGTCGGCGCCTTCCAGCCAGCGCACAGGACACCCAAGATGCGTACAATTAGCTGAAAAGGCAATAAAGTTGTCGGCGTCCACGCGTCTTAGCCAGACGCCACTCTTTGCTGTCACTCCGGCCCAGGGAAGCGATGAAGGATCGGTCACGGTGACAGCTACTGTCTTACCGATTTGAAAGTCATCCGGCTTGCCGAGAGTCACCCATTCCCGGGGCACCTTTCGGAAAAAGGGCGCAACGATGAATCCGACCAAAGGTAGTCCAACAATCGCGGTGCAAACCCCTACAAGCGCGATAGAGAGTTTTTCAAAAAACTGCCGGCGACTGATCTCCTCAGGAGTTTCAGTCAACGGCGCAGCCGATGACTCAGTGAGATTTGTATTCATGGCGAATTTCGGTGATCCAACCCGCGAGCGCAGCGATGAAAAGGGCTAGACCGACGAGTAAAACCACCCATGTGGTGATTAATCCCCAGAAGAGAAACGCCGCGCCCATGGCTACGCCAGCGGGAAAATAGGTTGGATGCGGAAGTGATACATGAGGTAGTACCTGCCAGCCCGGCGGCACCGCCTCTGAATGTGTGGGTAACTGTTCGTCAGGCATTTGATTGCTCCGGTTGTGGTGATGAGTGCCAGCGGGCCATCTGTGCAAGAATTGCAGCTGCGTAAATCGCACACATGGGAACCCACATCAGCAGTCCACCAATCTGTTGATCGCGATCGCTCGTTAGGCCCCAATCGCCACGGATGATACTAAGAATGCCCAAGCGGTCGACCGGTTGCTGGTAAACCGGACAAATGGAAACTGGCGCAAAGGTCAGGATGATCCCAAGCACGCTGCAGGCAGTACAAGCAGTAAAAAGGTAAACGATCCCTGCGGGTGGTGAAAGACGTTGGGCTTCGCGCGGCGCGAGCACCTGCCACCAAAATACGCTTCCCATAATTAGAAGCGAAGTGGTCTGAATCGCCAAGACAATCCTCGAGGTAGCTGCGGCGTTGCAAAGTGCGGGCGCGTGCCACAGCCACATCGCACCAACTCCGGCAATCCATCCGATAAGTGGATGATTAAAATAGGTGAGGGGAGGACCAAGTGAGAACGATCGAGGCAAACTTAACAGCAGCAGCGCGGGGACGATCAGCACGAGCAGGATATGCTGAACCATGTGCGCGCTGAACACATACCCGTCAGCGAGGGCGCTGAGGGGTGAGACCATGGCGAGCAGAAATACGACGATCGCCCCGGCGAAATAGAGCGGCCTCCCTTGTCGCCCGAAGGCGAGCCAGTAGGCCACGCAGGAAAGAATAACCAAGCTCAAACCAATCGAGTTCCATGTCCAGGCTGTGGTAAAGAATTGGTAGGTAGTCATCGGAGAAGTGGAAGAAGGTAAACGGTGAGTAGAACAAACACCCAGACGATATCGACAAAATGCCAATAGTAGCCGACACACTTGAAAGCGGTATCGAATTTGGCGAAGGCGGAATCACCTTGCCAGGCCATCCAGAGAAAGATGAGCAGCGTGATCAGGCCAATGAGCACGTGCAAACCATGGAACCCGGTCAGGGTAAAGAACGTAGTCGAAAACATGTTGGTGCTGAGGTCGACGCCTGTCTGGAAGAGTTTCCAGTATTCGCTCGCCTGGCCGCCCAGGAAAACCGCGCCGAGCGCAATCGTTAGAGCAAGCCAGCCAAGCATCGATCCACGAAGTTGCTTGTGCAGGGCTACCTCCGATCGCCAGAAAGTGAAGCTGCTCGCGAAGAGGCACACACTGAAAACCAGTGTTCGCGGAAGGTCCAACTCTTTCGGTCCGGGGCCGGCCTGTGGATGGGCGTAGAAATATAAATAGGCGAGGATAAGGGTGCCGAAAAACCCGACCTCGGAGAAAAGGAACGCGAGAACACCGGTCTTGTTGTGATCGGGAAGGTCGACCTGATCGTCGCCAACAATTGGATCCGGTCGATCCGGATTGGTGATGTCCCACAGTGGCCGGCGACTGTGAATCGGTGGCAGAGCGAGAAAGTTTTCATGCGGCGGCGGTGAAGTGGTAGCCCATTCCAGCGTCCACGCGTCCCAGGGATTATCGCCTGCGATTTTGCCTTGAAAATATGAGACCGCGAGGTTCCAAACCAGGACGAGCGTTCCGGCACCCATGAAGAACACGCCGATGGTAGAAACCATGTTCATCCAACCCCAGCCAGGTATATCCGGGTAAGTAAAGATGCGACGCGGCATGCCATAAAGACCAAGCACATGCTGGATGATGAAGGTCATGTTGAAGCCGATGACCCATAGCCAGAAGGTCCATTTGCCTAACGATTCCGACATCATCCGGCCGCTCATTTTCGGAAACCAATATGGCAGCGCACCGAGCATTGCGAAGACAATGGCGCCGACGAAAACGAAGTGGAAATGCGCGACCAGATAGTAGCTGTTCTTAGTTTGCCAATCGAGCGCGGCGCTGGCGTGGCTGATACCGGTCAACCCGGCGCAAAGGAATTGGACGAGAAAGGCGATGCAAAAGAGCATGGGCACACTAAACCGGATACGCCCGCCAATCATGGTTGCGCTCCAGTTCAAAACCTTCACGCCCGTCGGAATGGCGATCAGCATGGATGTGATAATGAAGAACAGGTCCAAGGCCCGACCCATGCCGACGGTGAACATATGATGGCCCCAGACCAGCGAGCTCAGCACCACGATGGCGACAGTGGAGGCAGCAACAAACTCGTAACCGAAGATCGGTTTACGTGAAAAGACCGGAATGATCTCCGAGATCATGCCGAATGCAGGAAGAACCACGATGTAAACTTCCGGATGGCCGAAGGCCCAAAAGATGTGCTGCCAGAGAACAGCTGAACCGCCGCGGAATGGTAGGAAAAAATGGCCGTCGAGCTGGCGATCAATCAAGATCATGGCCAGCCCGGCGTTCAACACCGGCAGTGCAATCAGGATAAGGAAAGAGTTGACGAAATTCATCCAGGTAAAGAGCGGCAGCCGGCGCATCGTCATGCCTGGGGCACGACAGGAGATCACGGTGGCGATGGTGTTGACCGCGAAGCTGATTGTGCCGAGGCCCAGAACGAAAAGCGAGATCGCCCAGTAATCGACGCCAGGCGATGATGAGTAAGGTGTCTCGCTCAACGGCGCATAAGAGAACCAGCCGACGGCCGGGGCGCCGCCGGCGAGGATGCTAAAATGCAAAAGAATTCCGCCGAACGGCTGGCACCAATAGCCAAAAGCGTTCAGACGCGGGAACGCCATGTCACGCGCGCCGATCTGCAAGGGCAGTATGTAATTTACGAACCCAAACAGCAACGGCATAGCAACGAGAAAAATCATGGTTGTGCCGTGTAAGGTGAAAAGCTGGTTGAACGTGTCGGGCGCAACCAAGTTATTGTTAGGCACTGCCAGCTGCAGGCGGATGACAAGCGCTTCGATTCCACCGACGATGAGAAAGAAGAGGCCGGTCACCATGTAGAGAACACCGATGCGCTTGTGATCCACAGTTGAAAGCCAGGCGAGCTGATAGTGCCTGCGCTTGGCGGGATCTAAAACGACGTCCCGCAACTCTGCCATGGTAGTCATCTCATTCATTGGAGCGTCGAGAGATATGTCGCCAGTTGGTCGAGCTGTTCGTCGGTGAAGTTAAAGTCAGGCATGAGCGCGCCGGGCTTGATGTGCTGCGGACTCTTCAGCCAAAGACGCATGTTCGCCGGCGTATTTTCAATCATGCCGGAAGCCAGTTGTTTGCGGCTTCCGACATGAGTTAGGTCCGGCGCAACCCGCAAATCCGCGCCAGCTACACCTCGGATGGCATGACAGTTGATGCAGGTTGAGGTTTGAAAGATCGCAAGACCTTTTGCCGCCGCATCATTCACCGGCGTTTGTGCCGGTTGTAACTGCGCACGTTGCCATTCCTCGAAACGCGCCGGTTCATCCGCTACAACCAGGATGCGCATCCAGGCATGTTGCGTTCCGCAGAATTCCGAGCACTGGCCGATGTAAGTGCCCGGTTTATCTGCTTGTAACCAAATGTGGTTCGGTTGGCCCGGGACATTGCTCATCTTGCGAGTCAACTCCGGCACCCAGAATTCATGCAAGACATCCTTCGACTCCAGCCGAACCGACAAAGGCTTTCCCGCGGGAATGTGAATTTCGTTAGCCGAGATCACTCCTGAACCGGGATAATCCACCTGCCACCAGAACTGGTGACCCGTTATCACTAAGTCGGGCGAAGGCGCTGGCGGCGGATCAGCGCGATTCATCGCGCTAAGGGTTATGACGAAAAGAAAAATGACGATCAGAAACGGAATGATCGTCCAGGCGATTTCCACCTTCCGGTTACCCAGGATCTGCCTCGGGTCAGGTTCACCCGCGCGCGTGCGAAAGCGAAAAATCGAGAAAGTGATCGCGCCGGTAACGATCACGAAAATCAGCGCGAAGACCACCCCTGAAACAATGCCCAAATCGTAGATGGCGCGCGCGAGTGGCGACTGCGGATCCAGAGCATTTGACGTCTGCATTGTAAGGACCTTACATCTTTGCTTTCACCTCTCGGCGCCCTACCGTGGACTGAGCGCGCATTGCACCAACCAATTCGTCACCCGCGCCAATCCGCGATTTCATCTTGTGGAGCTCCCCTTTGGTTGCCGTTCAATTGCTATTTTTTTGGTGCGAAGCAGTCAAGCGGAAAGATTTCTGCAGTGGATTTTTCGCAAGTTTTTCCGTCTTTATTTCGGATGTGCATTCGCATCGCTCGTAAGCGGCCCGCGTTTGCGTTGCCAATTATTCACTTTTAATCGCACTCATGTCGCGTTTAGAGTCTGCGCACCTGGCACACTGCATAATTTGGGTACTCTGGCTTGAAACACGCTCGCGAGTGAACTTGACCGATGTCGGCGGGGCGCTCGACGCGAGGAAGTCCTCCCGGTCGTGGCGGGTGCGAGCTTAGAGTAGCTTCGGCTAAGACCTAGATTCCACTTGCGTTCGCGCCTCGAGGTCGCGGGAGTTGAGATATTGCACAACCGGGCTCGGCCAATCTTCAGGCTTATGCGCCAAATCGTGGACTTCAGGCGCTGAGACCGGGCATACGGCGCATTATTCTGGTTCAACCAGACCCATTCATAACCGCAGCGGCAACCCAACTTTCGCAAGCACGCTGTTGTAACGAGTATCGTGACGCAAGCCTTGCACTAACGGATCGATCATGAGGCTCAGCAAGCCGGTGTCATGATTGTCCAGGGAGACTTGTAACCACTCGAAAGCCTTGTCGTTTTCACCTCGCCAGGCATAGACCTCGGCGATCTGGTACGCCAAAACGTCCCAGTCCCTGGCGATCAGCTCAGCGAGAGATTCGTCTGCTGCTGGGCGGTCCCCGCGAGCATAGTGCGCAAGTGCCAGTTCAAAACGTTGGTAACGTTCGTTAGGTTCAAGTTCAGCTTCACGCAGGGCCCCTTCGCCATCGCCACGCTGGATCGCCACAAATACCTGCCATCGGTGGCATCCGGCCGCCGTTGGCTGCAGCTCCGCCGCCTTCTGCGCTGCAGCTTTGGCGTCATCAAGCTTTCCCTGGACAAAAAGGAGCCGAGCCAGGCTTTGCCGGGCTTGATGGGCTAGTGGGTCATGTTCAATCGCTTGTTTCGCCAGCTTCTCGGCTTCTTCGAATTGACCAAGATAGACAACCACTGGCGCCAGTTTATCATTCATACTCGGGTTCCACGGTGCGAGTTGCTGTGCACGACGGAGTTCAGCCAATCCCTGGTCGAATCTCCATTCGGCAAAAAAACGAGCCCAACCGAGCGCGGCATGCGCCTCCGCAAGGTTTGGCTGGATGGCGACAGCCCTCTCGCCATCACTGGTCGCTTTTGACCATGCTTCTTTTTGCTTCTCGCCGCTTAGATCGCCAATCCAAGTCCACGCTTCCGAGCGCTGGGCATAAGCCAGCGCATAGCCAGGATCGAGCCGAATTGCTTGATCGAAGAAACCGACCGCCTTGAGATACCCTTCAAGGTTTCGACGCTGGAAGTAAAACTGACCTTGGAAATAGGCGTTGTGTGCGTCTACACTTGTGGTCGCCACGTTTCTCGCTGAATCCTCGTCTGTGCCGAGCAATCTCAGCTCCAGTGATGCTGCGACGGCTTTCGCAATTTCGGCTTGAACAGCGAAGATATCCTTAAGTTCGCGATCGAAAGTCCCTGACCAGAGCTCGCTTCCATCCGCGGCGTTAACAAGCTCCGCAACGATTCGCACCCGGTCCCCTTGTTTACGCACTGTTCCTTCCAATAACGTGCTTACTCCTAACTTCTGGGCAATCGTCGTGCTGTCCTCTTTCCAACCTTTGAAACGGAACGAAGAACTGCGTCCGATTACCTTAAGTCCTTTAATTTGAGCCAGCGCTGCAATCAATTCTTCCGATAGTCCATCCGAAAAATACTCGTCGCCAGGATCACCATTTTCATTAAGTAACGGCAGGACGGCGATCGATTTTTCAGCGATCGCTGAAGCCGCGTTGACCCTCGAAAGAAAAGCTGGCTTCTTTCGGAGAACGTGAACCAGCGGCACACCCATTGCCAAGATCGCCAGGCTCACAAAGAGCGCCGCAAACTTCCGTGTGCTCCACCGAGGGATATATTCGTTAGGCGCGATGTCTTTGGCACGTTTAAGACCTGTTGGCGTCATTTCAAAAGCCCAGGCTATGATTATCGCAACTGGAAAACCGAGCACGCTAGCAGCGACGACAACCCTGACGACAAAATTGGAGACCTCAAAGAATGGAAAGACCTGCGTGGCAACCTGGATCAAGAGCCACGCAACGACGCCGTAAGCAATAGCGACCCTGTACACATGACGCCGCTTCAGTTCGGCGAAAAAGTTGCGCGGGTTGAATGCTTTCCAAGTCAAAAAACGGTTGTCCCTGTCTATCGCAACGTTGCCAAGCCTGGGAATCTCTTGCTCGTACGCGCTCACGATTTGGATTTTCTTCGGCCTGACGCCCTTCGACTCAGTCAACAGAACTGAATCCGGGAGCCTCCAGCGAATTCGAAAGCATTACGGACCGCGCGTCCCGGTGCCTCAGTTGGAGCAACCGTATGGTCCTGCCTTCGAATCCTGCAGAGAAGAGATTAATAGCGGAATGTTTGGCGACGTTGAAGCGGTAAGGCTTAGGCTTCATATTAATTCCCCGGGCGATGTCAGAAATGGCTTGAACGACTCGTGGTGAGATCTGAATGGGCGGTATTTTTGCCATATCTTTTGATTCACGAACTTTGGGCGAATCGCCATCAATCGCTAACTCGCAAGGGTGGGATTCTTTCATGCCTCAAAGGTATTGGGGCTTATTACCTCTTTCGGGGTAGGCACAACGCGTTGGTGGGTGCGGCCTGCGCTACCAAGTGGTTGTCCCTGACGCCAGCGTGCTACGGTCGGAACGGAGCGAAGATTAACCTGCTGCTGCACTGGCCTTTTCCCTCGCCCCAAGAGATTTCTCTATCAGGTCAGCTGCGACTGAAAGTCCGTTGGCTTCCGTGATCGCTCTCTGTAGTTTACGTGCATTCTCTCGATAGATTGGTTCGGTCAGCACCTCGTTTAAAAGAAACGCGAGGTGGTCAGGAGTTAATTTGTCTAATGAGGTGGCTATGCCGGTTTTTTGATACGCGATCCTCGCCGCGACGCCTGGTTGGTCATAGGTTACCGGGATAGCTAATTGCGGAACGCCTTGGGCCAAAGATTCGAGAACGGTGTTCAGGCCCGCGTGAGTGATGCAGACCGTAGCTTGTTTCAGCACCTCCAATTGTGGCACTCGCCTTGCAATTATGGCATTATTTGGAACCGGTCCGATCTGCTTCGGATCGACTTGATCGCCGATGGAAAGCACGAGTTGCAAATTCTTATTCTTTGCGACGGCAGCTACAATAGTGCGGAAGACATCGACTTGGCCGTTCAAAATCGTACCCATCGAAGCGTAGATAATAGGCTCTCCTGTTAATCGCTCCCAGGGAAAATCCACCTTCTCCCGTCCTTGGCCATTGTGAAATGGACCGGTGTGGTGAAACTGCGAGGGCCAATGAGAACTTTCAAAGTCAAAAGCTCGTGGGACCTGGGAAATTGATGCCAACGGAGAAATAGTAGAGTCGAGGTCGTTCCAATCGATTTTTAGTCCGACGCTCTCCGCGTGTGCCTTGACGCCTCCGTTGGCGCTCCCTAACAGATTGGCCCACTTTGCGACACCTTCCCGGTTCCTGGCCAGAGCGGCAGGAGTTGTCTCATGAGGCCAGCCATACAGGCAAAGCGGAGTGTAGCCAGAGTAGTCCCAGTGCAGTCCGTTTGCGACGTGTACATACGGCATGCCCAACTGCATCGCACCTAGCTCTGCGTAGAATTGAACTGTATCAATTATCAGCGCGTCGATCCCGTTTGCCTTCACAATTGCTGGCAATGATTTCAGGATCGCTTCTGTTTGAGCGAACACCGAGCGAACAGAAAACTGCAACGCATCCTCCCCCTGCTTTTTGCTCGCTTCCGGTCGGTTTTCGTTGATGTGATCCTTCTCCGGACCGGGAACAAACGGTAGGCCGGCCGCACCTGATGAATAAAGGAAGACAACCTCATGATTGCGCGCCTGAAGTTGGCGCGCCAGGGCAGTCATTGGGTTGAGGTGGCCTGGCAGACCAATACAAATAAAACCCAGCTTCATAGATGTCCTTTCATTTCTTAATTTCCTATTTCTGTGTTTTTGTTTGAAACGCTAGACAACCTGACATTGCGCTACCACGAAGCGGTCGGAGGATTTTTTGGTGCCGCTCAGAGGTGAGCAGATAGCACCTCTTTCGAGGGATGAAACATTCGCCAGCCTAAATGACCAGGGCCAGTAACAACCATGTGTGTTGCTTGTATTGGTTCCAGTTGGAATAGCGTGACATGCTGGCTTCCTTGAGTCTTATGTTTACGGCGAATAATTCGGCCCAAACCCAAGCCAGCACAACGAACGGTAGCCAGTGCCAGACCAATCGGCGAGCAGACGGCAGAAATCGAATTTGAAACTCTTCGCAGCTACGTGTGGAACGTGGCACTGAGCCGGGCGCATCCATTGGCCCGATTGAAATCAATCCCGCTGGAAAAACTGGCCTGCGAAAGGTTGGTGATTCTTAGCCGTAAGAGCTACTCAGAGTATCACCGAATCTTAGAGCACATTTTTGCCCCAGTCTCCGGTAAGCCGCGCATTGCAATGGAATGCGATAGCGAGAGTTCACTGTTTTTGCAAGTCGAGGCAGGCCGCGCCATCGCTCTGGTGACCACGATCGCAAAACTTGCGGCCGGCAAGCGTCTAGTTTACCGGCCACTGACAGGGACAACGGATACGCAATCTGTCGGGATCGCTCGGGCCACAAAGGGTGATGTGACACCCGCTGGAGAAAAATTTTGCGAAATCTTGCGAAAACTTTCACATGGAGCCGGTAAGCCGGTCGAGCAATAATGTTAATATGCCTGCCATTTTCGATCGGGTGCTTCCATTAAATCTTGTCGCCAACACTGCGATCTTCTTTGTCGCGGCACGACTGTATCTGTTGCCGCTAATTCCACGTTTTCGACCGCAACAGATTCTTGTTCCGATCCTGCTTTTGCATTCAACACGACACCTCGGGATGATGTTCCTAACCCGCGGTGGAACTTATCCCGGGATGCCGGCGGAGTTCGCTTATCCGGCGGCGTTCGGCGATCTGATAACCGCAATGCTTGCGTTCGCTGCAATCCCGCTTGTGCTGCGCGGCTCTCGCCTGGCTAAGCCGATCGTCTGGGTATTCAACGTTTTCGGAACCGTCGACCTGTTGCTGGCGATCACGACGGCCACTATTTATAACGCCGCGGCAACAATGGGGCCGGCCTATTGGATTCCGGCTTTTTGGGTTCCGTTGTTATTGGTGACTCACTATGTGACTTTTGTTCTTCTCCGACGCAACTGGGATAGTTGAGGTGTTAGAGGTGTTGCCACTGGGATTTGGGAAGAAGCTTGCACATGGAAATTAAGCGAACTGGTTTACAGACAGCGCGACAAGAAGGCCCCGCGAGTTGGTTCACCGGTAAAGTGTGGATTGACCCGCTCTTCGAGGCACCTGAACCGGCGCGGGTCCGTGCCGCAAGCGTCACGTTCGAGCCGGGTGCACGCACCGCATGGCATACGCATCCACTGGGTCAGACGTTGATCGTCACGTCGGGTTTGGGATTGGCGCAGCGCGAGGGTGGACCGATCAAAGAAATCCGGCCAGGTGACGTGGTGTGGTTTGCGCCTACCCAGAAGCATTGGCACGGAGCTACGCCGACAACAGCGATGACTCATATCGCCATTCAAGAGGCGTTGAACGGCAAAGTGGTCGATTGGATGGAAAAGGTCAGCGACGAGCAATACCGGCGTTGATCGCGCAGTGATTGGTGATTCGTGATAAGTCAGGAAGAAGAATCAAACGCATGGAACAAGCGTCGTTCTAACATCCCGGGCAAAAGGATATATCGTAAGCGGCTTACGATGTCCCGGATTTGCGATGCACAAAAACGTTCCTACTTGTTTCTTGTCTGAACCGGCCCGCTTATTCGTTATCGAGGAAATTATGATACAAAGAAAGGCTCGATGTTGGACGCTGATGGGGATAGCGCTAAGCGCGACGGTGGTTTTATCAGCGTCAAAAGAAACGTCCAAGGTCACGTCAGCCGGCCGAGCTGAACCGGATGTGATAACGAATTCAATGGGCATGAAGCTCGTGCGAATCCCTGCGGGCCAGTTCATGATGGGCGCGGAGGAAGACCGAGACGCGACGATGGCCGAGTTTCCCTACGCCGATCCCGCGTTGCTGCCCCGTGAATGGCCAAGGCACAAGGTCCGCATCACGAAACCATTCTACATGGGGCAACATGAAGTGACGCTCGATCAGTTCATGACTTTTCTTAAGGACGCCAGCTACAAGATCGATGCGGAGCGGGACGGCAAGCCAATGTCGGGATACGGCAAGAACGGCGAGATTATCGAGTCGACAGTGTTTCGTCCGTGGGCGCCCGGCTGGAACGTTCAGCCTGATCATCCCGTTGGGTACGTCTCTTGGAACGATGCTGTCGCATTCTGCGATTGGTTGAGTCGGAAAGAGGGTAAAAAATATCGCCTACCGACTGAGGCTGAGTGGGAGTACGCCTCTCGTGCGGGTACGGCCACCAGATTCCATACGGGGAACAATCCGGAAGAGCTGATTGGTTTTGCCAACGCAGCGGACGCGGATCGGGCGGCGGAATTCGCGGGGAAAACCGTCGACGTGTTCGACAAGTCGGGCAAGAAGACAGGCAAGAAGATTCCGTATCCCTACCTGTCGGGGCATGACGGCTATGCCTGGACGGCGCCGGTTGGTCGCTTTCGACCGAACGGTTTTGGCCTTTACGATATGCATGGAAGTTCGTGGGAATGGTGCTCCGACTGGTTCGGCGATGACTACTATGGCAAATCGCCGGTCGAGGACCCTCAAGGTCCGCCGACCGGCACGGTACGCGTCTCTCGTGGAGGGGCATTCGATAACACTCCTTTTACGCTACGATGTGCGCGCCGCGACGGTGGCACGCCGGATTCGCGTGACTGCCACGATGGTTTCCGCGTTGTACTTGAGCAGTAACCGGAAATCCGAAGTCAGCGAAATCTCTCCTTGACAGCTTAGGAGAGGGCATTAGACTCCTAAGTAGTTTAGGAGTCAACATGAGCGAGGAAGCCGAACTGTTACCGGGTACACTGGATTTGCTCATTCTCAAAGCCGTCTCGCTCGGACCGCTGCATGGTTATGCCGTCCTTTCCAGGATCGAGCAGATTTCCGGAAAGCGGTTGTTCATCGAGCAAGGAGCGTTGTATCCGGCCTTGTTCCGGCTTGTGCGTCAGGGATTGCTCAAAACGGAGTGGGGAAAATCGGAAAACAACCGGCGAGCGAAATTTTACGAGCTGACAGCGAAGGGCCGTAAACGGCTTCAGCAGGAAACGGACTGGTGGAAACGCGCGTCAGCGGCGGTTACGGCGGCCCTCGCGGCACGGCCGCAACAGGCATGAGCGAATGAATCATTAGAAAACGAATCGGGACAATGGACCAATGATCGCTGCGTACTTGAGGTCAATCGCGAGGAGGTTTTTATGGCGTGCCCAGACGGAGCGAGAGACGGAGGAAGAACTTCAGTCACACGTGCAGCTCCGCGCCGACGCTCTCGAACGCGGTGGTCTGGAACGAGCGGAGGCGCAGCGACGCGCGCGGATTGAATTTGGAAGTCAGGTGCAGTTTAAGGAGGAATGTCGTGAAGCGATGGCCGGAAACGCGGTTGACCAGGCGATTCAGGATGTCCGCTTCAGCTTCCGCGCGCTTTGGAAAGCACCTGGATTTTCACTGGTGGCGGTGATTACTCTCGCGCTCGGAATTGGCGCGACGGTCGCAACGTTTTCCGTCGTGAACACAGTTTTGCTGCGGCCCTTTGCGTTTAGCCACCCGGAAAAACTGCTCTGGATCTATTCGCAACGCAGCGATAACCCTCGCACGAATTTTTCGCTGCCCGAGTATTGCGATTATCGTGACCAAGTCACTTCTTTTGATGGCCTGGCAGGCGTCGCAAGTTTCAACCCGAGTTTTGCCGACTCGGGTCCACCCGAACGCGTCCAAGGCGTGCGAATGTCCGCTAGCGCATTCGCCATGCTCGGGGTGCGGCCGCTGCTCGGACGGACTTTTATTGCCGAAGATGATCGCAACGGCGCACGCGGGGTCGTTCTGATCAGCTACGGTTTGTGGTCGCGGCGGTACGCGCGGGATCCAGCCGTGATCGGGCGCGCTGTAAACCTAAATGGCGAGATGCGCGAGATTGTCGGCGTCCTGCCGGCGAGCTTTGCTCTGCCGAATCTCGACACCGAGATCGTGGTGCCGCTGCAACCGGACGCTGATCCACGACGGAATTTGCGCAATTCAGTTAACTTCCTGCGCTTCGTCGGACGGTTAAAACCGAACGTGACGGTGCAACAAGCCCATGCCGAGTTCGATGCGATCCGGCAAAATCTCCATCGGCAATACCCCGACGTCTACACCGGAAAGATCGGAATAACATTGATTCCGATCACCGAAGAGATCGTGACAAATATCAAGTCTGTGTTGCTCACCATTTTTTGCGCGGCGGGCGCAGTGCTTCTGATTGGCTGCGTCAACCTGGCAGGCATTTCTCTATCACGCGCGGCGGCGCGACAGCGAGAACTGGCAGTGCGCACAGCATTGGGCGCGACGCGACGTCAATTAACGCGGCTATTGCTGACGGAAAGTTTCCTTCTTGCTCTGGTGGGCGGCTCGTTAGGTACGTTACTCGCGATTTGGAGCCAGAGAATGTTGCTTCGTTTAGTCCCGACGGACCTGCCGCGGATTGAAAGTTTCTCATTCGATTGGACGGTCCTGCTCTTTGCGGTCGCTCTCATATTTGGCGCCGCGCTGGCGTGTGGACTCGTGCCGGCGTGGTTGCTCTCCCGATCCGATTTCCGGGATGCACTCGTTTCGAGCGGCCGGGGAACAGCCGGCGGCGGGTTGCAGTCCCGGTTGCGGACATGGTTGGTTTCCGGTCAGATTGCGCTAGCCCTCGTCTTGCTCGCAAATGCAGGGCTGCTTCTTCGAAGCTTTGCCCTATTGAGCAAAGAACAACCGGGCTTCGAGGCCAGCGATGTTCAGACGATCCGGTTTTCACTTCCCCAAACCGGATATGCCGATGTGGCCTCGCTCGCACATTTCTATGACCAACTGCACTCGCACGCGTCGGCGATCAATGGAATCAAGAGCGATGCGGTCATCTCCATCCTGCCGCTTGCTCCGAAAAGCATTTCGTTCGTCCATTTCACCCGTCCGGATCGGCCACCTGCGAGGCCGGAGGACACACCATCGACCAATTACCGCATCGTTACGCCTGACTATTTTCGAACGATGGGAATCCCGTTACTCGACGGTCGTGGTTTTACCGAATCGGACGACGGCGACCATCCGCTTGTCGCAATCGTAAGCGCGATCCTTGCGAAAGACCATTTTGCCGACCGGTCACCGATCGGCCAACGCATTGTCGTCGACGATACGGACGGCACTCCTCGCCAAATCGAAATCGTTGGAGTCGTCGGTCCGGTAAAACAAACAAATCTGGAGACACCCGCGAAAGCGGACATTTACCTGCCGCTTGGGCAAATGGCAAAAGATGGGGTGCCATTTTTTCGGAACAGCGCGTATTGGGTAATCAAAACCTCCGGCAGAGCAGCGGGACTGGAACAAGTGCTGCGCGAGACGATTCAAAATATCGATCCGAACGTCGCAGTTGGCGCGGTGCGGCCAATGGCCGAATTTCTGGTGGCCGCGCTGGCCGCGCGGCGTTTTAGTCTGTTGCTGATCGGCTCATTTGCGGCAGCAGCGCTTTTTCTCGCTGCCGCCGGATTGTACGCTGTGATTTCCTATGGAATTCAACAGCGAAATCGCGAAATCGGCATCCGTCTGGCGCTTGGTGCGACGCGCGCGACGATCCTTGGCATGATTTTCAAGGAAGGCGCTCTGCTTGTCGTCGGCGGATTAATAGCCGGATTCGCAATTGCTCTGGCGCTGGGGAGGCTGGTCGCTAATCAGATGTACGGCGTGAACGAGCATGATCCGTTTAGTTTCGTGGTCGTTTGCCTGATGTTGTCTGTTATTTCATTCCTTGCCTGTGCGATTGCGGCGCGACGGGCGATGAATATCGATCCTATTGTGTCGCTGCAATGCGAATAGGCCGTAGCGCGCGGTGATAAAGGAGCGGAGATGAGAGCCGCTGAGGCTCGTTCCAGTACCTATTCGCCGATGATTTTAACGAGAACTCGTTTGCGCCGTCTGCCGTCGAATTCGCCGTAGAAAATTTGTTCCCACGGCCCGAAATCGAGTTCGCCCTTAGTAATCGCCACGACGACCTCGCGACCCATGATCTGACGCTTCAGATGGGCGTCAGCGTTGTCTTCACCGGTACGGTTGTGTTGATAAGCGCTCGTCGGCGCGTGCGGCGCCAGCTTTTCCAGCCACAGTTCATAATCATGATGAAGGCCTGGTTCGTCATCGTTGATGAATACTGAAGCAGTGATGTGCATCGCGTTGACTAGGCAGAGACCTTCCATCACGCCGCTTTGGTGAACGAGTTCCTCGATTTTTGGCGTAATGTTGATGAACCCGCGTCGATCCGGCACTTCGAACCAAAGATGTTCAGTGAGCGATTTCAATTTCCCGCACAGGATTAGCCGATTCCGAGCAGATCGACAGAAATATTCACCGCAAAGCGCGCGAAGGTTACAGACGAAAATCCAGCGGAAGTCTGCAAGCGGTTCCGATTTATCTTAGGGCCTCTGTTGTAGACGAAACGCAAAAGCCAAGTAAGAGAATCCAAGTGAAGCCTGTGCGCGTAAAGGTGAATGACAAAATGCAGAAGGGCTACGTCTATTTTCGGACGAAACCGATCGGGCGCGCCTTCTGCCGCGGGTTTACGCCCCAGCTTTCGCCCCGAAAAATGCTCGAGCTCGGCGTTTTTGGCGGAAAGTATATGACGGATTGCCGAAAGGAATTTCCGGTAAGCTGGTTCAAACGGGCAAAGCTTTCCAAGGATCGACCCCGCGCCTGGCTGAATTATTTCGGCGTCAACGCGTCGCAGCCGCTTTCGGAGTGGCGGCGCAAAGGGTGGATTCATCCCGACGATCCGCGCGGCTGGTTTCAGTGGTATTGCCGCTACTATTGCGGACGGCGTCACGAAGATGATCTGCGGCAAATCTCGCGCTGGCGCGCGGTGCGGCGACACATTGCGCAACTAAAGAAGCATTGCGCTCCGCGTGACTTGACCTGCCGTCGCCGACAACGCCAGGCGTTGCTGCACTGGGCCTACGATTCTCGTAAAATCTGAGCAAGTCCCGACTCTTTTGGTCGCGTCATGGGATGCGTTCAGCTGCCTGAATGGATCTCAGTTCACCGTTGAAGGACAAAGAAAACATATCCGTAGCTGTCTTGGGAAATTTTAAACATCTCAATTTCTTTGAGCGTCTCGACAGCGAAATTCCTGACGCCAACGTCTGGATGATTTACCAATGATTTCGCGCGCGACTCCAGAACATCATAATAATCTTTGATCCACGCTTCTCGAGGGACCGTATACGTGTTGAATATTTTGTAACCCGCTTGTTCCGCTATCGCGATGTTTTGAGGACCAGATTGCATGTCCGGATAACCCCACCGGAAAAACTCGCTGACTGCGTCCGGAATTTCTTCGCGGAGCCAGCACAGTTCGCTTACGACAGCAAAACCATCCGGTTTGATCGCTCTTCTCCAGGTGGCCAACGCATTGGCGAAACCGATGTTATAAGCTGCGCCTTCGGCCCACAGTAGATCGATTGTAGGAAAGACACTTGGTATGTCTTTCATGTCCATGCAATGCCCTCGCACCAGATGAGCGAGGCCTTTTTCTTTGGCACGGCGGTTTAGGCGATTCAGGAACGGCTGATAGGAGTCGATCGCTTGAATTGGTGTGCCAAGGTCGCTAGCCAGCACCATGGTTTGACGTCCCGAACCGCAACCCGCGTCAACAACGACTTCGAAGTAATGTTCTGGTAGAGAACGCAAGACATAAAGACTAAGGCTGTTGTCTCCTGGACTCAGCTTGTCCATATCCGCGAACAGGAGATCAATCGGATTTGGAGTTTTCACCCTAGGAGTTATTGCGCCTTCGCTTTAGCGGCAAGGATCTGCGGCAGCAAAATATCCCGCACGTAATGCCAGTACGGAACAATTTCGAGCGCCTCCCGAGCGTAGCGTTCGGCTGCATTTGTGTCCGGGGATTTCATGTTCTGATAAGAATAGGCAAGGCTCATCATCAATTCCGGTTTTCCCCAAGAAGGTTGGAGTGCGTCGTCACTTGCCTTGATTTTGGAAGAGACTTCCAATCCGCGCTGATAATTTTCGATCGCTTTGTCCTTACCGCCGCCACGTTCAGGTGGAGCGTTCCATAGAATCGGACCACGGACCCAGATCAGGCGCGGATTATCCGGCTCTGCATCCGTTGCTTCCCTTGCCAGAGGAATAATCTGACCAACCAATTCCTTCGCGCGTGCCGGATCTTTACGATTCATGAAAGCCAGGTAGCCCAAGCATGAAATTGTTCCGACCTTTGCATCGACGAACTTGGGATCCTTCTCCATCGCGATTCTGAATTCATCGAGCGCGGTTTTGAGGTCTTGTTTCAACTCGTTTGGATCAACCGAATCGTTGAAACCATTGATCGCCCGCCTCCATTGAGCAAAGCCGCGCCAGTAGCGAATGCGCGACGCAAGTCGTTGGTCTTCGACAAAAAGCTTTAGATCATCGTAGCCCTTTTGCAGCGCAGCTTGGTCGCCTGCGTAGTCCGCGTGTTGTATCTGCTCGACGATCGGGAGGACTTGGTGGGCGGTTTCGTCAGCGCCAGTAGTAGAGGCAACAGAAATCGAGAGGTACGCGGCGACAAACGTTGCAGACACCACTCGATTTTTGTTTGAGTGCATATGAATCATCGTCGGGGCATTTGTTGAGCGACAAGCGGCTGCAGAAATTCCAACACGGCTTTGGCGGCTAGCCCGCCTTTCTCAGCATGTGCGATCAATGGGATCCCATGCGGTCCAGTCACGTGCACAATGTTTGGAAATGCGGCGACCGCTGCGGTCACGATGTCGATCTGGCCGAGCATCGTGGCGGCGAAGATGTCCATGCGCGCGTTATGCTCGAGCAAGTATTCGGCGATGTCGCGGCGACCCATGTGAGAAGCGCCGCCCAAAGCCGTTTCGAAATCGCCATTGCCCCAGTCGATCGCCCCGTTAATCAGATTTGGTTCTTCGGCCAGCATTACTTTCACAGCCGCCAAATTCCCATGACCGGCAATGACGAAGCGCTTCACGCGTGCTCGATCGAACTGCGCATGGTGCTCGGGAAAATCAGGTACACTGTCAGGTGATTCTGGAATCGCCGACGGTGCCGCCGAGGCAGACGGAGAACTTCCGGGCTGAGCCTGCAAAATATTGCGACCACAAATGAGACCGATAGCCGCCGCACTACTACCGATAAGGAATTGTTTCCTTGTGCAAGGTGTATTGATGTGTTTCGAAGTTGATGTGGTGGGCATAGGTAGCTTTCTGTTGTTAGGCACGAAAATACGGCCGCAACCAAATTTACCGACGAGAATGTCGTGAGTGATCGGGAAAAAGTCGCGGATGCGCAGGAACAGGACGCGACTGAAAGCCGGTTAAAGAGGTTTGCCTAAAACTTGGAACAACTTGTCTCTATAGTTTCGGCTGAGAGTGAGCTTTGTTCCGTCTTCCAAAAGGATTGAGTGCTCTCCGCTAAACAGCGGCTGTAGTTCTTTGATTCGCCCGACATTGACGATAGCCGAGCGATGGATCCGCCGGAATTTCTTAGGATCCAGTTGTGTCTCCATCGCGCTCAGAGTTTGTCGCACCATCGGACTGATCTTGCCAGCATGGAGATGCACATATTTATCGTCGGCTTGTATCCAATTAATCTCGTCAATGCTCAGGAATGTGATACGGCCCGCAGCTTTGATCATCAGGCGGTCGAGGTATTGCCGCTTGTTTCTAATACTCTCCAGCAGTGCGCTTATTTGCAACCGCCCCTCGTTCCGGCGATCGGAACGGAACCGTTCTTTTGCGTGTTTAATCGCGTCCTTGAATCGCGCCTGATCGAAAGGCTTTAGCAGGTAATCGAGCGCATGAAGCTCGAATGCACGAATGGCGTACTGTTCGTAGGCTGTCGCAAAAATAATTTCCGGCAGCCGATCAGTCCCGATCGATTCGAGAACAGCGAATCCGTCCATCTCCGGCATTTGCACATCGAGGAAAACAACATCGGGGTTCTGTTTCCTGATTATCGCGACAGCCTGTTTGCCATCACTGCATTCGCCCACAATTTCGACATCGCGATCGTCCCTTAACATTCGCCGGATGAATTTGCGCGCGAGCGCTTCATCGTCGGCGATCAAAGCCTTAATGGGCGCATTTTTCATAATTGCTCGGCGTCTTGCTGAAAGGGAATTTCGATTACGACAGCTAGTCCTCCGTGGCTGCGGTTGATGAGTTCAAAACGAAAATTAGGTGCGTAGATCTGGTTGAGACGGGCGCGGACATTCCTCAAGCCTACTCCTTCTGTTCCACGCGAATCCCGGTCTGAAGTTATCCCTGGTCCGTTGTCTCTGACTTCGAGTCGCAGCGAGCTATTAAGGCGCTTTGCCTCAATGTTGATATGCCCTGGCGTCGCGCGCGGCGCAATCGCATGTTGGATTGCGTTTTCCACCACGGGTTGCAGAATCAGATGAGGCACTTGGGCAGCAAGCGTCTGAGGTTCCAGTTCAAACGCTACAGTCAATCGATCCCCAAAACGGACCTGTTCGATCTCAAGATAGCAGCGCAGAAATTCAGTCTCTTCTTTGAGGCTGACCAGTTGTTGGTTGGAATTTTCAAGGGTTAATCTGAGAAAATCGCCAAGCCGGGCGATCATGCTGTTCGCTTTTGGTGGATCTTCCAACACCAGCGATGAGATCGAATGTAGCGTGTTAAAAAGAAAATGCGGATGAAGCTGCATTTTCAGCGCTCTGAGCTGCGAATGAGCGAGTTGGGTTTTGAGAGATGACTGCGCCAACTCGCTCGCCCGGAAGTTTTGATAAAAGAGCAGCGCATGCACCGCGACCACGATCAGGGAAGCGATAATCAAATCGATATAAAATCCGAAAGCGAAATAAGCGCGGTAACAATCGAATAGGGCGGGATATTGTTGCCTCCACCGTGGGGTGATGGACCAAAGGACGGTCAAATGAATCAGTTGGTGGATTCCAGCGAATGAAATTAGCGCCGGAAAATATAGCAATAGGTTACGAATATTGAGCGGGCGAAGCTCGATTGGGAAACGGCGGCTAAAGCGAAAAAGAAGCGGCGAGAGAATCGCCCAAAGATAAAATTGAACCAGATTGAGTTTTAGCGCAGCAACAAAGCCGAATTCCTTGTGGTTTTCGCCGATCGCAGCCGCATAAGAAATCAGTGCGAAGACAATACTGACCAGCGTCCAACCGCTGAAAAAAAGTAACGCTCTTCGCCAGTTTATTTTAAGGTTACCCATGTCCGCTCACCGAGATTATATCAAATGCGGCGTTCAATGGGGCACCGCTTCAAAAGAATGTCGCGAATGGACGCAAAAACGGCGCGAACCCGTTTGATCGAAGCGCGATTAGCATGTGTAGCCTCAAAAGGGAGGGGAATTACTCTAATGTGGGACCATAAAATCCCACACATGCGCAACGAGGGCGACTTGATTACGATCGATAATTCTGAGTCTGCGAGAACGAATCAATTCGATTCTCGATAGAAGGAGGTAAATTCAACCATGCATCCGACCACATACAACGCGAAGGCTTATTCTGCCGCCAGTGATACGTCGCCGCTGGCGTCAACCAAAATTCAACGTCGCGATCCAACTGATCATGACGTGCAGATAGAGATTTTATTCTGCGGCATTTGCCACTCCGATCTTCATTCGGTTCGCAACGAGTGGAGTGAGTTCATGGCCACGAATTATCCGATTGTCCCGGGTCACGAGATCGTGGGACGCGTTACCGCGGTTGGCTCAGCGGTAACCAAGTACAAACTGGGCGAACTCGCTGCCGTCGGGTGCATGGTGGATTCAGACGGTACCTGCCAGCAGTGCAAAGCTGGCCTCGAGCAGTTCTGCCCAAACATGGTTCTCACCTTCAATTCGCCCGACAAGCACCTTGGAGGTTTTACCTATGGTGGCTATTCCGAAAGCATCGTCGTCGATGAACGTTTCGTTCTGCGCGTCCCGTCCAATCTCAAACTTGCTGGCGCTGCGCCATTGCTTTGTGCAGGAATCACCACCTATTCGCCGATGCGGCACTGGGGCGTCAGCAAAGGCAAAAAAGTCGGCGTAGTTGGTCTCGGCGGGCTCGGTCATATGGGAGTAAAATTTGCTCACGCGTTCGGAGCGCACGTTGTTGTCTTCACGACGTCGCCTAAAAAGACGGAGGACGCGCTGCGGCTTGGCGCCGACGAAACTGTGATTTCCCGCAACGCCGATGAGATGAAAAAGCACGCCGGCAGCTTCGATTTCATCCTTGACACTGTCTCCGCCGATCACGATATCAGCGCCTATCTCAATCTACTCGGCGTCGACGGCAATCTTACGTTGGTCGGCGCTCCGTCGGAGCCGCTGCGCGTTCCAGCGTTTAGTCTCATCGTGCGGCGCCGCAATCTCTCCGGTTCAATCATCGGCGGCATCGCAGAGACGCAGGAGATGCTCGACTTTTGTGGCAAACATAACATCACGGCTGATGTTGAAGTGATTCCGGTACAGAAAGTGAATGAAGCCTACGAGAGATTGCTCAAGTCCGATGTAAAGTACCGTTTTTCCATCGACATGGCTTCGCTCAAGTCGGAGTGATCGAAAGAGAAAGTTGAAAGCTGAGAGTTGAGACCTGATTCGCCTTCGAGGTTCAAACAATGAAACAGCGCAAACTTGGAAAAAGTAATCTGGAAGTGTCGGCCATAGGACTCGGTTGTATGGGAATGAGCTCTGGCTACGGACCGCCCAAAGAGAAGCAGGAGATGATTTCACTTATTCGTGCAGCGGTGGAACGAGGGGTCACGTTTTTTGATACCGCTGAAATTTACGGTCCACTTATCAACGAAGAGCTTGTCGGCGAAGCACTGGCACCGATGCGTGAGCGAGTTGCGATCGCCACCAAGTTCGGATTCAAATTTGGTCCTAAGGGCGAACAGATCGGCCTCGATAGCCGACCAGAGCACATTAAGGAGGTTGCGGAAGCTTCTCTCAAACGGCTCAGGACTGATGTGATCGATTTGTTCTATCAACATCGCGTTGACCCCAATGTGCCGATCGAGGATGTGGCCGGAGCGGTGAAGGAGCTAATTCGCGAAGGAAAAGTGAAGCATTTTGGCCTTTCTGAGCCAGGAGCGCACACGATCCGTCGGGCACACGCCGTCCAGCCGGTCACTGCTGTCCAGAACGAATACTCGTTGTGGTGGAGGCGCCCAGAAGAGGAAGTGTTGCCCACGGTCGAGGAACTCGGTATTGGATTCGTGCCTTTCAGCCCGTTAGGCAGAGGCTTTCTCACCGGAAAGATGGATGAGAATACTACGTTCGATAGCTCGGACCTTCGCAGCATGCTCCCGCGCTTTACGCCTGAGGCGCGCAAAGCCAATCAGACCCTGGTTGATCTGCTCGGCAAGATTGCACAACGCAAACAGGCAATGCCTGCGCAGATCGCGCTGGCCTGGTTGCTCGCGCAGAAACCATGGATTGTTCCAATTCCAGGTACCACCAAACTGAAGCGCCTAGAGGAGAACATGGGAGCAGCGTCAATCGAGCTTACGGAAGACGATCTTCGCGACATCGAAAGCGCTGCGTCAAAAATTAATGTTCAGGGAGATCGCTACCCCGAAAGGTTCGAGCAGATGACAGGTCGATAAGGTCACAAGTAATAAGCAAGGAGTGAGAAGTGACAAACTTCGAAGTCGGTCAATTCTGTAAATTTTCTCCAAGGACTTTTCTCTTATCGTCTGCTAACAGTGCGAATTAGAGTTGCGAATGACAAGCGACGGAAGGTGATCTCATGAATCCAGGTGGCTTCGGGGCAGCCGTCTCCCGTGGCCTCTACGCGTGATCAAGAATTTCGGCGACCTTTTTAATCGTGTTCCAATTGCGGTTGGTGGCTGGTACGCCGAGAAGCTTCTCGATCTTACCGAGATAGCCGATCGCTTTCATCTGCCGGCGGTACAGCCCCAAAACGAATCTGTCTTCGATCGCAACGACTTTGAGCAGCCAGTCGTCGTCCGAAGGTAGACTCAGAGGAAGCGCGGGCGGCGAGGGAAGTCGTTTGGCCAGCACATTGACGAATTGTGTTATGTCCGGACCGGACGGTTGTCGCGAGAACGGGTCCTTTGATGCGAGTTTGATGATTTCGCCAGCGGGACAAATCATCATCCCGCATTTGAACGGCAGCTTCTTCGCGATTGCATTGCGCAGAACGGATTCACGCACGTTTTCGCGCACAACAAAGGTGCCGACCGCGCCGATGTTGACCACACCGAACTTCGACAACTGTTTCGCGATCAGCGCCGGTTGGCATCGATTCGCGCCACCGACATTCACCGCCCGAAGAAATACGACCCAGCGCACCCGAACAATCTAACCATAAAGGTTCTGCAAGCCGCAAGACTCAGTGCAGCATCTATTGAACGCGTAAAGCGACGATGGGGTCGACCTTCGTTGCCCGCAGCGCTGGAACGTAGCTCGCGAGGATTGCGACTGCGAGCAGCACCAACGAAATGCCAATGAAAGTGACTGGATCTGTTGCGCTGATACCAAATAGCAGACTTGCCAGTACACGCGTCAGAAGGAACGCCGCCGCTAATCCGAGCAGCATACCTAAACTCACTAGTCTGAGTCCTTGCTTCACTGTCATTTGCAAAACGTCCGCCCGTCGAGCGCCAAGCGCCATACGAATGCCTATCTCATGCGTGCGTTGCGCGACTGAATAACTCATGACCCCGTAAATTCCCACGGCGGCGAGAACCAAAGCCAAAGCGGCAAAGATACCTAACAAGAGCATGCTGAATCGCTGCCTCGCGATCGCTTCTGACACGATATGATCCATCGTGTCGATGTCGGCGACTGGTTGGTCCTTGTCCACGGCCCATATCGCGTTGCGAACCGTGTTGGCGAGGCTCATCGGTTCCACGCTCGCCCGCACGACCAGTGCATTGGCTGCTACGTCCTTTAGCTGCCGGTAAGAAAAGTACATTTGCATTTTGGGCTGCGCGATGAAGTCGTTTTGCCGCACATCTTTTACAACGCCAATCACCTCTCGCCAGGGTACGTCTGAAGCCGTTGCACCAGGCTTCAGGCGTTTGCCAATAGGGTCCTGCCCTGGCCAGTAGTGCTGCGCTGTCTTCTCACTGATCACGACCACCTTTTTCGAATCTGCCTTGTCTTGATCGGTGAAGTCGCGGCCGCGAATCAGGGGAATTCCCATTGTGCTGAAGTAACCCGGTCCAATTGCGCGGTAGATTACATCGGGCCACTGACCGGGCGGAGGATCGGGAATGCCTTCCACGGCAATAGTCGCCGAATCGCCGTTGTAAGTGAGCGGCAGGTTGCCTGCAACAGCTACTGACTGCACGCCGGGCAGAATACGGATGCGCCGCAACACCTCGTCGAAAAACACCGACCGCCTTTCCCCGTCTGGGTACTTCAGTTCCGACAGGTCTACTTTCATAGTCAGCAGATGATCGGCACGAAATCCGGGATCGAGATTTCGTAAGTGCAGAAAGCTATTGATGAGCAATCCCGCGCCAACGAGAAGAATGAAGGAAACTGCGACTTCCGCGATTACTAACAGGCCTCGAATCCGATTTCCTTTTCTCCCGGCCGAAGAATCACGGCCCCCTTCTTTCAACGAATCGCTTAAATTAGAGTGCGACGCGTGCGCCGCCGGGGCGAGTCCGAATACGATTCCGGTCAACAGGGCGATCAACGCAGTAAACAAGAGCACCTTTCCGTCAATGCCGATCGTCTGTGTTTGCGAAATCGTTGCAGGAATAAACCTTTTCAGCACTCGAATTCCCGCCAACGCAAGTAGCAAGCCGAAGCCGCCGCCGAGCAACGCGAGCAAAAAGCTTTCGGTTAGAAACTGACGCGTCAGGCGGGAACGGCTTGCGCCGAGCGCAAGTCGCAATGCGATCTCCTTTTCGCGGACGGCAGCGCGAGCCAGCAGCAAATTGGCCACGTTCGCGCAGGCAATGAGAAGCACAAAGCCAACCGCTCCAAGCAGGATGAGGAGTGCGGGTTTAATATCTCCGACCAACTCCTCGTGCAGTGGCGTAACATTCGCGCCGATGCGCGTGTTGTACCGTGGATATTCCTTGGCCAGGCGCGCGGCAATCGTCTCCATCTCTGCTTGCGCCTGCTTAAGCGTGATGCCGGGCTTGATCCGAGCAATCACGTCGAGAAAATGATTGCCGCGCTGTGTTGTTTCTTCATTGGTAAACGCGATTGGCACCCACAACTGGTCGCTCCACGTGCCGTAGCCGGGCAAGTGCATCGAGCGCGGCATCACGCCAATCACCGTGTAGCTTTTTCCATTTAGCGTAACTGCCCGGCCAATAATGGCCGGATCAGAACCGAAACGGCGCTGCCAGAGCGAGTAGTTCAGAAGAACGACATGCGAACCGGATCGATCGTCTTGCGGGACGAACGTGCGCCCGAGCAATGCCGGGACACCTAACAAGTCGAAGAGATTCGCCGAGACGCGGCGACCGTCGAGCCGTTCCGGTTCACCGACACCAGTGAGGTTGAAGCTGCGTTCAGACATCGCTGCCATTCCAGTGAAGACAGTGTTCTGCCTCTGCCAGTCGAGGAAGTTCGGAGGCGACGGAGTATTTTTCGGGAAACCAAGATGCGCGGCATTTTCCCATACCATCACCAGTTGTTCGGGGTTTTTGAAGGGCAACGGCCGCAGCAGGACGGCGTTGACGACGCTGAAGATTGCGCTGTTTGCGCCGATGCCCAGCGCGAGAGCGATGACGGCGACGATCGTAAACCCCGGGTTTTTTAACAGCGTGCGCAGGCCGTAACGCAAGTCTTGCCACAGGTCAGTAAACAGATTTATCTGCCCTTCCGTTCCCAATGTGACCGCATTTTGCGGGGCGCGACGCTCCACGTTTCTCAGCTCGCGGCCCAAAAAATCATGCGTATTCAGCTGCTCGATTACTTGTTGGTGCGCTTCCTCTTCCGAGGTACCGCAACTGAGGGCGCGCTCGTATTCTTCTTCGAGGTGCTGCGAAAGTTCTTCAACGATTTCCTCCTCACGCACGGGAGATAAACCAAGTTCCGAAACGCGCGCCCTGATGTCGGTCTTGAAATCAGGCATGTTGAATCCCTGTGATGAGGTTGATGGCTTCTACGAACTCACGCCAGCCGGCTCGTTGCTTTGACAGCACGTTTTTGCCTGAGGCGGTCAGGCGATAATAACGGCGTCGTCGTTGGCTCGACTTTTCGACCCAGCGACCGCGAATCCAATTCCGCTTCTCGAGTCGATAAAGCAGGGGATAAAGGGAAGCGACGTTAAATCGGATAGCGCCTCGTGAGCGCAACTCGATCAACTGCGCGATCTCATATCCGTGCCGGGGCCGATCTTCGAGCAGTGATAGAATCATCAATTCGGCGCTGCCCTTCTTCAGTTCGCGATCTGGAACTGGTGATGTCATATATTGCAATGCCATATACTCGGCGGGATTGCGGTTGTCAAACCAGAATCTCAGGCGACCTGTCAACGGTTCGATTTGTAAGCGATGACCGCGCTCGATGGGCCGGCAAGATGAATCACTTCAAAGCACTTGAAACCGACTTCACGGCCCCATTTTTCAAAGTCCGCTGCGGAGTAATCGAATGCGTCACCGAATTCGATGAGCATGTTTAGCGACATTAGCAAACCGAAGGAATTTTCGCGGCGCGCATCGTCAATCAAAGCTTCGACGGCGATCAGGGCGCCGTCGGGCGGCAGCGCATCGTACGCCGCGCGGATGAGTTTCAGTTTTTTCTCCAGATTCCAATCGTGCAAAATCATTCCCATCGTCACCACGTCAGCCTTGGGCAGCGGGTCCTGAAAGAAATCGCCCGATACAACGCGAACCCGATTGTTTAGGCCCGCAGCAGCAACATGTTTTCTTGCAACAGGCTCCACCGGCGGAAGGTCGAAGCTGATGCATTCAATATGCGGATGTTTCTTCGCCACTTCGATGGAGAGCAATCCTGTCGCGCCACCGACATCGCACAGGGTGCGATAGCGGGAGAAATCGAATTTGTCCGCGAGCGCTTCGAAGTTGATTCGCGAAAGGCCGGCCATTGCATCGAGAAACTGTTCGAGCTTTGCCGGGTCGGCATATAGCTCGTCGAAAATGCTTTTTCCGCCGTGCTTCGTTTCGTTTTGAGCTTGGCCGGTTCGCAACGCTTCGGGCAGATCATCCCAGAATTTGAAGAGCCGCGCGTTGAGCATTTCCAGAATTCCACCGATGTAGCAGGGGCTACGGCGATCCAGATATGCAGCCGTAGCAGGTGTGTTGAAATATTTCGCGTCCGATCCCTGGCCTTCGCGCTGGAGAAATTTCAGTGCGACAAGCACATCGAGAAAATCCGCGACGCCCCGCGGATGCAGACCGAGGTCTTTGCCGATTCGCTCGCCTGAAAGCCGGTGTTGGCCCAACGTCGTAAACAGATCAAACGTGACAGCGGTAAGCAGCACTTTGGAATTCCAGAATCCAAAGGCCGTTTGCAGGATTGCGTCTGGCGTTTCCGAAGCCGTGTTCATCAAAGCTCGATGTAGCATCAGAGACGTAGCTTTGCGAACGCGCAATAGCGTCTTGCCGCGGTTAATGGCATTGCGTTTGCCGGCTATAAGCAAGCGGCTGGCATTTCGCTGCGGAATGCACTAATCAAGGAGGGCATACGGTTTGTGCTGGGATTGCCAATTCAAAATGCGACGAACTGTTCTTGCGCTTTTCTTAGCTTGGCTTGCCTCGAGCTTGCGCGCGGACGCCTTGCGCGACCGCATGGATGCGTATGTCCGGCGTTACGTTGACGCTGAATTGTTCAGCGGTGTCGTGCGGGTCACGAAAGCCAATCGTGTCGTATACGAAAACGCGTTTGGATTGGCAGATCGCGCGCTGGGCGTTCAAAATACCTTGCAGACGAAATTCCAGATCGCATCGCTGTCAAAGCCGATCACCGCGGCAGCCATATTGCTACTGGTGCAGGAGGGAAAACTCACGCTCGACGATAAACTGGCAAAGTTCGTTCCGGGTTTTCCAAACAGTGACCACATCACAATCGAAGAATTGTTGACGCACTACTCCGGGCTGGGTGACGCGAGCGCGCAGCCCGATTACAACGAGTGGTCGCGGTTTCCACAAACAACAGCGGCATTAGTCGAGCGCGCCAAGAAAGTGCCGCGGCAAAGCGAACCCGGCATGAGCTATTTTTACAGCAACTCGAACTACCACATTCTCGCGTTCATCATTGAGAAGGTTTCCGGTCAGAGCTACGGCGATTTTCTGGAGGAAAAGATTTTCAAGCCGTCAGGAATGGCCAACACCGCGCATCGGGCGAAGAACGAAACAATCGTTCCGAATTTTGCGGATGGATATACTCCAGTGAGTGCGAATGGTTTCGAACGCGCAACCTATCTCGATTGGACGAGCAAAACCGGAAACGGCTCAATTTACTCTACCGCTGACGATCTGTTCCGTTTCCATCGCGCGCTGCAGACCGGGTCGCTCCTGAAGGCGGATCTGCTGAAGGAATCGTATGGATTTGATCGTAAGGATCGTAGAGTCGGAATGTTCTGGTTTCATCGAGAAAGATTCGGCCATCGGTCAGTCTATGTGAACGGCAGCAGTCCGGGATTTAAAGCTCATTTCGAACGATTCATCGACGACGATGCGACGGTCACGGTGCTTTCGAATTTGTACGTCGCCGCGCCGTCAATTATTGCAGAGGACTTGAGCTCGATGTTGTTTGATCAACCTGTGAACCGCGATGTTCCGAAACCCGTCCGTGCAGACTCGGATTATCTGAAGCGTTTCGCCGGTACATTTCGTTTTGGCGACGATTATTTCGTGAAGAACGCACTCGCTCGGATTGAGCCAAAAGCTGATCACTTGGATCTCGTGTATCCGACGACCGGATTTACGATTTCATTACTTCCCGTCGAAGGAGATCGTTTCTTCGACCGAAACTTTTGGTCGTTCGTTCGTTTCGAAGACAGGAAATTAATCTACCGGAACGGCGAAACGGACTACGTCGCGGTTCGTCAATGATTTCATGGTGGTGGGGAATTGAAGGTTTCATGTGAGGTTTGTCTGAATGAATTGCGGACCGGCGTGTACGTCGATCTGACGCAGGATTGTGTCGCCCGAGTTAAGGAAGCGATGCGGTGTGTTTGCGGGGATGACAACAATGCCACCGGCGGTCACTTCACGCGTTTCATCGCCAACCGTAATAGTGGCGCGGCCTTCGAGCGTGAACGCGACTTCGACATAAGGATGCGTGTGTGACGGCGGGCCTTGACCGGGTTTCGCGTTGACGATGTAGGCCGAAAACGGCGCGCCCTGCGTTTCACCGACGAACTCGTACGACATCCCGACAAACGGGAGTTTCTGTAGATTAAGAAAAGACATAATAAAACAAAGACGTGATCAGCCGGGAGTGACAAGGGCAAAGTTGTTGTCGTGCCAATGAAGCATTGACGCCAAAGTCTCGGTGTATCTTTAGTGCAGCCAAAATACGCGGAAGATTAATACCAGAAGCGCTACGAATTCCAGCTTGACATGCAACCATATGGTTGCATAATCGAGAGATGGATGCAGTCTTTAAAGCGCTCGCTGATCCCAGTCGCAGAAAATTGCTCGACGAATTGCGCAAGGAGAATGGGCAAACGTTGGGCGAATTATGCGAGCACCTGGACATGACACGCCAGGCCGTGACGAAGCATTTGGTGTTGCTGGAGAAAGCAACCCTCATCGCCGTCGTGTGGCGCGGGCGCGAGAAGCTGCATTATCTCAATCCAATGCCGTTGCATGAGATCTGCGAGCGTTGGATTGGCAAATACGAACGCCATCGCCTTCAGGCGTTGAGCGATCTGAAAAAAGGTCTCGAACAAACAAAAACCAAAAAAGTGAAAAGAAAGTAATCCCATGCAAACAAACCAATTCGTTTACGTAACGTACATTCGTACAACGCCGGAGAAATTGTGGAATGCGCTCATCGAGCCCAAATTCACCCGGCAGTATTGGGGCAACACGACACAGGAATCCGAGTGGAAACCGGGTGCGTCATGGCGCATTAAGGCTCCGGGCGACTTGCTTACCGACAGCGGAGAAGTTGTCGAGATTGAACCGCCTCGGCGCCTCGTGTTGAAATGGCGGAATGAATTTCGGCCCGAATTAAAGGCGGAAGGTTATTCGCGCCTGACGTACCAACTCGAACCCGAAGGAAAATCGGTCAAGCTCACCGTCATCCACGAAATGGAAAAAGAAGGGTCCAAGTTTATCAAGGCCGTCTCCAGTGGTTGGCCGCATATTCTTGCGAGTCTTAAGAGTCTGCTGGAAACCGGCGAATCGTTGGAAGAAACCCGCGAATGGCCGAAGGATCTTGAAAGCTCAATCAAAAGATAAAGCCGATCATTAACTTTAACTCAACAAAGCGCACATATGAAAAGAGGACTAGAGCTAACAGAAACGCCAATCGCAAAAACGGAGATGCTCATTCGTAAGCCGGTTGCCGAGGTATTCGAGGCTTTTACAGATCCAAAAATTACCTCCAAATTCTGGTTTACCAAAGGCAGTGGAAAACTAGAGGCTGGTAAACAGGTCACGTGGACCTGGGAAATGTATAACATTTCCACGCAAGTGAATGTCACCGAAATTGAAGAAAATAAGAGAATCCTCATTAATTGGCCATACGGAGATGTCTCTACCACTGTGGAGTGGGTCTTCACTCCTTATGGAAATGACGCAACCTACCTCAGCATTACCAACTCCGGTTTCACAGGAGATGGAGATAAGGTAGTAAACGACGCTCTTGATTCAAAGGGCGGCTTTACGTGGGTCCTTGCAGGTCTCAAAGCATTGCTGGAACATGGCGTGGAGCTCAATCTTGTGGCCGACGCATTTCCAAAAGGGTTAAGGAAACACTAGTCCTGGGAAAGGGCCCGATGATAAAACCAAATTGATCGGCTAAACGCATACCAAACCGGAACCGCCAAACTGCGTTACGCGTTGGTGGAAGCGATGAGCGGACCGACCAGGACCAAAGAGCATCGGCTCGCCCACGAAGCTACAATCATCAAGCTAAGGAAAATGAAAGCCAACAGGTTCGCGATTGGATCGCGCTTGGGTAAAGGCGCATTTAACCACTGGCTTGTCGAGCAGCTCTCAGGATTAAACGTTCACGTGCGCTATCTGCATACCAATACATGCTTGTGGATCCTTTGGGCGCTAACCCGCTGGTGGTTTCCGGTTCCGCAAACTTTAGTGAGGCTTCGACTACAAATAATGACGAAAACATGCAAATCATGCGAGGTAACCCGCGCGTGGCCGACATTTATCTTGGGGAGTTCATGCGTCTTTATCGCCACTTCGCTTTTCGTGATTGGCTCACGCAACATCCGGAAGCCGACGAAGTGCAGGTCGGACATCTCGATGAGACCGATCAATGGTGGAAGCGCTACTTTGGCGACAGTTTCGAATCCCGGCAGCGCAGCTACTTCGCGGCTTAAATTCGTGCGGGCTCAGGCGGGCGGGAAAATAAAGGGACCAGGGGACTGCGCGGAACTGACACCGAAATGTCACGATTTTTTGCGCGGCCGTAGGCAAGGTCGCTGCTACAATGGGAGATACCAGATCGATTTTGGAGGCGCTATGATTGCTTCCGAATTCATTACGTTTACTCTCGATAACATGGGGCGGTTTTCCCGCTACACTCTGCAGGCAACGCTCGATAGCCCGCTCAGACGATCGCCAGACAGAGGCGCGACTTTGATGTGATGAAAAAACTCTTCTGAAATCGACAAAACACGAAGGATCAATTATGCCTCTTCCACAATTAATCCCTGGTCCAGCGGTAGTCGACGTCCAGCAGACTACATTCACCCGCGATGTCCAAGGTCGCTATCTGTGCAACGATCTCGCTGAGGTCAACGCGTGGAAAACCAGCGGCGGCCGGCCGTTCGATGTCATCGTGATTGGAGGCGGGACTTTTGGCGCTGCCATCGCTGAGCAAATCTGGTTTCGTCAGAAGAAAACCGGTGGAGGTCTGCGCACGCTGATTCTTGAAGCAGGGCTATTCACGATCCCAGAACATGTGCAGAACACCGGCATTCAAGGACTCACCGATCCCGGCACGCCGTTTAACTTGAACGAGAACGCGCCTCAGCCGGAGCCACCGCGCAACGAAGTGTGGGGGATTCCGTGGAAATCTTCGATTCCGTTCAAGGGGCTCGCCTACACCATTGGCGGGCGCTCCGTCTACTGGGGCGGATGGTCGCCGCGTTTGCTCGATGAAGAAATGACGACGTGGCCTGCTGAGACCGTGGCCGACCTCAAGACGCGGTATTTCGGCGAAAGCACGCGGCAGATCGGTGTCGACGAAACCAACGACTTTATTTTTGGCGAACTGCATACAGCACTGCGCCAAAGACTGTTCGATAACCTTGGCACCGTGGCTGCCGCCATTCCGCTGAGCCAGTTGCCGCCTTCGCCGCTGCTCAAGGATGGTGAGCAACAAACAGATCTTTTGAAAATGCTGGGGCTGGATTCGGCTGGGACGCTCACGTTGGAAGATCTGCGCAATCTTTTCAAGCTTGAAGCCCCGTTGGCTGTGCAAGGTCGCGCGCCACACGCGGGCTTTTTCCCGCTGAACAAATTCAGCACCGTGCCTCTGATGATGAAAGCGGCGCGGGTGGCCTCCTCAGATTCGAATGGTGATGATGCAAAGAAAGAATTCATGATTCTCGCGGATACCCATGTGCTTTCGCTGCGCAAAACACAAACTGCGACCGGCGCTTGGAGAATTACAGGTGTCGATACCAGTAAGGGCTTCATTGAGCTGGCGCCGGGTGGAGTTGCAGTGATCTCGCTGGGCACGCTGGAGAGTGCGCGCGTGGCGCTCGTCTCCTTTGATGGCACCGGCATTCCGACCCTGCCGCTCATGGGAAAAAATCTCGTCGCCCATGTCCGCTCGAACCTTGTGTTTCGCGTTCCACGCGCCGCGGTTCCCGGACTCCCGCCCACTACGAACGAGCTGCAAACTTCGGCGCTGTTCGTAAAGGGACGCGCTACTGCTCCAAACGGAGATTTCCTTGGACATTTTCACCTGCAGATAACCGCCAGCGGCGGCGGCAACAGTGTAGGTTCCGAGGACGAGCTGTTCAGGAAGGTGCCCGACATCGATTTCTACGAACAATTGCGCAGCTCAACGGACACTCACGTCGCCATCGCAATCCG
>Ga0081540_1000561_pt1 | contig 36032 bp, 35 predicted proteins | sample TabmetS2T1R1_FD_71024 | JGI IMG/M metagenome (GOLD analysis project Ga0081540, IMG submission 71024) | Tabebuia heterophylla rhizosphere microbial communities from the University of Puerto Rico - S2T1R1 | ecosystem: Host-associated > Plants > Roots > Rhizosphere ...
GGCGGTCACGCGGGGCCGCCGCGGGGAAAGAAGAGCTCCGCGGCTTGGGTGAAAAGCAACGGGGCGGGGAGCCGTAACGACCGTGCGCAGGACTCCACGCCAGCGCCCGCCCCGCGCCGTAACGATGACACAGCGACCGACAACCGCTTGCGCGACAACGCCGCCGCATCGGACAAGGCAGCCGCGGACAAGGCCGCGCGCAACGCTTCGAACGATCGCGACGACACCGCGGCCAAGGCACGCCGCGACGACGAAGCCGATAGCAAGGTCGATATCGACACCAAGGCCGCGACGCCCCGACGCGCCAAATCGAAGTCCGACGCGCCGAAATCCGATAACGCGAAGGCTGACGCGACGACGCAGGTATCTTCCGGCGACGCTTCAACCGATCAGGCCGGGACGACACAGGATGGAATGGCCGCAGTGACAGCCGACGCCGTTGCTGTCGCCATCCCCGCTACAACAACGCAGGCGGCGACGGCTTCCACGACATCCGCAACCGACAAGGCGACCGCGCCGATTGCCGTTGCCGCGGCGGCGATCGCAGCCTCCGCCTCGCTCACCGTCGAGACCACGCCGGCCGCTCCCGCCGCTCAAGGCACCGAGGCCAACGCAACCCCGGGCGCGAACGCTACGCAGGCGGACGGCGCCAAGGCCAACGCGCAGGCTGGCGTCGGCCAGGCCGTCAGCGCCCAGGCCGCAGCCACCGACCCGTCGCTCGCAACCGGCATCGCTCAGGCCGCTTCGTTGGTCGCAGCGACACCCGCCACCAAGCCCGCGGTGCAGCTCAAGAACCCCGATCTCGCCAGGAAAAGCGCCACGACGGCGGTCGAGACGCAGAACGCGGCCGACACCACGGCGACCGCAGCGCCCGCCGCGGACACCATCGTGCCCGCCGTCACGCCGCCGACCGAAGCCGCGGGCAAGACGAAATCCGAGAATGGCATCGCCGACGCCGCGAAGGCCGACGCGTCAGGCAATTCCATCGCGCCGTCGGCCGCCCACGCCAACGCGCATTTTGCCGCCCCTGACGTCAGCCAGACGCCGGTCAATTGGTCCGGCAACGGCCTTCAGGCCGCCGGCGCAATCCAGACCCAGCAAGCGGCCGCTCCCACGACGACGCCGGCTGCGGCTAGCCAGCTCACCGCCACCGCAGCCACGGGCGCCGCGGTGCCACTGAGCGGGCTCGCGATGGAAATTGCCGCTTCCGCCAACAGCGGCAAGACCCGCTTCGAAATCCGGCTCGATCCGGCAGAACTCGGCCGCATCGACGTCCGCATCGATATCGATCGCCACGGCCAGGTAACGTCGCATCTGACGGTCGAACGGCCGGAAACGCTGTCGATGCTGCGCCAGGACGCCAACCAGCTGCAGCGCGCGCTCGACAATGCCGGGCTCTCGACCGGCAACAGTGGATTGCAGTTCAGCCTGCGCGACCAGTCTTCGCAGGGGCAGAACGACGGCAACCAGTCCAATCCCAACGCCCACCGCGTCGTGATCAGCGAAGAGGACAGCGTTCCCGCGGTCGTCGCGGGCCGCAGCTATGGCCGCATGCTCGCTTCGAGCAGCGGTGTCGATATCAGGGTTTAACGGAGGTCAACATGGCAGTCGATGCAACCATGCCGACGACGATCAAGTCGGCCCCCGCGACCGGCAATACCACGAGCAGCACCGACTCTTCGAGCAAGACGACCGGGATTGCGGATAATTTCCAGACCTTCCTGACGCTGCTGACAACGCAGTTGCAGAACCAGAATCCGCTCGATCCGCTCGACACCAACCAGTTCACCCAGCAGCTCGTGCAATTCGCCGGCGTCGAGCAGCAGCTCAAATCGAACGATCAGTTGAAGTCGCTGATCGATATCGAAAAGAGCGCGCAGTCGACCCAGGCGCTGGTCTATGTCGGCAACAACGTCGCCGTCGACGGTAGCACGGCGCAGTTCGACACTTCGGCGACCTGGAATTTTCAGACCGAGAAAGACACCACCGCGACGATCACGATCACGAGTTCGACGGGCCAGACCGCCTTTTCCGGGACGTATCCGCTGAAGCAGGGCAATTCCAGTTTCGTCTGGGATGGCAAGGGTAATGACGGCGTCCAATGGCCGGCAGGCACCTACACCATGAGCGCCACCGGCAAGGACAGCTCGGGCAACAGTGTGGCGATCTCCACCGAGGTCCAGGGCATCGTGGATTCAGTCGATCTCACCGCCTCCCCGCCGCTGCTTTCCATCGGCGGGGAAAGATACACGACCGACAAGATCAAGCGGGGGGGGGGGCCGACCTCCCCCCCCTCCTAGCCGTCACCCCCCCCCCCCTTTTATCCCCCCCCCCCCCTTTCTTGGACGCGGTGGTTTCGGGGCCAGGGGACCCGCCACTCGAGTGGCAGAGCGGCCGCGCCGGCCGATCCTCACCGCCTTCGGCGTCGCCGCGATAGGGCTCGCTCTCCTATCGCCGGCCTGCGGCGGCGGGGCCAAGCCGGGCAAGCCGCTCGAGGCGCGGCACTTCGGCGCAGCGGCAGCCTTGACGGTCCCTTCGCCCGTCGCGTGCACGTGCGGTAGCGAGGAACAAGCCGCCCTCTCAGGAGGCCGTCCTCGACGGGCGATGCCAGGCTCGCCCCGGCCCCTCTAGCGCAGTGACCTGAAGCCCGCGCGCACCTCTTCCGAGAACAACTGCGGCTGCTCCCAGGCCGCGAAGTGGCCGCCCCTGTCGACCTCGTTGTAATGGATGAGATTGGGATATGCCCGCTCGACCCAGCTGCGCGGCGCCTCATATGCCTCGCCGGGAAAGACGCTCACGGCCACAGGGATGGAGACGCCTTTGGCATCCCAGAAGCCACCCTTGTACTCCCAGTAGAGCCGGGACGCTGACACCCCGGTGTTGGTCAGCCAGTACAGCGTGATGTTGTCGAGGACCTCGTCACGCGTCAGCTCACCCGTGGCGCTCGTGGTCCGGCTCAGAGCTGCTACGACCGCCGCCGCCGGCTCGCCGCCACCGTCATCGTGGTCGAGAAGCCAGGCGGCCAAGCCCACGGGTGAATCGGCTATTCCGTACAGGGTCTGCGGGCGCGCCGCCATGTACTTGGCGTACGCGACCCTCTGCTTCAGCGTTGTGTCCAGCTGCTCATACGCGCGCCGTTCCTCAGCCGAGAGACCGGATGGCGCCGGGCCACCGGCAAGGAGCACCTCGTAGACGTCGGCAGGAACGGAGCCGGCGTAGTTGGTGTGGATGGCGACCAATCCCGGAACTTCCTGCACGCCCATCCAGTCGACGACGAAGGCACCCCAGTCGCCGCCCTGTGCGACGAAGCGGCTGTAACCGAGGCGCCTCATCAGCTCTGCCCAGGCCCGCCCCATGCGCTCGGGGCCCCAACCGGTGCTCGTCGGCTTGCCTGAGAACCCGTATCCCGGCATCGACGGGATCACCACATGGAACGCGTCCGCTGCGCTCCCGCCGTGTGCCGTGGGATCCGCCAGCCGACCGATGATCTTCAACTGCTCGACGATCGAGCCGGGCCATCCGTGATTGACGATCAACGGCAGCGCCTCGTCGTGCTGAGAGCGGACGTGGATGAAGTGAATGTCGAGCCCGTCGATCTCGGTCATGAAGTGCGGGACGGCACTCAGCGCCGCCTCGCACTTGCGCCAGTCGTATTCGGTCGCCCAATAGCGCGCGAGTTCCTGGATCAATGCGAGCGGCACGCCCTGCGACTGATCCGCGACCGTCTCCTTCTCCGGCCAACGCGTCGCTGCGATACGCCGGCGCAGGTCGTCCAGGGCCTCGTCGGAAACGTCAACGCGGAACGGGCGGACATCGTCGGCACCCGCGCGCTGCTCGCTGGTGACAGACATGAGGCGTTCCTCCGTCTCGGACGGCGCCAAGCCTACCGCCCGTCTGCACGTCCGTGCAGCCCTGGTCGCCGCGCTCAGTCGGCGGTGGCGGGTGCGTAGCGCGGGCGCCCGGCGGGCCGGTAGACCTGGATCGCCACGCCCTTCGAGTCGGCGCGCGAGTCGAGCAGGTCAAGCGCGATGTCCGGGCCGGTGTCGGGGAACAGCCGCGCGCCCTGGCCGACGACCACGGGGACGATGAGCAGGTTGATCTCGTCGACGAGATCGTCGGCGAGCAGCGACCGGATCAGGGCGCCGCTGCCGTGCACCTGCAGCTCACCCCCCGGCTTGGCTTTCAGCTCGCCGATGGCCGTCGCGAGGTCACCGGAGAGGACGGTCGTGTCCGCCCATCGCGGATCGGTGAGCGTGGTCGATGCGACGTACTTGGGCTTCGTGTTCAAGGCAGCCGCGATCTGGTGGCTGCCCGGATCTTCCAGCGCGGCGCGAGCCCGGTCCTCTGCGCCCCAGTAGCCGGCGAAGAGCTCATACGTCCGCCGGCCGAACAGGAACGCGTCGGCGCGCTGGTAGGTCTCGTCGATGAACGCCATGGTCTCGTCGTCGAACACTCCCATCGCCCATCCGCCGCGCTCGAATCCGCCCTTGCGGTCCTCGTCCGAGGCAGCGCCGTTTCCCTGCATCACTCCGTCGACGGTGACCTGCGTCATGGCGGTCAGCTTCATGGTTCGTCCTTTCGCTCGTGGTGGTCCGTCGGCGCGCAGGCCAGCGGTCAGGCTTGCGCCGAGAGGCCGAGCAGCTCGTCGACCTGGCCGACGGCGGCGGTCATGCCCGCTTCCATGCCCGTGGCGAGCATCTGCTCCATCGCCTCGTCGCTGGCCCACGACGTGGCGATGGTCATCTGCGTGCCTCCGCCATCGACCTCGGAGAGGGCGACGCGGATCACCGCGGTGGGCGTGTCCGGGCTCGAGGTGCCGTCGGCGTCGGCGACGCCGGCGTCGAGGTCCAGGTTGTGGGGCGGGTCGACGGCGCGCACGCGAAACCACCCGCCGTGCCGCTCGCCTTCGGGACCGGTCATGTAGTAGGTGATGGCGCCGCCCGGCACCAGGTCGTGTCCGGTCACCGTCGCGGGGTACATCGGAGGTCCCCACCAGCGCTCGAGCTGGCGCGGATCGCTCCAGACCTGCCAGACGCGGCCGATCGGCGCGTCGAAGCGCGCGGTGATGGTCAGGGTCCTCGCGTCTGCGTCCTTGACCACACTGATCACGGTCATTGCGGTGCTCTTTCTGTCGGATCCGCAAGGACTTGCTCGATGCGATCGATGCGCCCGCGCCAGAGCCCTTCGAGATCGTCGAGCAGGCGATGGGCCGTCCGCAGCGTCGCGACATCGCCGCGCACGCGCTGCTCCCGGCCATGGCGGGTCTTGGTCACGAGCCCCGCGCGCTCGAGCGCTCCTACGTGCTTGTGCACCGCCGCGAAGCTGATCGGATAGCGGCGGGCCAGGTCGGATACGGACTGCGCGTCCTGCAGCACGACGGCGAGGATGTCGCGGCGCGTGGGATCGGCCAGCGCATGGAAGAGCGCGTCGGCCCGCTCGCTCTCGTCCGTACTTACAACCATTCGGTTATAGGTTAGCACGGCAGGCATGCCGGACGAGGTCCTCCGTCATGTTGCGGTTGTCCAATACGCTTCGCCGATGAGCTCTCCGGCGACCCTTCTCATCTGGTTTGCGCTGCGTTCGCCGGAGCTCGCCGAGGACTTCGAGCGTCTGATGGCGCAGGATCGCGACCTCGTCCGTGGATCGCTGGACACGGTCTCGGATTGGCGGCTCACGCGGCCCGCCGACGTGCCCGGCCAGTCCATCGGTCAAGCCGATTACGTGCTGATCGCCGAGATCGTCGAAGTGGAGCGCTTCGAGCAGCAGGGCAGCGAGCACGTCCAACGGTTGACGGACGACCTGGCACATCTCGTTTCGAGCCGGGGAATGCTCATCGTGCGTCCCGTCCTTTGAGATCCGTCGTCGATGGAGGGTCGGCGCGCGCCACGCCGCTCTTGCGTGACGAACGCCCGGGAGCAGACCAGGGGCTCTACGGGCGCGACACGAAGGCGCGCCAGCCAACCTGCTTGCTCACCGCGAGTCAACTCTGAGAGGAGATCCGCATGGGCGGGTCGCCGGGAGCAGTGAACACGTCCATCGGGATGGGGCGCGAGGACGGGACCGAACTTCGGGATGGCTACGCCCAGGTCGGCGACCTGAGGCTCCATTACGTCGAGGCCGGCGACGGGCCCCTGGTCGTCCTGCTGCACGGCTTCCCCGAGTTCTGGTACGGCTGGCGGTTGCAGATCGCGCCGCTCGCGGCGGCGGGCTTTCGGGTCGTCGCGCCCGATACGCGCGGCTACAACCTGTCCTCGAAGCCTGCCGGCGTCGCGGCCTACAGCGCGGACAAGCTCGCCGAGGACATCCTCGGTCTCATCCGAGAGCGCGGCGCAGAGTCCGCGCTGGTCGTAGGCCACGACTGGGGCGGGACCATCGCCTGGACGCTCGCGATGAACCACCCCGAGGTCGTCGACCGGTTGGCCATCCTCAACGCGGCGCACCCGCGGCGGCTCAACGAGGGTCTGCGTCACCCCAGCCAGCTGCGCAAGTCGTGGTACTTCTTCTACTTCCAGCCGCCGGGGCTGCCGGAACGCCACGTCCGTGCAAAGGACTGGCGCTTCTTCCGGAACTTCCTCGGCGATGCCCGGCCTCCCTACACGGCCGACGAGATGGACCGCTACGTCGAGGCGTGGTCCCAGCCAGGGGCGGCGACCGGGATGATCAACTACTACCGCAGCGCGGTCCGCCACTCGCCCAAGCAGGCCAAAGGGCCGATGTCGGCGCCCACACTGGTCATCTGGGGGCAGCGCGATCGCTATCTCGGCCAGGAGCTGGCCGAACCGCACCACGAGGACGTGCCCAACCTCGACCGGGTCGAGCGCCTGCCCAACGCGTCGCACTGGGTCCACCACGACGAGGCCGAGCGCGTCAATCAGCTGCTCATCGACTTCTTCGCCCCTGCCCGCCCAACCGAACACGGCGGACCGGCGACGGCGTCAGGGGAACAGTCTTAGAGGGGGTTGAAGGCCCAAGACTGCGTCAGCGGAGTGGCCCCAGCGACGACGCTGTGGCCCTCCGCCAACGCGGTGGGGAATCCCGGTCGCGCGCTGGCACGCCGACCGGATCGACACCGGCGAACGCCGGATGGCCAGCCGCGCTGTGACAGCTACCTCGGGACCATGCGGCCGGAGAACCGCCGCCGGTCAGTCGCCGTCGGAGTCCTCCTCGTCGTCGCGGGTGTCGCCATCGCTGTCCTCGCGGACCGTCGGCGGTGAGGCGGGCGCGTCCTGGGTGATGTCGTGGGCCGGATCGCCGCCGCTGTGCTCGCGGTCGGCATCGGGGGCCTGGGGCTGCTGTTCGCTCATGGACCTGGCCGTACCCCGTCTTGCGCGGGAACTAGCGGTCGTGTCGCCTCAGCCAATCGACGTAGTCCGGCACGGCGTGCTCGACGTCGTACTGCGGCCGGAAGCCGGTGTCCGCGCGCAGCCTGGTGATGTCGAGGTAGTTGTCCGCGGGCCGGTCGGGATTGCGGCCGGCCGGGAGCGTGATCTCCGCGCCGGGTACGGCCGCGTTGATCGCGGCCACGATCTCGCTGTACGCCACCAGCCGTCCCGTCGAGACGTTGTAGATGCGGTGGTTGAGCTGCTCGGCGGTCATGAGCAGCGCGATGGCGCGGCCGCAGTCCTTGACGTAGCAGAGGTCGGTGGCGTCCTCGGCGTAGGCGGGCGGGCGGGGCGGGGTGAGATCGGGGTCCTCGCCCCAGACCGCCGCGCTGAGCAGGCGAGGAAGTGCGAAGAACGGCGAGTCGGGCAGGCCGAGGGGTCCCCAGATCGTCCCGATCCGCAGGCTCACGGCCTCCAACCCGGCGCCGCCGTCGGCCAGCGTGGCGAACAGCTCCGCGGTCTTCTTGAACGCGTGGATCTGGTGCGGCGCCACCACCGGCAACGGGGCGTCCTCACGCCACGGGACCTCGTCCACCCCCGCGTAGACGCCGATCGAGCTGGCGACGGCGAACCGCCGCACGCCCCACGCCGTCGCCGCGTTGAGCGCGTTGAGCAGGCCGGCGGCGTCGGCGCGCAGGTAGGCGACCGGATCGGGCAGGTCGTAGCGACCTGCCGCGAGGTGCACGATGCCGGTGATCTCGTGGCGCGCGCCCAGGTCGAGGAAGGCCGCCTTGTCGGTCGTGTCCAGCGGCTCGACGACGACCCGCCCGTTGGGCTCGGCGGCGAGGTACTCGGGCAGCTGGGTGGACCGGTGCGCGGTGAGCGCGACCGATTCGCCGAGGTCAAGCAGCGCCCGTGCGGTGTGCGAGCCGATGGAACCCAGACCGCCCGTGATGAGGATCATTCACAGCACGCTAGGTGGGCCCCGCGCCGGGGGGCTTGAACGGATCGGTCGTCCTTGGCTCAGCGTCTACTTCACGCGACGTCCGCCATCGTCAAGGTGTCCGAGTCAGCCGTCAGCGGAGCCGACCGCAGCTCCCACACGGCGACCGCGCCGAGCAAAGCGGCGACGATCGCGCTGAGCGCCAGCGCGCTGATGTGGGACCCGACGGGCGCGAGCGCGACCAGGAGCCCGGCTGCCGCCAGCCTTTTGGCGTTGGCGGCGCCGGTCACGCGGATCCGGAACAGGCTCTCGCCCACGAGGTAGAGCGCCGGACCGCCCAGCACCATCGCCAGCCCGACGCCGTGCAGTGCGTCGCCCGGCTCGGCGATGAGCAGGTCGTCGCCCACCGCGACGGCGATGATCCCGGCAACGATCGGGACGTGGAGGTAGGTGTACGCGTCGCGCGCCAGGCGGCCGGGGTCCTCGCTGCTGCGCATCAGCAGGCGCGAGCGCTCGGCCACCGCGCCGAAGTACAGCCACCACAGGGCGGCGGTCTCCACGAACGCCACGCCGAGGCACACCACCACCGTCGGGGTCAGGCCGGCGTCCACCGCCGTCGCGCCGGTCACGACGATCGACTCGCCCAGCGCGATGATGATGAAGCCCTCGCAGCGCTCGATGAAGTGGCCGGGCTCGATGTCGTAGTCGGTCGTCGCCGCGCGGCCGCGGCCCGGCAGCCAGTAACCCGCGATCGGGGCGCACAGGTCGAGCGCGAGGGCGGGGATCCACACGAGCAGCCGCTGGTCGCCCTCGAGCGCCGAGCCCGCCAGCCACAGGATGCCCGACAGGACGCTCCAGCCCACGAGCCGCTCGAACACCTCGCGCAGCGGATGGTCGGCCGGCAGCAGCCTGGCGGCCGCGACGTTCCGCCCGACCTGCAGCGCGACGTAGCTGACGGCGAACAGCTCGCCGTGGGGGCCGAAGGAACCCGGCAGCGCCGCCGCCATGAGCAGGCTCGCGAGCATGACGCCGGTCAGCACGGAGCCCACGGCGGGCGATGTCGGGTCGAACCAGTTGGCCATCCACGTCGTGTAGATCCACGCCCACCACACGATCACCAGCAGGAAGGCCGCGCGCGCGACACCCGCCACCGAGAGGTCGCCGAGGATCAGTTGCGACAGCTGCGTGACCGCGAAGACGTAGACGAGGTCGAAGAACAGCTCGACCGTCGTCGTGGGCTGCGCGATTTCCTCGCCCCGCGGGCGCAGATGTCGCACCGGCGGGCGCTCGGCGATCACCGCACCAAGCGATGCAGGAACATCGTCGTCCCGTGGGCGCGGTGGTGAGCGCGGACGCGGCGGACCAGGGCGACCGGCACGAGGATCGCGGCGGCGACGGCAGCGACGACCGCCGTCAGGGCGATGGCCGGGACGGCCACGACGACGGCGAGGATCAGCAGGGGCGGGCACACCAGGAGCCCGATGAAGGCGACGAGGGCGATCTCGGCGATCCGCAGGCCGCCGCCGGTGACCTCGACGACGTCCGCGCCCAGCTCGCCGCGGCTCAGATGGATGTTGTTGGTGGCGCTCATGCCGCGCAGGCTGCCGCAGCGCCGCGCCCATCTCCTCCGGGTCAGTCCCTAGTCGGCTGCCCAGTCACGCGGCGACGAGGATTGCCGATACCTTCCTGACGTGACTGGCGCTCGGTTGCCGATCGCGTCGCTGCTTGCGGTCCACCCGTTCGGCGACCGCCTCGAGCCCGGCCCGGACACCGCGTTCGTCGTGCTCGTGGCCTTCCTGGTCTCGTTCCTGCTCATCCGGACGAGCGCGCGCCTCACGCGCAGCGTCAGCTGGTGGCCCGGCGGCGTCGAGGCGGGCGGCGTGCACCTCCATCACCTGGTGTGGGGCGTCAGCCTCATGCTCCTCTGCGGCTTCGTCGCCTTCGCCGCCCCGCTCCACGCCCCGTGGTGGCACATCGTCGCCATCGGCTTCGGGGTCGGCGCCGGCCTCACGCTCGACGAGTTCGCCCTGCTGGTCCGGCTGCAGGACGTCTACTGGTCCGAGGAGGGCAGGGCGTCGTTCGACGCGGTGGTCTGCGCGCTGGCCTTCGCCGCGCTCGTCGTCCTGGGCACGCAGCCGTTCGGCCTCAACGAGGCGTCCTCGATCTGGGGCACCGTCCTCAGCGTCGGGATCGTCACGGGCATCGCGTCGGTCGCCTTCGCGAAGGGCCGCGTGCTGCTCGGCGTCATCGGCCTGTTCGTGCCGGTCGTGGGGGCGGTCGGCGCGGCGCGGCTCGCCCGTCCCGCCTCGCCATGGGCGCACTGGCGCTACGACGACGCCAAGCGCGACCGGGCGCGCTCGCGGTTCGACGCCGCTCGCCCGGCCCAGCGGCTGGGACGCCGTATCGCCGACCTGGTCGCCGGCGAGCCGTCAGACCCCGTCTCGTGATCCGCGCGGCGGGCGGCGCGGCTAGTGCGCGTGGTGGCCATGCATCACGGCGTGGCCCCTGCCGCGAGCGACGAGCCAGCGGTTCACCGGATAGGCGACGGCGCCGGCGATGAGCAGGCCGAGCGACAGGCTCCACCAGAAGAGCGGGTCGCCGAGGCCGGCGGCGATCGCGCCCGGGACGACGAGGATGAACAGGTTGTCGACGATCTCCATCGTCGTGATCGACGCGGTGTCGGACGCGAAGGCCAACGGCGCGACCTCGCGCAGCGACATGCCGGAGCGCAGCAGCGGCAGGCTCGTCAGCCCGTAGCCGAAGAAGAAGGCCAAGACGACGGACAGGGCGATCGAGGCAGCGTTTCCCCAACCCCACCATGTGGCCAGGACCATGCCGAGCACCTCGCCGATCGCGCACCCCGTCAGGCAATGCACGGTGGCGCTGAGCGCCAGGCGGTTCAGGGTCGCGGTGTCGTGCATGGCACTCACGATAGCGGACACCCCAGGGGGGTATCATGTGGGACCAGAGATGATCCTCGTCACCGGTGTCACCGGCCGGCTGCGACCCGTGGTCGACGAGCTCTTGGCCCGCGGACTCGAGGTGAGCGTGACGGCGCGCGATCCGGACGCGCCTCACGCGCGCGAGCTGGTGGGGCGCGGCGCTCTGCTCGTGCGTGCCGACCTCGAGGACCGCGCTTCGCTGCGCCGCGCGGCACGCGGCGCAGACGTCGTGCTCGCCGCCGGTGCCCCGCATCGCGCCGGCGCCGAGGGCGAGGCGCGGCACGGCATCAACGTCGCCGAGGCGGCCGCCGGAGCCGGCGCCGGGCACCTGGTCTTCTTCTCCGGAGACGGAGCTGAGCGTCCGACCGGCGTCCCCGTCCTCGACGCCAAGCACGCGGTCGAGCAGCGCATCCGCAAGCTTTCGCTCGCGCACACGATCCTCGCGCCGGTCTACTTCATGGAGAACGCGTTCAACCCGTGGAACCGCCAGGCGCTGGCCGCCGGGCGGTTCCCGCTGGCGCTCCCGGCCGACCGCCCGCTGCAACAGCTGGCGATCGAGGACCTCGCCGCGGTGGCGGCGACCGTCGCCCGTCGCCCCGGCGCGTTCGCCGGCGAGCGGATCGCGCTCGCGAGTGACGAGTTGACCGGCACGGAGGCGGCGGCGGCGCTGACCCGTGCGACCAGCCGGGCCTTCGCCTTCCAGGAGGTGCCGCGCGACGGGCTCCCCGACGGCATGCGGCTGCTGTTCGAGTGGCTCGAGCGCGTCGGCCACCGCGTCGACCTCCCGGCGTTGCGGCGGCGGTTCCCCGACGTCGGCTGGCAGCGCTTCGAGCGCTGGGCGGCCACGCGCGCGTGGCCGTGATGCCCGGCTGGGCATGTCATCTCAGAGATCTGCTGGGGAAGTCGGCTACTGCTGGTAGCGCTCGACCGTGCGCGCGTCGCGCACCCGGGCCTCGTCCGGGTCGCCACCGGCGCCCCGCAGGGCGCGGCGCTGTCGCAGCAGGTCCCAGCAGCGGTCGAGCTCGACCCCGACGGCCTGGAGCCGATCGCGGTCGGCGGCCAGGGCCTCGTCGCTGGCGTCGTGCTCCTCGCGCCGGCGCAGGTCGTGCTCCTCGGCCACGAGCCGCTCGATGTGCGCCGCGATGCTCTCGTCGCTCATGGCGATGGATGCTAAGGCCCGGCGGCCCTGTGGCTCAGCGCAGGTCATCGGGCAGGGCCCGGCGCAGCTTGTCGTTGTGGACGCACAGCCGCTCGATCCCGCTCGTGCGGGCCGAGCATCGCGACGTTCTGGTCCCGGATCCCGACGCGGATCGGGACCTCAATCGCCGGCGCAGATAGCCTCCCGCTCGATGCCGCCGTCCGCTCGCCGATCGTGCCTGTCCGTGCCCGGATCCTCCGAGCGCAAGCTGGCCAAGGCGCCCCAGTTGGCGGCCGACGAGGTGGTGATCGACCTCGAGGACGCGGTCGCTGTCGACGCAAAGGACGCGGCGCGCGCGACGACGGTGCAGGCGCTGGCGAGCTGGAGAGGCCCGGGCGTCGCGGTGCGGGTCAACGCCCCGGGCACGCCGTGGTGCCACCTCGACATCGCGGCAGTCGGGGCGCTGCCCGTGCTGCCCGCGTCGATCGTGGTTCCGAAGGTCCAGGGCGCGGGCGACCTGGCCTTCGTCGACCGCCTGCTCGATGGCGTCGAGGCCGGCAGCGACCGGGGCGTGCCGCTGCGTGTCCAGGCGCTCATCGAGACTGCGGCGGGCCTGGCGAGGATCGACGAGATCGCCGCCGCCTCGCCGCGCCTGGACGCGCTCGTCCTCGGCTACGCCGATCTCGCGGCGTCGCTCGGCGGCGCGCGGGACCTCGACGCGTGGCTGCCGGCGCAGCACGCGGTGGTCGTCGCCGCGCGGGCCAACGGCGTCCAGGCCATCGACGGGCCCTACCTCGGCGTCGCGGCCGACGACGCCTTCCGCAGCGCCGCGGCCCGCGCGCGCGACCTGGGCTTCGACGGCAAGTGGGCCATCCATCCCTCGCAGGTGCCGGCGCTCAACGAGACCTTCACGCCCGGCGAAGCGGAAGTCGCGCGGGCGCGCGCGATCGTCGACGCGCTCGAGAGCGCCGAGGAGGGCGCCGTGACCCTGGACGGGGAGATGCTCGACGAGGCGGTGCGGGCGGCGGCGCTGCGCGTGCTCGCCCGAGCGGACGTGGCGTGAGCACCGTCGCGGGGCCGTTCTTCGAGGACCTGCGGGTCGGCGAGGTCATCGCCACCGCGCCTGGCCTCACCCTGACCGATGGCCACGCCGCGCTGCACCAGGCGATCGTCGGCGACCGGCTGCGGCTGGCGCTCGACCGCCCGCTGGCCGCCGAGGTGCTGGGCGCCGACGCCCCGCTCGCCCACCCGGCGCTCGTCTGCGACGTCTCGATCGGCCAGTCCACGCTCGTGACCCAGCGGGTGATCGCCAACCTCTTCTACCGCGGGCTCGTGCTGCGCCGCGCGCCGCTCGTCGGCGACACCCTGCGCACGACGACCGAGGTCGTGGCCCTGCGCCAGAACTCGCCCCGCCCGGGGCGCGCGGCCACCGGGCTGGCCGTCCTGCGCGTCCGCACCGCCGACCAGGAGGACCGCCGCGTGCTCGACTTCTGGCGCTGCGCCATGCTCCCGCTCCGCGACCCCGGCGGCGAGACCGGCCACGCCGACGACCTCGACGCGATCCCGACCGAGCTCGACCCCGCGGCGCTGCGCGCGGTCACCGACGGCTGGCGCCTGGACGCGTTCCGCGCCGCGGCGCCCGGCCCGCACCTCGCCGATCTCGAGCCCGGCGTACGGTGGGCGCTCGAGGGCGGCGACGTCGTGAGCGCGGCGCCCGAGCTCGCGCGCCTGAGCCTCAACGTCGCCATGGCCCATCACGATCGCTACGCCGGCGGGTCCGGGCGGCGGCTGGTGTACGGCGGGCACACGATCGGCATCGCCGCCGCCCAGGCCACGCGGATGCTGCCCAACCTCGTGACGATCGTCGCCTGGCACGGCTGCGACCATCTCGCGCCCGTGTACGAGGACGACACGCTTTCCAGCGAGCTCGAGCTGACCGAGATCGAGCCGCTCGACGGCGGCGGTGGGCTCGTGCACCTGCGCTCGCGCGTGCGCGCCCAGCGGGGCGAGGATCCAAGCGACGTCCTCGACTGGCGCTTCGTGGGGGTGATGGCGTGAGCACCCCGATCCTCGAGGGGCTTCGCGTGGTCGAGGGATCGGCGTTCGTCGCCGCGCCACTGGGCGGCATGACGCTCGCGCAGAACGGCGCGGACGTCATCCGCTTCGACCAGATCGGCGGCGGCCTGGACTACCAGCGCTGGCCGCTCGCGGAGAACGAGCACAGCCTGTTCTGGGCCGGTCTGAACAAGGGCAAGCGCTCGATCGCCCTGGACCTGCGCTCCGAGGAGGGGCGCGAGCTGGCCGGCGCGCTCGTCGCCGACGCCGGGCTGTTCCTGACCAACTTCCCCGCCCGGGGCTGGCTGTCCTACGAGACGCTGCGCCGGCGCCGCGAGGACCTCGTCATGGTGGCGCTGACCGGCAACCCGGATGGGACGAGCGAGGTCGACTACACCGTCAACCCCGCCACCGGGTTCCCGTGGGCGACCGGCCCCCGCAACCTCGCCGAGCCGCTCAACAGCGTCCTGCCCGCCTGGGACGTGGCGATGGGGACGCTGGCCGCCTTCGGGATGCTCGCCGCCGAGCGCCACCGCGCGCGCACCGGCCGCGGCCAGCTCGTCAAGCTCGCCCTCTCCGACGTCGCGTTCGCGATGGTCGGCAACCTCGGGCGGATCGCCGAGGCGCAGCTCGGTGGTCGCGACCAGCCCAAGGACGGCAACTACCTCTACGGCGCCTTCGGCCACGACTTCGAGACCCGCGACGGGCGCCGGCTCATGGTGGTGGCGCTCACCGCGCGCCAGTGGCGGGCGCTGCAGGACGTCGCCGCCATCCACGAGGCGTGCGAGAAGATCGAGCAGGCCAGCGGCTACGACCTGAGCAGCGAGACCGGGCGCTTCGAGGCCCGCGACCTCATCGCGGCGCTGCTGCGCCCGTGGTTCGCCTCGCGCGACCTCGCCGAGGTCCGCGAGCTGTTCGCGGGCACGGGCGTGTCGTGGGGCCCGTACCAGACCTTCCGCCAGCTCGTGACCGAGGACCCGCGCTGCTCGACCGCCAACCCGCTCTTCGAGCAGGTCGAGCACCCCGGGGTCGGCGCGTACCTCATGCCCGGCTCGCCGCTGTGGTTCACCGACCTCGAGCGCGCGCCCGTGCGGCGCGCGCCGACCCTCGGGGAGGACACCGAGCACGTCCTCGCCGACGTCCTCGGGCTCAGCGCCGCCGAGATCGGCCGGCTGCGCGACGCCGGCGTCGTCGCCGGGCCTGCGTAGGAGAACCGGTCCTCCGCAAAAGCATCGAACTGGCCCTGCCCACGAGGCCACTTCGCGGGTAGGTTGCTGGGAGATGACCGCTTCCACTGCCCCTCTCCTGCGCCCGATGGACGCCACCCTCGACGGCTACGCCTGGCTTCCCCGGATGATCGACAAGTCCCGCGCCAGGCACCGTGGAACGCTCGGATCGATCGCCCATCCCTGTCCGGTCGACAAGCGCTGCCTCGCGCGCCTGGGCGTCGGGTTCTCGACGTTCACCGCGATCGTCGCCGAGTCGGCGACCGACTGCGAGGTGCTCGTGCGCCTGCGCCGCCAGGGGATCGCCTCGCCCGGCGAGCAGTGGTTCGACGCCGTCGCCTACGAGAACGAGCTGCAGCGCGCGGCGTAGCCCGGACGCGGTCAGAAGAAATGCGCGAGAGCCGTCATCCCCGGGCTCTCGCGCATGCGCGTTCTTGCATGCCCCCCTACTTCCTTGGGCTGCGGTCCGTGCGCCCCGACGCTGTCCGCTTCGGCATGTGGGCCACCGACCTTGAGCGCATCAGCGAAAGCTGGCGCGTTGGCATTCAGCGGTGTCAGGCGACCAAAGTCACACCGCGGGCGGGAGCGGCTGTTAGCGTCGGCCCATGACGCTTGCCGATGAGCTTCGCCAGCGGGCGCGCGCGACCTGGGCGGCCGGTGACTGGGACCGCGTCGCGACCCTCGTCACGCCGGTCGGCGCGCTTGTTGTCGACCGCGCCCGGATCGAACCGGGCCAGGACCTCCTCGACGTCGGCACCGGGACCGGCGGCAACGTCGCCATCCCCGCGGCGCTGCTGGGCGCCCGCGTCGTGGGCCTCGACGTGACGCCAGAGCTGCTCGAAGGCGCGCGGCGGCGCGCCGCGGAGGCAGGCGTCGAGATCGAATGGGTCGAGGGCGACGCACAGGACCTGCCCTTCGAGGACGCCCGCTTCGATCGCGTGATCTCGACGTTCGGCGCGATGTTCGCTGCCGACCACGCGCGCACGGCGGCCGAGCTCGTCCGCGTCTGCCGGCCGGGAGGCCTGATCGCGATGACGACGTGGAGCAACAGCGGCTTCGCCGGCGAGCTGTTCAAGCTCACCGGGCGCTACCTGCCCCCGCCGCCAGAGGGCGTGCAGCCGCCGCCGCTGTGGGGCGTCGACGAGCACGTCGAGGAGGTCTTCGGCGCCGCCGGCGCGACGCCGAGGATCGAGCGCCTGACGGTCGACTTCGTGTTCGCGTCCGTGCAGGACGGGGTCGACCACTACACCGAGCACTTCGGCCCGTTCGTGATGGCCCGCGGCGCGCTCGAGCCGCAAGGCCGCTGGGACGACTTCGTCGGCGACTTCGAGGGCCTGCTCCGGCAGTTCAACGCCTCGGGCGACGACGGCGCCGCGATCAGCTCCGAGTACCTCCTCATCACCGTCGAGCGCTGACGGTCAGCGAACAGCTCGAGGCCTGGCTGGCCGGCGACGGCGACAAGACGGTCGCCAGCCTCATCGACCTCTTTCAGGAGAAGAGCTTCGCGATCCTCTTCGTCGTGCTGCTCGGCGTGCCGGCGCTGCCCCTGCCGACCGGCGGTGCCACGCATGTCTTCGAGGTCATCGCTGTGCTGCTCGCCGCGCAGCTCGTGGCCGGCCGCGATCACATCTGGCTGCCGCAGCGATGGCGCAACCTGCAGCTCGCGGGCGAGCGCCAGCAGCGCTTCCTGTCCGCGCTCATGCGGCTGATCCGCCGGCTGGAACGGCTCTCGCGCCCGCGCCTGCGTTTCCTGTTTGATCACCGCCTGAGCAACATCGTCTTCGGCCTGCTGGTGCTCGGCGGCAGCCTGGGCGCGTTCCTGGCGCCGCCGTTCACCGGCTTGGACACCCTGCCGGCGCTCGGCGTCGTCCTGCTGTCGCTCGGCGTCCTGCTCGAGGATTTCGCGATCGTCATCGCCGCACTGGTCGTCGGCGTCGCCGGGGTCGTCCTCGAGATCGTCCTGGGCAGCGCGGCGATCAAGGGCATCAGCCACCTGATCTGATCGTCGAGCTGCTCTTCGGCCGGCCCCGGCGCGGGTGACCGGCTAGCGGTCCATCTCCATCTGCATCTGCATGGTCCCCATGGAGTCCGAGGAGCCTGGGATGGTGAGCCCCGGGACGTTGTCGGGGGTGAAGGCGACGGCGAGGCCGAGGACGGCGAGCACGACGGCGATCGCGCGGACGGCGACGGCTCGCCATGGCAGCAGCTTCTCGATGGCGATGAGCGCGGCGACGAAGGCCATCCAGCCGACGCTCATGATGCCCAGCGCGAAGAGCGCGGCCATCATCGCCCAGCAGCACCCGATGCAGAAGCCGCCGTGGTCGATGCCCATGCGCAGCGCTCCGAGCGGGCCCGGACGCCAGTCCTCGAGCAGCATCTCGGACCGGCGGCAGTGGGTCAGGCAGGCATCCTTGGTCGACGTCAGCTGATAGAGCGCCGCGACCAAGATGACGGCGCCGGCGACGTACGGGCCGCCGGCGTCCCAGTCCAGGAAGCCGATGCCGAGCGAGCGCACGCCCTCGACGATGGCGTAGCCGGCCAGGCCGACCGCGGCCCAGGACGCGACGTAGCCGGCCACGAAGGCGATCGAGCCCGCCGCCGTGCTCCCGTCCCCGCGCGCGCGCTCGATGCGCGCCCGGCCGACGACCATCGGCGCGAGCGAGGGCAGCATCATGGCGGCCATCATCGTCACCCAGACGACGAGGAACCAGCCAAGCCCGCCCAGCTCGGTGCCCGGGCCGGCGTCCATCCCGTCCATGCGGTCGCCGGTCACCGCCCAGCACGCCGCCGCGATCGCGAGCAGCACCGCGATGAGCGCGGCCTGGATGACGGCGGGCAGAGGCGGTGTCCGGCGAAGCGTTGCGGCCATGGAGCTCATGACCCGCGGGGATAGCAGAACTCATCGGCCGCGTGGGGCGCGGGGTCAGCTCGGGCGGCGCGAGAGCCAGTCCAGCATCTCGGCCATCGTGTAGCGCCAGTTGAGATCGAGCAGTCCGGCGGCGCGTTCGACGTCGTCGCCGGCCAGCGCCTCCACGATCCCGTGGTGCTGCTCGGTCGAGGTCGCGACATGGGCGTTGTCGGCCATCCAGGCCAGCTCGTAGCGGCGCACGACGCGCTTGAGCGAGGCGAGGGTGCGCAGCAGGCGCGCGTTGCCGCACTCGCCGACGAGCAGCGCGTGCCAGCGGTCGTCGAGCTCCTGCGCGCGCTTCGCGGTGCGTGCCGCGGCCATCTGGTCGGCGACGCGCTCGAGCCCTTCCAGGTGAGCCTGCAGCCGCTCGGGCGGGGTGCTGCGCACCGCGAGGATCTCCAGGGCGGCGACCATCGGGTAGACCTCGCTGACGTCGCGTGCGCTCAGCGGTACCGGCGCGAAGCCTCGCGCGGGCCGGCTCTCGACGAAGCCCTCGCCCTCGAGGCCGAGAAGCGCCTCGCGGATCGGCGTGCGGCTGACGTCCAGCTGGGCGCCGAGCTCGCGCTCGTTGATGCGCTCGCCGGCGGCCAGGCGGCCGTCGAAGATCATCGCGAGCAGCTCGCGGCGGACGTCGTGGCGCAGGGCGCGGCGGTTGATGGGCGGCATCGCCGTCTGGTATACCGAATGCCGGATGCCGCTGTCCATCGACGCGCCACTGCGCGAGCTGCTCCGCGAGCTCGTGGCCATCGACTCGGTCAACCCCACGCTCGTGCCCGGCGGCGCCGGCGAGGAGCGGATCGCGCGGCACATCGCCGCGTGGCTCGAGGCTCGCGGGTTCGAAGTGGAGCTGCAGGAGACCGGCGAACCGGGACGCTTGAACGCGATCGGCGTGCTGCGCGGCACGGGCGGCGGGCGCAGCCTCATGCTCAACGGGCACGTCGACACGGTCGGGGTGACGGGAATGGACGATCCGCACGGCTCGCGCATCGAGGACGGCCGCCTGTACGGGCGCGGCGCGATGGACATGAAGGGCGGCGTGGCGGCGATGCTCCACGCGGCCGCGCGCGCTGCCGAGGACCGGCCGCGGGGCGACGTGATCGTGGCTGCGGTGGCCGACGAGGAGCACAGCTCGGTCGGGACCGAGGCCGCCCTGCGCGCGTATCGGGCCGATGCGGCGATCGTCACCGAGCCGTCGGCGTTGGCGGTGACGCTCTGGCATCGCGGCTTCGTCTGGGTCGATGTCGAGGTCGACGGGGTGGCCGCCCACGGGTCTCGGCCGCAGGAGGGCGTCGACGCGATCGCCAAGATGGGCGCGATCCTGGTCGGCATCGACGAGCTCGGGCGCACGCTGGCCGCGGGCGCCGGGCATCCGATGCTCGGGACCGGCTCGGTCCACGCCTCGCTCATCGAAGGCGGGCAGGAGCTTTCCAGCTACCCGGCGTCGTGCAGGCTGCAGCTCGAGCGGCGCACGATCCCGGGCGAGGACGCCGCTCAGGTGCTCGGCGAGATCGAGGCGATCATCGCGCGGGCGGCCGAGGCCGACCCGGCGCTGCGTGCGCGGGCGGCGGTGACCTTCGAGCGCAAGCCGTTCGAGGAGAACCGCGAGGCCGACATCGTCGTCGCGGTCGCCGATGCGGTCCGGGAGGTCACCGGCGGGGAGCCGGAGTTCGCGAGCCATCCGGCGTGGATGGACGCGGCGCTGATCTCCGCGGCCGGGATCCCGGTCGTCGTGGTCGGGCCGGCGGGCGAGGGTCTGCACGGCGAGCGCGAGTGGGTCGACCTCGCGTCGGTGCAGCAGTGCAGCGACGTCGTGCTCGGCGCGATCAGGCGCTTCTGCGGGTGATGGCGCGGTTCGTCGCCAACGAGCGGCCGCGCGGCGGCGCGGCCGGAGCGGCGCGCCGCGACCGCGCGGCCGGACCGGCGCGCGCCTTCCACGCTCGCCTCCCCCACTACGAACGGACCCCGCTCATCAGCGCTCCCGCCCTCGCCGGCGAGCTCGGCGTCGGCGAGGTCCTTGTCAAGGACGAGTCGTCTCGCCTGGGGCTGCCGGCGTTCAAGATGCTCGGCGCCTCGTGGGCGGCCTATCGGGCGCTCGAGGCCCGCGCGGGAGGGTCGCTCGACGGCTGGCAGACGGTCGATGAGCTGCGCCGCGCCGTCGAGCCGCTGCGCCCGCTGACCCTCGCCTGCGCCACCGAGGGCAACCACGGGCGCGCGGTCGCGCGCATCGCCCGCCTGGTCGGGCTCGACGCGCACGTCATCGTCCCCCGTCACGTCGCTGCCGCGAAGGTCGAGGCGATCCGCTCCGAGGGCGCCGAGATCGAGACCGTCGACGGCAGCTACGAGGACGCGATCGAGCGCTCGGCCGAGCTCGGCGGCGACCAGACGATCGTCGTCTCCGACACCGCGTGGCCGGGCTACGAGCAGATCCCCGGCTGGGTCGTCGAGGGCTATTCGACGATCTTCGAGGAGATCGAGGAGGCCGGCGGGCGGGCGCCGGACGTCGTCGCCGTGCAGATGGGCGTCGGCTCGCTCGCCGCCGCCGCCGTGCGCCACTACGGCGGCGGCCCCGCGCGGATCCTCGGCGTCGAGCCCCTGGCAGCCGCGTGCGTCATGGCGTCGATCGAGCGCGGTGAGATGACGACGGTCCCGGGCCCGCACGAGTCGACGATGGGCGGGCTGAACTGCGGGCGGCCCTCGCCGGTGGCCTGGCCCGATCTCTCGACCGGCCTCGACGGCGTGATCGCCATCGACGACGCGACGGCGCGGTCGGCGATCGAGCGCCTCGCCGCGATCGGCGTGGCCGCCGGAGCGAGCGGCGCTGCCGGCCTCGGCGGCCTCCTGGCGCTGGCCGAGGTCCCGGGCGCGCGCGAGCGCCTTGGGCTCTCCGATCAGAGCCGCGTGCTCGTGGTCGACACCGAGGCCTAGGTGCCCACTGCGTAGGCCGACAGCGGGCAGTCGTCCCAGGTCGTGCCCGTGCTCCACGACTTCGGCAGGGCGTCGAGGACGAGGCTGTCGGGCGTCGTCTCGCTGCGGCACGCGTCGGGCTGGTCGCGGAATGCGAGCGTGCCGGCGCCCGTGCCGAGCAGCGCGACCCAGTAGTGCTGGCCGGCGGTGAGGTCGGCGTCGGCGACGTCGACCGCGTTCCAGCCGTCGGCCTGTGCGGTGGCGGCGCCTTGCGTGAGCAGCGCGCCGGGATGCCCGTCGTCGTCGGCGTAGAGACCGACGACGACGCGCGCGCCGGTGGAGTTGGCGTCGAGGTAGACCGAGATCGAGCTGACGGTGCCGGCCTTGGCCGCCGTTGCCTGGAAGGCCTCCGCCATACCGGAGCGGTTGGCGTCGATCTGCGGCCCGATCGCCTCCACGCCGAGCAGCGAGGTGGCCGCGGGCGGCGGCGCCTGGGCCGGCGGCGGATCGCTGGCGGGCGGAGGATCGCTCGCGGGTGGCGGTGGATCGCTGGCGGGAGGTGGATCGCTCGCGGGCGGCGGCGGGTCGCTGGCGGGAGGTGGATCGCTCGCCGGCGGCGGCCTGCTCGACGGCGGCGGATCGCCTGCGCGCGGCTTCGCGCACCCGCCCACCGGCTCCGGCAGCGTCACCGCCGCGTAGTACAGATCGGGCTTGCCGATCCGCCCGGCCGTCAGCGAGTACTCGGAGAAGAAGGCCACGTCGACGATCCGGCAGTCGGCGTCGAAGAGCGGGTCGAAGCGCGGCGACGCCGACCCGTCGTACTCGTAGAAGCCGTCGACCCCCGCCGGCGGCGGGAAGACGCCGACGCTGGACCAGCCGCCGATGTCCGACAGGTAGGCCGGGTGGGTCAGCGGGTCGTGTCCGAGGAAGGCAAAGCGGTCGTTGCCGCGCACATACAGAGCCGGCGAGTGCGCGAGGACCGACGGTGGGTCGTCGCGGGTCCAGCCGGCGTCTGCGCGCACGGCGACCCGCACGTGGTCCACCCGATCGAGCCACAGGACGACCGGGCGGCCGGAGCTGTCATAGGCGAGGCTCGGCCCCTGGTCGCTGGTCGTGTTGGCCAGGACGTCCGCGCCGTTGGCGACCGTCTCGGGCTTGGACCACGTCCCGTCCGCCGCGCGCGAGGCGTAGCGGATGCTCGCGTCGTCGTAGGGCGCCGACAGCCACGACAGCAGCGCGCGGCCCGAGGCGTCGAAGGCGACGGACGGGTGCAGCCCGCGGTCGGCGTCGATCGCCTCGCGCCTCCACGCCCCGCCGCCCGCCGGCGTCCACGCGCTCACGCCGGCCGGCGAGGCGGTGACCACGAGCGGCTTGCCCGCCGGATCGAGCGCCAGGGCCGAGACGGTCCGGCCACGCACGCCGTCGCCATCGCCGTCGAGCTTGGCGACGTCCTGCGCGGCGCCCCACTGGTCGTCGCGCGTGTCGAAGGTCTGGTAGCGCACGGTCAGTGAGCCGTTGCTCGCGTCCGAGACAACGTAGGTGAGGTGGATCGTTCCCGCCGCGTCGATGCGGGCGTCGCCGCCGGACAGGTCGAGCGGGTCGGCCGCGCGCGGGTCGTCGCCCGCGTCGGCCGACCTGAACGCCGACGGGATCCCGGCCGTCGTCGCCCGGTACATCCGCAGGTCCGCTGGGGTGTCGTTCCCGTAGCCGCCGTCGTCGATCGATGCGATGTACACGACCCCGCCGGCCGTGCGCACCACCTGGCGCTGTGACGTCTCCGAGGTGCCGGGGCCGACCGAGATCAGCCGCGACGGCGTGCCCGCGGGATCTGCCGCGCTGCTGGCCGCCGGGGGGATGAGGACGAGCACGCCGAGGGCTGCGAGCACGCCGGGGAACCTCATGGGCGCAACCCTTTCGCCCACCTGACGGGGTGGGACCCCCCAAAAGGACAGGGTTTGCGCTACGCGACCTCGTCTCGCAGGATCCGCCACGTGCCGATCGCCAGCGGCAGGAGCATCCACAGCGCGAGCGTCGTCGCGGCGCGGGCCCATTCGGTGCCGCTGAGCAGGTGCTCTGTGAGCGGGGCCAGCGACCGCGTGCCGTCCAGCCAGCGCGCCGCGGGTTCGAGGGCGTGGATCGACCCGATCGCCGCCCAGCCCAGTGGCAGCACGAACGACAGCACGATCGCCGGTGCGGAGCTGAGGAAGGCGGCACCGAACGCGACGCCCGTGACCACTCCGGTCGTCAGCGAGAACACGTCCTGACCGAGCAGCCCGGCCGACAGCGACCACGTGCCGTCGATCCCGGGCGAGGCGATCGCCGTGCCGGCCACCGCGAGCGCCAGGCACAGCGCGAACGCGACGAGTGAGAGCACGACGCTCGCGGCGACCTTGGCCGCGATCACGCGCAGCCGCTGCGGCACGAGCGCGAAGGTGATCGGCGCAGTGCGCTGCGACCACTCCGAGCTGACGAGGAGGATCCCGACCACCGGCAGCAGGATGCTGGCCGGGGCCAGCGCGGTCCCGATCATCTTCGCGAGCGTCTGGTCCTCGGGCTTGCCCCAGATGACGGTCGCGCCGACGACGATGAAGGTCAGGGCGACCACGGTGAGCTGCAGCCAGAAGCCCGCCCGCGTGTCGACCATCTTGCGCAGCTCGACGGTCGTGAGGCGGACCATGCTGGGTCGCCGGCCCGCGTCGCGTGCCGCGACGGGGAGCTCGAGTGCGGCGGCGTTGGCGCTCACTGGTCGTCTCCAGTCGTGAGGTCGAAGAAGAGCTGCTCGAGGCCGGCGGCCCCGGACGGCGCGAGGTGGCTGAGCGCAACGCCGCCTTGCTGTGCGGCGCGTCCGACGTCCTCGGGCTCGGCGCTGACGATGAGCCCGCCCTCGGCGTCCGCGCGGCCCGGCATGCCTGCGCGCTCGAGCGCCGCCGCGAGCGCGGCCCGGTCGGGCGCGCGCACGAGCGTGCCGGCGCCGGCGAGGAGCTGGGCGCGGCTGCCCTTCGCGACGATCCGCCCGCGCCCGATGATCACGAGCTCGTCGGCGATGGCGTCGACCTCGTACAGGAGGTGCGAGGAGAGCAGCACCGTGCCGCCGCGGTCGGCGAAGTCGCGCAGGAGCCCGCGCATCCACCGCATGCCCGGCGGGTCCAGGCCGTTGGCGGGCTCGTCGAGGATCAGCACCTGCGGGTCGCCGAGCAGCGCGTGGGCGATCCCGAGCCGCTGACGCATGCCCAGCGAGTACTGGCGCACGCGCTTGCGCGCCGCCGAGCGGTCCAGGCCGACGACGTCCAGCAGGCCGTCGACCCGGCCCTGGTCGACGCCCATCAGCTGCGCCGACACCGCGAGCGCCTCGCGCCCGCGGCGCCCGGCGTGCTGGGCGGAGGCGTCGAGCAGGACCCCGACGCGTCGCCCCGGGTTCGGCAGGTGCGCGTACGGGCCGCCGAGCACCTCGGCGCGCCCGGCGTCGGGCCGCGAGAGCCCGCAGAGGATCCGCATCGTCGTCGTCTTGCCGGCGCCGTTCGGACCGAGGAAGCCCGTCACCGTGCCGGGCTCGCAGCGAAACGACACGTCCTGGACGACGGTCGCCGCGCCGAAGCGCTTGGTCAGGCCCTTTGCCTCGATCATCCCTCTGCCTCGATCATGGCCATCAGGATGGACCACCCGACAGCCGTGGGCCACCGCCCGGCGTCGATGGCGCGATCGACTTCGGTAGGGGGTCGGGCTGGCAGCCCGGGCGTACCCTTCGGCGCGATGGACGAGCACGTCGAGCAGCCGCTGAGCGTGCCGCGCTGGCAGCGGCTCGTGCTGCCCAGCTCGATGCTCGCCGAGCCCGGCGGCCGCCGGTCGGCGCGCGACTGGGTCGTGGATCTCATGCTCTTCGCACTCGCGCTCGGGATCGGCGCCGTCGTCCTCGTCGAGACGTGGTCCGACCACCACGGCGTCACCCCGGCGATGGACATCGTGCTCGGCGCGATCGCCGCGGTCTCCCTGTGGTGGCGGCGGCGGTACCCGGCCGAGGTCGCCGTCCTGTGCGGCGTGCTCTCGCTGGTCTCCGCTCTGGCCAACGGCCCGGCGGCGGTGGCCTTCTTCAACGCGGCCATCAGGACCTCGGGGCGCACGCTTGTCGGCCTCATCGGCCTGGCGCTGCTGAACACCGCCGTCTTCCCGCTCATCTACCCCGGCAAGGACGCCTACCTCCCCCAGGTGCTCATCGGCATCCTCGTCATGGCCGTGATCATCGGCTGGGGTCTCTTCGTACGCGCCCAGCGCGACCTCGTCCGCTCCCTCCGCGAGCGCGCCGAGCGCCTGCAGGCCGAGCAGCGGCTGAAGGTCGAGCAGGCCCGCGAGGCCGAGCGGCTGCGCATCGCACGCGAGATGCACGACGTCCTCGCCCACCGCGTCTCGCTGCTCAGCCTCCACGCCGGCGCCCTGGAGTTCCGGCCCGACGCCTCGCCCGAGGAGATCGCCGAGGCGGCCGGGGTCATCCGCGGCACCGCGCACGCGGCGCTCGAGGACCTGCGCGGGGTGGTCGGGGTGCTGCGCGAGGGCGGCGAGGACGGGACGCCCGAGCCGCCCCAGCCCACGCTCGAGCAGATCCCCGAGCTCGTCGAGGAGTCGCGCGCGGCGGGAATGCGGGTGCGCTCGAGCATCGCGACGCCGGCGGTGCCGCTGCCCGCTGCGATGGGGCGCACCGCCTACCGCGTCGTCCAGGAGGGGCTGACCAACGCGCGCAAGCACGCGCCGGGCGCCGCGGTCGACGTCGCCGTCTCTACGAGCAGGGACGAGGGCATGATCGTCGAGGTCGTCAGCCGTCGCCCGGTCGGGGTGGCGGCTGCCGTGCAGGGCGGCGACCGGCTCCCCGGCGCGGGCACGGGGCTCATCGGCCTGGCCGAGCGCGTCGCGCTGGCCGGCGGCGAACTGCGCCACGGCCCTGACGGCACGGGCGACTTCGTCCTGCGCGCGACCATCCCCTGGGTCGCGTGACGCGCGTCCTGCTCGTCGACGACGACGCTCTGGTCCGGTCGGGGCTCAAGCTCATGCTCTCCGGCGCGGAGGGCATCGAGGTCGTCGGCGAGGCCGACGACGGGCGCGGCGTGCTGCCGGCCGTGGATCGCCACCGCCCCGACGTCGTGCTCATGGACATCCGCATGCCCCAGCTCGACGGCATCGCGGCCACGCGACTGCTGCGCGCGCAGCCCAGCGCCCCCGAGGTCATCGTCCTCACGACGTTCGACGCCGACGAGCTCGTCGTCCGCGCGCTGCGCGCCGGCGCGGCCGGCTTCCTGCTGAAGGACACGCCGCCCGCCGAGATCGTCCGCGCCATCCAGCTCGTCAGCGCCGGCGAGGGCATGCTCTCGCCGACGGTTACGCGGCGGCTGATCGCCCTCGTCGCCGGCGACTCGGACGCCGGCGAGCGCGCCGACAGCGCCCGCGCGCGGCTCGACGCGCTCAGCGCGCGCGAGCGCGAGGTCGCCCTCGCGGTCGGTCGTGGCTGCGCGAACGCCGAGATCGCCACGGACCTGCACATGAGCGTGGCGACCGTGAAGGCGCACGTCTCGCGGCTGCTGTCCAAGCTCGAGGTCGACAACCGGGTGCAGATCGCGCTGCTCGTGCAGGAGGCGGTCAGGGGACCGGGGTGAGGTACAGCCGCGCGATGACCGGCACCTCCCGGCACATCTGCCCGTTGACGCGCGCGAGCGCCAGCGCGACCTCCTCGCCGCTCATGCCGTCGGCCATGCGCACCTCGGCGGCGACGAGCACCTCGCGCGGCCCGAGGTAGATCGCCTCCATCTGCGTGACCGCGCTGATGTCCTCCTCCTGCTCGAGGCGCCCGCGGAGCTGATCGACGTAGCGGTCGGGGACGGCCTGGTTGGTGAGCAGCTGGCGGTTGCGGGTGGTCAGCTGCAGCGCCAGGAAGCAGAGCAGCAGACCGATGATGATGGTGGCGATCGCGTCCGGGATGCCGGACCCGGTCACGCGGTGCAGGACGAGCGCCGCGAGCGCCAGCAGCGCGCCGACGACGTCGATCGTGTCCTCGAAGTAGACGGTGACGACGGTGGGGTCCGGGGTCTCGCGCAGCAGCTCGCGCACCGTCACGCGGCGCCGCGCAGCCTGGCGGCGCAGCGACCGCACGGCCACCAGGCGGCTGCTGGCATCGAGGACGAGCGCGACGAGGAGCACGGCGACACCGACCCAGAAGTCGTCGAGGCCGGGCGGGTTGAAGAGGGCGTTGATGCCCTCCCAGATCGAGACCGCTCCGCCGACGACGAAGATCCCGATCGCGGCCAGCAGCGCCCAGAAGTAGCGCTCGGGGCCGTAGCCGAGCGGGTGCGTGGCGTCCGCCGGCTGGCGGCTGCGTCGGATGGCGACGAAGAGGAAGACCTCGTTGCCCGCGTCGGCGACCGTGTGCAGCGTCTCGGCCAGGAGCGCGGGCGACCCCGTGAGCGCGGCCGCGGTGCCCTTGGCGATCGCGATCGCCGTGTTCGCCGCCAGCGCCGCGAGCACGCTCCCCAGGCTCTCGTCGCGCTGGACGGCCATCGGCGCACTCTACGTTCGGGCCCGACGAGCCCGGGCTGCGAGGCGACCCCGGATGCGCGCCGTCTGGTGCGGGGCGCGTGCTGCCCTCCTACCGCGGCGGCTGCGGCCGGGCGGTGAGGGTCTTGTTGCCGGCCTCGCTGCTGACCTTCGCGCGCAGCGTGAACGTCGCCTTCGTCGTCGCGCGGTCGAGCTTGGTCACGCGGTAGAGCGTGATCTCGACGATCGCGGCGCGGGCGGGCAGGTTGGCCACCTTCAGGCCGCCCTTGGCGTAGCCGACGGTCGGGCCGCCCTTCGCGGTCAGCGCGGCGGCGGCCTCGGCGCCGCGGCGCGGCAGCTTGAGGTCGTAGCGCTGGCGCGTCGAGGACCCGGCGATCCAGACGCGGACGAAGCCGATCGTCCGCGGCGAGGCGGTCTGCTTGGGCAGCAGCGCGCCCGGGACCGAGAAGGCCAGCTGCTTCAGCGCGCTGCGCGCGTCGACGCGCAGGCGCAGGCCGGCACCCGCGGTGGTCCGCCAGCGCTGCGCGGTGAACAGCGTGCTGCACGCCACCGTCTTGAGCGTGAGGGTCACCGTGTTTGCCCCGCGCTTGCCCGTCACGACGGTCTTCAGCGTGTGCGCCCCGACGCGCCCGAGCTGCGCCGGCGTGATCGTGCCGGCGTACTTCGGCGCGCGGCCGGCGCGCAGCGCCTTGCCGTCGAGCAGGTAGCGCACGCCCTTCGCGCGGCCACCGGAGATCTCGGTGGTCAGCTGCACCGGCGCCGTCTGCAGCGCCGCGCCCTTCGTGTAGGCACGGACGCGCACGGTGCCGACGCCGGCGACCTTCACCCGGCGGTACTTGGCGTTGCCGGCCAGCTGCTGGCAGCTGGTCGCGTCGAGCAGCGAGCCCGGCACGTCGGCGGTCCCGTCGCTCGTCGCCGACACCGGCGCGCTGGGGGAAGCACCCGACGGCTGCCCCCCGCCGCCGCCGGTGCCTGCGCTACCCCCGCCGCCGTTGGTCTCCCCGTTGCCCGCGTTGCCCCCGTGGGAAGGTCCGCCGCCGTTCGCGACCGCCGTCACCTCGGCGGTTGGCGTCGAGCTCGCGCTGTCGTGGCCCCCGCCGTTCGTGGCGGTCACGACGACCACGATCGCGTGGCCGACGTCGGCGTCGGTGAGCGTGTAGGTCGAGCCGGTCGCCCCCGGAATGTCGGCGCAGTTGGCGCCCGACGCGTCGCAGCGCTGCCACTGGTCGGTGTAGGTGATCGGGTCGGTGCCGTCCCACGAGCCGTGCCCCGCGGTCAGCGTGTCGCCCGCCTGGGCGCCGCCGCTGACCGGCGGCCGGGCGGTGTTGCTGGGCGGCAGCTGCACGACCGGGCTCGCCGCCGAGGTCGCCGGGTTCGACGCGCCCGCGTCGTTGTGGGCGACCACGACCACGCGGACCGTGTGGTCGACGTCGGCCGGCGTCAGATCGTAGGTCGAGGCGGTCGCACCCGGGATGTCGGCGCAGTTGGCGCCCGTCGCGTCGCAGCGCTGCCACTGGTAGGTGTAGGTGATGGTCGGCGTGCCCTGCCAGTCGCCCGGATCTGCGGTCAGGGTCGAGCCCGCGCCCGGCGTGCCCGACACGCTCGGCGGCGTGCTGTTGACCGCGGGTCCCTCGTCGGAGACCAGGAAGAACGCCGACGGCACGAAGTAGTCCTGCGTCGAGGTGAACGCCAGCGTCGTCGAGCTCTGGCTGTTGACCAGCGCCCCGGTCGCCGACTGCGAGTCGAGATCCATCCCGAGCTGGTTGACGTAGTTCGGGTTCTTGGCAGTGACGTGCGCCCCGTTGGCCGAGATCGTCGAGTTGAAGACGTTGTTGGCCGGGTTCAGCGCGTTGGAGAACGTCGTGGCGTTGAGCTTCATCGTCTCGGTCGCGTAGCCCGGGTCGCCCTCGAAGGACAGCAGCCCCATGTTCGTCGTCACCGGGCCGGTTGCCGGCGTCTGGAACGGCGCGATCATCGTCGTGAAGGTGTGCGTCGCGTCGACCGTGCCCAGGCCGTCGTAGACGTTGATGTGGCGCAGGGTCTGGCCGGCATCGCGGTAGGCGACGAACAGCCCCCAGCCCGCGAAGCGGTCCGAGCCGGTGCCCGCCTTGACGTTGGCCACCGTGTAGGTGCCGCTGCCCGTGACGAGGCTCGTCACGTCGGCGAAGCCGCGGTAGCGCGTCGGCTGCGAGGACGACGTCAGGAGGTTGCCCGAGGCGGCGGTGACCGTCTGGTAGGCGCCGCTGCCGGCCTTGAGCTTGACCTGGTCGCGCGTACCGGGATGCGTGTCGGCCGAGCCGCCGCTGCCGCCGCTGGTGTCCGCGGCCCAGTACAGGCCGGCCCACGTGACCGTCGAGCCGGCCGGCAGGGTCAGCGTGGCGCTGGACGAGTCCCATGTCGAGCCGTCGCTGTCGACGTCGACGTACGTCATGTTGAAGTCGTTGTCGCTGTAGGACGAGCCGGCGCGGGCGGCGGCGCAGTTGGTCGCGGCCGTCGGGCAGGTCATGAGCGTGTTGCCCACGGCGCTGAGGTTGCCGTGGAGGGTCTGTGCGTAGCGCAGCGAGAACGGCGTGTCGGCCGCGTGCGCGGGCGCCGCGGCGAGCAGCCCGGTCAGAAGCGCGATGAGGGGAAGGATTCGGGTGATTGGGCTCGGCATGGGGGTGACGGATCGGGGGGATCGAGTCAGTCAGTCCGGCGGCCGAGCCATCTCCTTCCAGAGACCTCTTGCTTTGCGTCCCCACCTCGCGATGGGTTTGCCCTTTTCGCGCTGTCAGCTCTTCGTGGCCGCGATGTTCGACCGCCTGATAACGCGCTTGAGGGCGCCCTGGGGGCGCTGGACGAACGTTCACGACCGGCGGACGAAATCGAGATCGAGCTCGTCCGAACGTCCAGACCACTGCAGGCTCAGCCGCCAGCACCCCTGGTGCGGCAGGTTCAGGTACGACGGCCCGGGACCGCCTACGACGACCCGGACCACGTGCTTGCCGACGGGCGTGCCGCCTCGCATGCGCTGCGCGCGGATGCGCAGCTTGTCGGGCGGCTTGATCGGCCGCCGGGACACCCAGAGGATCTTGTTCGCCCGGTTCTCGGAAGGCGGCGAGAGCAGCGGATAGCCGAAGATGACGGCCGCGATCTCGCCCTTGCGGCCGAGCACGTGCGGCATCTTCGGCCGCGGATCGGAGAACCCCGCGCGCGCCCAGGTGGGCAGCACGCCGTGGCGCACGGCCGCGTGGCAGGGGGGCGCGGCGGCCGCGCCGGAAGGAGCGACTCCGAGGAGGGCGGCGACGAGGACCGGTGCGACGCGCATGGCGCAGATACCCCGCCGCCCGCGCCGCGGTTCCCTCAGCCGACCGCCTCGGGGAACGGCAGTGCGATCGGGTCGGCGGGCAGCCGGCTGCGGCCCTGGGCGTCGAAGCGGTCAGCGCCGAGGAACGAGACGTCGGTGACCAGGGTCGCGCCGTGCAGGGCGAGGTCGACGCCGACGCGGGCGACCGCCGGCCCCCACATCATCCCGTGGCCCGCCGCCGAGGCCAGCGTGAGCCCTTCGATCGGCTCGCCCTCCGGCCCGAGCGCGGGCCCGAGGATCGGCAGGTGGTCGGGCGTGTAGTCGATCGTCGCGGCCCACGCCTTGCGCAGCCCGAGCCCGCGCGACGCCGGGATGAGCTCGCCCAGGCGCCCGCGCGCCCGGTGCTGGGCTTCAGGGTCGATCGCGCGCGCCTCCCCCGGCACCTCCTCTGGGTCGCTGATCCCGAAGAGCAGCCCGTCCTCCTCCTCGCGCCAGTACAGGCCCGCGGTGACGTCGAAGCCCATCGACGCCGGCTGCTGCGAGAGCGCCCGCGACGGGCTCGTCACGAACACGTGGTGGCGCGCCCCGCCGACCGGCACGCGCCGGCCGACCATCGCGGCGAGCGCCGGCTGCCCGACCCCGCCGGCGAGGATCACCCGGTCGGTGGCGATCACCGAGCCCGCGGTCTGCACCCCGGTCACCCGCCCGCCCTGCACGCGCAGCCCGGTGACCTGGCAGCGCTCGTAGAGCTCGGCGCCCTTGGCGCGCATCGCCACCAGGTAGGCCGCGACATTGCGCGGCGGATCGATCGCGCCGTCCTGCGCGCAGTACGTGGCGCCGAGGATCCGGTCGCCGTCGAGCAGCGGCATGATCGCCGTGGCCTCAGACGGCGTGACCCACCGCGAATCGACCCCGCGCTCGCGCTGCATCGCCACGCGCTCGTGCGCCGCCCTCACCTCGGCGTCGGTCGTCGCGACGATCAGGTAGCCCAGCTCGCGGAAGTCGCTGTCGATCCCGTACCGCCGCTGCTGGTCGCGGTAGAACTCGGCGGTGAAGCGGCCCAGGTCCACGGCCGTCGGCGTGCCGCCCTGTGTGCGGACCATCCCCGCGGCCCGCTGGCTGGCGCCATGGCCGGCCAGCGCGCCCTCGAGCACCACGACGCGACCGGCCCCGTCCTCGCGGGCCATGACCGCCGCCCAGCCGCCGACCGTGCCCGCACCGACGATGACGAGGTCCGCGGAGCTCACGTGGCCGCGAGCTCCCTCGCGTCGGCGAGTACGGCCTGCGCCGCGTTGCGCCCGTTGAGCGCGATGACGCTGCCGCCCGGATGCGTCGCGGCGCCGCAGAAGTACACGCCCGCGATCGGCGTGCGCGGCGATAGCCGGTCGGTCCACATCTGGTCCGGGGTGACCTCGCCCTGGAAGATGTTGCCGCCGGTCAGCCCGATGCGCTCCTCGATGTCCGGCGGCCCCAGGACCTCGTGGGCGACGAGCCGGTCCTCGAAGCCCGGAGCGAACCGGTCGATGAGCGAGATGAACTGCTGCGCGACCTCCTCGCGGCGGGAGTCCCACGTCCCCTCGGCCAGGTCGTAGGGCGCGTACTGGCCGAAGACGCTCAGCAGGTGGTTGCCCTCGGGCGCCGGCGACGGGTCGTAGCCGGTCTGGATGTAGATCTCTCCGAAGCCCACCGCCGGCTCGCCGCGCTCGCAGGCCTCGAAGCAGCGCTGCGCGTCCTCCAGCCCGCCGGTCACGTCGATCGTCGCGCGCGCCGGCCACGACTCACCCGGCGCGGCGGTGAAGTTCGGCAGCTCGCTGAGGGCGGCGTTGAACTTCACCACCGGGCTGCGGACCTTCCACTCCTCCAGGCGCTCGCGGTAGTCGGCAGGGACGTCCTGGCCGTCGAGCAGCCGCAGCGCGACCTTCGGGTCGGCGTTGCACACGACGGTCCGCGCGCGGATCCGCGTGCCGTCCTCCAGGACGACGCCCTGCTCGGGCTCGATGGCCGCCACCGGGACGCCGCAGGCGAGGAACGCGCCGGCCTCCTGCGCGGCGTCGGCAAGGGCGAAGCTGACCATCCCCATCCCGCCCTTGACGTAGCCCCAGACCGGTCCCTGCCCTTCGAGGTCGCCCTGGAAGTGCATGAGCTTGATCGAGGCGGTGCCCTTGTCCTTCGGCCCGCCGTAGGCGGCGATGACGCCCTGGCCGAACAGCGCGTCCTTCAGCCGCTGGTCGCCGATGTACTCGTCGAGCACCTCGGCGATCGAGGCGTCGAAGACGACGTCGATCATCGTCTGGTCGCCGTCGAGCAGCTCCTCGATCTCCGCGCGCGTCGGCGAGTCGCCGATCCAGGTGTCGCGCGAGCGGGTGCGCAGCTTGCGCCGGATCGCGTCGAACAGCTCCTCGTATGCCCAATAGCCCTCGATGTCCTTGGAGACCACGCCGAGCTCCTCGAGGTTGCGCTGGGTGCGGTCGTGATCCAGCCACTGGCCGAATGCCGTCCCGTCGTCGAACGGCACCCAGAGGTTGGGGTCGGCCACGTAGCACTCGAAGCCGCGGCGGCGCAGCTCGAGCTCGCGGATCACGACCTCGTCGAGCAGGCCGACCACGTAGGCGCAGGGGCTGACCACGAAGCGCTCGTCGGCGAACGGGCGCTCCAGCGTGCAGGCGCCGCCCAGGCGCTCGCGGCGCTCGAGCACCAGCACGGAGCTGCCCGCCCGCGCCAGGTACGCGGCGGCGGTCAGCCCATTGTGGCCGCCGCCGACCACGACCGCGTCCCACTCGCGCGCTGCGAGCTCGGACAGCGGTGCGGGCAGGCCGACCTCGCCCAGCTTGGCGGCGATCTCGTTCATGTGCTGGCTCCTGTTCTGACGAGCGCGTCGACCGCGACGGCCCCGCGCGTGCTGACGATGACCGGGTTGAGCTCGACCAGCTCCAGGCCCTGCTCGAGCAGCAGCGCGCCGACCCGGGCCGCGAGCTGCGCCGCGCCGCGGACGTCGAGCGTGGCGCCGTCGCGCGCGCCCGCCAGCAGCGGCGCGGCGCGCAGGGAGCGCAGCGCGCGCTCCACGCGATCGGCGTCGGCGGGCAATGGGACCACGACCGCGTCCCCGAAGACCTCCGTCCACACGCCGCCGAGGCCGACGGTGAGCACCGGCACCACGGCGTCACGGCGCGCGCTGACGAGCAGCTCGACCCCCGGAGGCGCCATCGCCTCGACGAGCACGGCGGGCGGCGCCTGCGGCGCGTGCCCGTTGGCGCGGACGAGGTCGCGGTAGGCCCAGCGGACGTCGCGCTCGTCGTCGAGGCCCAGCACCAGTGCCCCGGCCTCGGTCTTGTGCAGCAGCCCATCGGCCACGAGCTTGAGCGCGACCGGCCGCCCGAGACGGGCGAAGATCTCCGCGGCGTCGTCCTCGTCGCGGGCCAGCTGCCCGGTCGGCACCGGGACGCCCGCGCTCGCCAGGATCGTCTTGGCCTTCGCCTCGTCGAGCCAGATGCCCGCGCTGCTCGCCCCGCACGTCGCGGCGATCTCGCGCATGCGCGCGGAGTCGCCCGGCGGCCGGCGCAGCGCAGCCGCGCATCTCAGCGCGGTACGAAGACCGGCCACCGCGGCGACCCCGGCTTGCGCGAGCTCCCACGCGGCGGCGTCGTCGAGCAGCTCCGGCAGGGTGGAGCCGACCAAGGTCGGCACCGGGCTGACGTCGGCGCCGGCGCGGATGCCTTCGCGCACGCTGTCCCAGCTCTCGCGCACCGGCCCCTCGAGCCCGGGCGGCTGGTCGTAGTAGACGAGCACCTGGTCGATCCCGGGGTCCTCGCCCACTGCGGCGATCGTGTCGCGCAGCGTTGGCACCTCTCCCCATATCAACGCGGTGTAGTCGAGCGGGTTGGCCATGGTGGCCGCCGGCGGTAGGAGATCGGACAGCCGGGCGCACGTGTCCGATGCCAGCCCGGGCAGCTCGAGGTCGAGCCGCGCCGCCTCGTCGGCGCCCAGGCCCGAGTCGCCGCCCGAGCACGTGAGAATCGCCAGGCCGCCTGCGCCCCGCGGCCGCGCCTGCGCCACCGCCAGCGCCTTGGCCAGCTCGAGCAGGTCGTGCACGTCGTCTGCCCACGCGCCGCCGGCCTCCTCGATCAGCGCGCGGAAGGCGGCGTGATCGCCGGCCACCGCGCCGGTGTGGGCGGCGGCCGCGCTGGCGCCCGCGGCCGACGAGCCGACCTTGAGGACCGCAACGCCCACCCCGGCATCGGCGCAGCGCGCAAGCGCCTCGCACAGCCGCGCGCCGTCGCCGTCGCCCTCGAGGAAGAGCGCGACCGATCGCAGGCCCTCGCGCCCGGCGAGCGCCGCGAGCCAGTCGCTGGCGTCGACCACGGCCTGGTTGCCGCACGAGACGACGGTGTGCAGCCGCAGCCCGCGCGCCGACCCCAGCGCGTTGACCGCGACGTTGCCGCTCTGCGAGATCAGGGCCACGTGGCCCGGCTCGCGCGGCACCAGCGCGTCGCCCCAGATCGCCGCGCGCGCCGGAAACGAGACGATGCCGTCGCAGTTGGGCCCGCAAACGGGGAGGTCGTGCCGGGCGGCGGCCTCGCTCAGCGCGCGTTCCAGCGCCACCCCATCGGCCGTCTCGCCGAAGCCCGCGCCGTAGACGACCGCTCCTCCGCAGCCGCGCGCGCCCGCCTGCTCGATGACCTCGGGTACCCCCGCCGCGGGGATCGCGACGACGACGGCGTCGACCGGCTCGGGCAGGGCGGCGACCGTCGGCACCCACACCCGCCCCTGGACGCGC